>Ga0315535_1000711_pt1 | contig 23123 bp, 14 predicted proteins | sample SalMarSW160220MG_2_FD_203092 | JGI IMG/M metagenome (GOLD analysis project Ga0315535, IMG submission 203092) | Salt marsh sediment microbial communities from the Plum Island Ecosystem LTER, Massachusetts, United States - Salt Marsh Sediment SW1602-20 ... | reverse complement strand
AAGGTCCCGGTCGCGATCTACGTCGGCAACGGGTTCGGCAAGCTGACGGGCGTCACCCAGGTGCGCGAGCTCGGCAACCTGGAGACGCCGATCGTCCTCACCAACACGCTCTCGGTTCCCGTCGCCGCCGATGCTCTCATCGGATACACGCTGTCACTACCGGGCGACAGCGACGTACGCTCGGTGAACCCGGTCGTGGGCGAAACCAACGACGGCTGGCTCAACGACATTCGCGGCCGCCACGTCAAGGCCGAGCACGTGCTGGCGGCGATCCGCAACGCGCACGGCGGCGCCGTCCGCGAGGGCTCGGTCGGCGCAGGGACCGGGACCGTGTGCTTCGGGTTCAAGGGCGGCATCGGCACCGCCTCCCGCGTGCTGCCAGCGAGCACCGGCGGCTACACCGTCGGAGTCCTGGTCCAGACCAACTTCGGCGGCGTTCTGAGCATCGCCGGCGTCCCGGTGGGACAGACGCTGCACCGCTACTTCATGGGCGATCAGCTCGAGGATCGGGCCGACGGCTCGTGCATGATCGTGGTGGCCACGGACGCGCCTCTGGGAGCCAGGAACCTCGAGCGGCTCGCCAAGCGGGCGATGCTGGGCCTGGCGCGGACCGGGGGCATCTCCTCCAACGGCAGCGGGGACTACGTCATCGCCTTCTCTGCCGATCCGGCGCTGCGCATCCCCTACCAGTCGCCTTCCCGCACCATGACGCGCACGGTGCTCAGGAACGATGCCATGTCGCCGCTCTTTCTGGCGGTCATCGAGGCGACCGACGAGGCAATCGTCAACTCCCTGTTCGCGGCGACCGACGTGACGGGCCGCGCCGGCCACACGGTGAAGGCGCTCCCGGTTGCCAAGGTGCTTAAGATCCTCCGAGCCCGCGGTGCCCTCAGCAATGAGTGACGCGCAGATCGGCATCGTCGGCGGTGTGGGCCCGCTCGCCGGCATCGACCTCGCCCGGAAGATCACGAGCAACACGGTCGCCGCGACCGACCAGGACCACATCCCACTGACGCTCATCTCGATCCCGTCATCGATCGAGGACCGAACCCGGTTCCTACTCGGCGAGAGCGGCATCAACCCCGCCTACGCCGTCGTTTCGATCATTCACCTGCTGGCGGCGGCAGGCGCCACCGTCATCGGTATTCCCTGCAACACCATGCATGCGCCGCCCATCTTCGATGTCATCCTCGGCGAGACCCGGTCCTCGCATCCCGGCATCGAGCTCGTGAACATGGTGGACGAGGTCATCCGGGCCATTCGCAACCGCTACCGCGATGCCTCCGGCATTGGCATCCTGACGACGGCCGGCGGCTACCGGACCGCGCTGTACTCCGGGGCGCTCGGCCACGCGGGCCTGAGGCCGGTAGTGCCCGACGCAGAGCTTCAGGACAGGCTCCACGAGGCGATCTACAGCCGGGAGTTCGGCATCAAGGCCCGGCCCGACCGGATCCCGCAGCGCGCCCTCGATGCTGTCGTCGAAGCCGTCCAGTTTCTTCGAGACCGCGGCGCCAAAACAGTCATAGCCGGCTGCACCGAGCTCGCCTACGCGATCACCGAACCCGCTCTATGCGGCGTGCCGATCGTCAGCTCGACCGAGGTGCTGGCCCGTGCCCTCGTCGCCCGGGCGGCGCCGGAGAAGGTGAGAAGGGTAAACGGTAGACGGTAGACGCCAGGCCTCCCCTGTGTCCGTGGTCCAGCCGATCGAATCTCTGTTGTTGCGGCCCACAGGACAGCCATCTACAATTCAAAGCAGGAACAGTGCCGCAAACACAGAGATCAGGAGAAGTGCAAGCGGGGAGGTCGGCCTGATGGTGTCCGGCCGCGGGGTCCGTTTCGCAGCGGTAGGCCTGGCGTTGGCAGCGTGCCTCGCCAACGCATGGGCCCGGCCGTCTGGGGATGCCCCTTCGAAACAGCAGATCCGAGACTGGATCAAGGTCCTCGATACGACCTGGGGCCGCCTCACACCGCCGGGGGTTTCTATCCCGATCGAGCTCACCCCGGTCTACAAGCAGGGGGAAGCTGCCTCTGATGCACTGGCCGGGTCTCCGCAAGGCGTGGCCGCCCTTATCAGGTACTGCCTTGCCCGACACCACGGCACCGCTCTCGAAGACGATCTCCAATGGGCCGCAATCTACGCGATCGTCGGAATGTCCAGGCATCCGATCCGGACTGAGGGGGCAGAGGCCGTTTCTCTCGACGAGCTACGGTCCTTTCTCCTCCTGGTGCCGGCCTCGCCGCACTCACTACACATTCGTGGCCTTCAGAAACGCCTGTCCATCGAGGACGTGGTGGCGCTGCGGGACGTGTGGCTCGCCTGGCTCGACGCCGTCAAACCCGAGCTACTCCCAATCGAACACACGGGAACGCGTAACGGCAACCTCCTGCTCGAGGCGTGCGATGCACTCAGGGCATCTGACGACCCGTCCGGCCTCGACCAAGTGGTAAGTATCCTCCGAAGAGGACCCGGCGGCGCCGCGCGAGGGATGGCCCTGCGCTATCTCATCGAGCTGGGCGACCCGCGGGCGTTCGATCTGGTCATCGAGGAGCAGGGCGGCATGCAGTGCGGGACCGAAAGTGAGTGGAATGAGGTCCCCTGGGCAGCCACTCAGGACCAACTCGAAGAACTCCTGCGCTGCCGGGTCTTCGATTTCTCCATGCTGTCCACCCATTTCAAGGGCCGCCCGGACCTCGCTCGCGCCGTTGCCACCGTGCTGGCCGAAAACGGTGGCCTCGCCCAGAAACTGAGCGGCCCGGGCAACAGGAACGTCAACGGCATTCCGCTTTCACAGGTGGCTTCAGTGCTTGAGACCGGGGCCGAGGCACTACCAACCGACCAGCTCGTATCTATGGTTCGGCGGACCGTTGCGGCCGGCGCGTGGACCGACGCCGTCTTCTGGATCCGGCTCCTGGGGCGTCGACCTGCGGTGGACGGGACTCAGGACCTTGTCAAGGTCGCGCTGATGGGGACCAGTCCGCTCTTCCCGAACCACCAGACGGTCTTCGCGGCGAACCGGGCCCTCCTCCGGCGTTCCTTGATGCCGCAGACGGCTGACGCACTGATCGACAGCCTGGAGGCGCTTCAGCCGCAGGATCGAGCACGCGTGGCCTCCGGCATGGTTAACGCGATGGAGTGGTTGCCGGGGATCCCGCTCAGGGATCCACGCAGCGCCTCCTGTGGCTTAAGATGCTGGGAATGGGATTGGCAGCGATGGGAGCCGACGCTGAACAACCCCCGGGACCGCCAATGGGACGACTTCGTCCGTCGGTATCAGGATCGGCTCCTCCGCTGGTTGGTCTGGGTCCCAGACCGAGACGTTCTTGCGCGGATCTACCCGTTCATGACAGGAAGGGTCGCGAGACGGAGGTTCAGGCACCTTCTCCTCGACGAAACGCCGATGGCCGCAGAGGTGACATGGCGGCTCGGACTCGATCTACAGGCGAAAACCCTGCGGTCAGCACTCTCAGCTGCCGAAGCAGACCCTGTCAGCCGCGCCTTCCTGCTCCTTCGTCTGTCTGAGGACGGCGACTCCTCCGCCTACCAGGAAATCAAGGACCTCGTTCTGCCGACGTTTGGCGCTGAGAGGCGAGAGCTCTCTCGTTTCCAGAGCCCGTTGTTGGAGGAAGCAGCCCGTCGTCGGGATACCGGGTTTCTTGTGGGGGCCTTGCGGAGGTGTCCAAAGGGCGAAGATGTGACTGACGAGTTCACCAGGCTGAGGTCGCCGGTGGGCGGATACATGATCCAACAGGATGTCGTAGCCGCGTATCTCCTGCGCGTCGACCAGGCATCGGCCCAACGAATCCTACTGGATCTAGATCCTGCAGAACCTCGACAGCGCCTCGAAATGCTCCAGGTCGTGGCGGTGGCGAAAACCAAGAACGCCGAGCCGTTGCTGCGGAAGATCGAGCCGCACCTTGAGCTCCCTGAAAGTCCCTCGGTGCGGAGATGCCGGGAGGACGAGCGCTGCCGCCGCTGGGCAGCTGCTCTCGCCGCCACCGGGACGCCCTGGTGCAGGGCCCGTCTTGAGAAGATCAAGGCGTGGGATTCACTTCTGGAGCAGCGAGACCCTCAAGCAGATGATCGCAGCGAGTACCTTCTCGAAACGGGGAAGTTGGACGCAGCCCTTGCCAGGCACGTTGCCGTCGATCGGAAGGACTCCACATGGGGAATCCGACTCGGTAGCTCACGTTGGGAGCACGCCTATAGCCGCAACTCGAGACAGAATCCGGCGGTTAAGAGGAGTCTGGAGGCTTTATCGCACCGCTGGGAATCGCTCTCGTTGCGGGAACGGGTTGCCGCCATTCACCTGCTCCAGCACTACCCGGAATCAGTTACCGATAAGCTCCTGCGGCTGATGTTGCGCGATGACTTTGTGCCGATCAGGTTGTCGGCCCTCCAGTACTTGTGGCGGTTTCCGCGGCCCGCGATGAACAGTTTCCTCGCGGAAAAGGTGCGAGAGGACCCCGCGCCCTGGTGCAGACGACTTGCCGTGGAGCTGCTGGGACGTCCGATTGACCCGTTGCAGTTTGCGCCCGCCTCGCCTTTTCAGTCGGCTGGTTTTGGATCTGTGGTCTCGCGTAGGCGCCATCTTTCGCCAATCCAAGTTTGGCCTACCACCGGGCAAGAACCGAGTTGCTTCCGGCCGCACTGGGTGATTGGGAGTGTCGGCCCGGCACTCCCAGCACCCCCACCCCGACTCCAAGTTCGAAGCAGTGAACTCAACGGCCACGTTGGTACGGGCCTCGCCGGGCAGCCCTGGCTCTCCAATCTCCCCCGCGCGCACGATCCGTGATCGACGGCGCCGGCAATGCGACGCCGGACGGGCCGTCCTCAGCTCGTCAGCTTCCTACCGCGCCAGCGTCTTCACCCAGGTCGCGATGTCGGAGATCACGTGCTGGTCCACATGGCCCGCCTTTGTGTAGTCGGCCGGCGAGGGCGGGCCGCTGCCGCGCATGAAGAGGTGGTTGAGGTTGGGATACATCTTGAACGTCACGTCGCCGCGTCCGGCCAGCGCCGACTTCCAGCCTTGGAAGTCCGCACGGCCCACCTGGTAGTCGCGCCGGCCCTGGAGGATGAGCATCGGGATGTGAAGTGTGGCGGCCACGGCACCGGGATGGTAGGGGCGCAGGTCGAGCCAGTACGATGCCGGCGTGGAGCTGCCGAGGACTGAGACAGTTTGTCCCGCTGTCAGCTTCGGGTCCTGGATTTGCTTCTCGGCCTTCTCGGCAGCGGCGATCCCGCTCTTCTCGGCGGCATCCACGGTGCCGTCGAGGGCGGCCAGGTACTTGACCTGCTCGACAATCAGCTCCTCCATCGGGCGGGTGCTGCCGGCGAGAATCACCAGGCCCGCCACCTGCGGGTCACCGGCCGCGATCCGAGGCGCCACGTAGCCGCCGAGGCTGTGGCCCAGGATGACGATCCGGTGCGGGTCCACCTCCGGGCGCGAGGCCAGCAGGGCCACCGCAGCCCTGGCATCCTCCACAGTCTCCTGGTCGACGGTGAAGCCCTTCAGATGTGCGGCGATCCTCGCCGCGTAGTGAAAGGTCCGCTTGTCGTAACGCAGCACCGCCACACCTCTTTGGGCGAGACCCAGGGCGAGGTCCCGGAACGGCCGGTTGGATCCGATGGTCTCGTCACGATCGTGGGGTCCTGAGCCCTGGACCAGCACGGCCGCCGGAAACGGCCCCTTCCCTGCGGGAAGCGTCAAGGTTCCAGGCAGCTGCCACGGATTCGCGCCCACCGTGACCTCGATTTCGTGCTCTCCGGACGGTGCCGGTTCCCTCGTCGGTTCTGTCGCGGGCTCGTCCTTGTGGGGCAGGAAGAACAGCCCGGCCACTCGGGAGGCGGAGTCCACCGCCACCCTGACGTCGAGCCGCGCGTGCGCGAACGCACAGGTCAGCGTCACCACGTCGTACCCCTGCACCTTCTCGGTACGGGCCGAGACCACCCTGTCAAAGGCGCCCACCTGGGCCACCACACTGCGCCAGACCTGCGCCAGCTTTGCCGACGGCAGCGCATCCGCCATGCGTTGGTCAAACCCTTGCGTCGCCGCGGTAAAGTCGCCCCGCACCAGGTTCTGCACCAGCTCCCGGGCCACCTTCTCCGGCTCGGCCCCGCCGGCCGCCACGACATTCCCAACCGCGAGCAGCAAAACTCCACAGACCAGACCAACCACCAGCCTCGCCTTCATGACCGAGCTCCTTTCAACTTGCTTCACGTACAGCCCCCTCCACCCGACTGTACGCTCATCGGCCGGTCAATCATCCCGGAAGATCGTGGGGGTGTTCTTTGAATGCCAAGGGCCGTGGGAGCGCCCCTTCCTCTGCAACCCCGGCGCCCGGACGTCTGCTCTGCAGACGCTCGTCGTCACCCGCCCGAAGTGGGCAATGACCTCCACCCCAGAGTGGCCTTTGCGGCCCGCTCCGTTTAGGCAACGAGGCGCCTCCATCGAAGCTGCAGCCACACGGGCGAACGCGCTTCCCGCGCATTGCCAAGCTCGAAGGTTCCTGCCAACGCGCCGGTGCGGAGATTGCCCTCCAGGAAACCCCGAAGCATGGCACGTGCCACCGAAAGCGCCCTATTCTGGGGCGCGGTGCGGAGGGGTTCTTTCGACGGTTTGGTGGTGCTCCGGGGCGGGGTCGGTCGGGAGCGCGTGTGGCTAGCGGTCGGAGGGGGCCGCCGCCTTCGCGACCTGGTCCATCGCCCAGTCGATCGCCGGCGCCTCGCTCTCGAACGCCCGCACCACAACCTCGTTGCGGCTCAGTGTGTTCACGACCGAGAAACCGCGCGCCGCGGTACGCACCGCGAGCGACTCGGAGGCGATTGCCATCGCACAGAGCTGGGGCGCGAGCCGTTGGGTCACGCCCCTCCAGTAGGCCGGCACCGATTTGTCGACGCTGCGGGCACTGAACACCGTGAACACCAGGGCGACAGGACCCCGAGCGAGCTCCCGCTCGATCACTTCCATGAGTGCATGCTGCCGGTCCGGTAGCATCTCCGGGGCATCCTCGTAGACCACCCGGATGACGCCTCTGCGCATCACGTCCAAGTTCATGTCAACTCCAGGCCGGCCCGGCGGCGCGCGCAGCTCTCACGGTTCGCAGCCTTCCTCCAACTCCTGCGGCCCGCGCGCAGCGCCGCCAGGTCCCGCACACACATCAAGAAACCACTGCACAATCCGGTTCTCACAAATCCCCCCCTTCCAGAGCCCGGCGCGGCCACAGCGAAGAACCTTATTCCCCTTTGCTGGGCACGCTGCGTGGGTTCTACTGTCCACAGAGTAACACGACCCCTGGCGTATTGAGAATACCGTTAGCGAAGCCGCCCCGGACTTGCGGCGGCCAAACGGCCGGGAGCGAGGCGACCGCCCTTCCCGCGGGTTGCCAAGCTCGAGGTTTCCCGCCGACGCGCCGACAGGGGGGAGGCACTCCAGAAAACCTCGAAGCATGGCACGCCCCGCCGAGCGCTACTTACTCCGAACCACACTGCGGTGGTGCTCGTCGGGTGGGCGGGGGTCGTCTTCCGTCTTCCGTTTCCCAGGTGGGCGGATGGGGGGCTTCCTCACCTTCTCACCTTCTCACCTGCTCACTTCCTCACATCCCTCCCTCGACCAGCCCCCGGTCCTCGAGCATCGGCGTGATGATCGGGTCTCGACCCCGGAAGTCGCGGAACATCTTGTCGTAGTCCTCGGTATGGCCACGTGACAGGATCATGTCCCGGAACCGCTGCCCGTTCTGCCGCGTCAGGCCGCCGTGCTCTTGGAACCAGGCGTAAACGTCGTCGTCGAGCATCTCCGTCCACAGGTAGGCGTAGTAGCCGGCCGCATAGCCGCCGCCGAAGATGTGCGCGAAGTAGCTGGAGCGGTAGCGCGGCGGCACTGCGTGCAGGGCAAGATCGGCCTTCTCAAGCGCGGTCTTCTCGAAGCGGTCAACATTCTGCTCGGGCGCCGAGGCGGGCAGCTCGTGCCAGAACATGTCCAGGCTCGCGGCCTCCAGGAGCTCGGTCAGGGCGTAGCCCTGGTTGAACTTGGAGGCCTTCTTGATCTTCGCGACCAGCTCCTGCGGCATTGGCTTGCCGGTCTTGTAGTGCACGGCGTAGTGCGCGAGGACCTTTGGGTACAGCGCCCAGTGCTCGTTGAACTGCGAGGGCAGCTCGACGAAGTCGCGCGCGGTCTTGGTCCCCGACAGGCTCGGGTACATCTGGTTGGCGAAGAGCCCGTGCAGCGCGTGACCGAACTCGTGGAACATCGTGGTCACGTCGTCGTAGCTGAGCAGGGCGGGCTGGCCGGGGGCCGGCTTGGTGAAGTTGGTGACGTTGAAAACCACCGGATGGGTGCCGAGCAGCTTCGACTGCTCGACGAAATTGTCCATCCAGGCGCCACCCGACTTGTTGTCGCGAGCGAAGTAGTCGCAGTAGAACAGGCCGAGCGGCGAGCCGTCGCTGTCGAACACCTCGAAGACGCGCACGTCCTTCTGGTACACGGGCAGGTCGTGGCGCTCCTTGAAGGTGATGCCGTACAGCTCGTGCGCAGCGTAGAACACGCCGTCCCGGAGAACCCGGTCGAGCTCGAAGTACGGCTTGATCTGCGACTCCTCGAGGTCGAAGCGCGCATGGCGCACCTTCTCGGCGTAGTAGTTCCAGTCGAACGGCTCGAGCTTGAACGTGCCGCCCGCCTTCTCGATCGCCGCCTGTATGTCGGCCGCCTCGCCCCGGGCCTTCTTGGTTGCCGCCGGCACCAGCTTGCCGAGGAAGCTCTCCACCGCGGCCGGCGTCTTCGCCATCTGGTCCTCGAGCTTCCAGGCAGCGTAGGTAGGGAACCCGAGGAGCTTCGCCTTCTCGGCGCGCAACTGCGCCAGACGCCTGACGATGGAGCGGGTGTCGTTGGCGTCGCCGTGCTCGGTGCGAGTCCAGGATGCCTCGAACAGCTTCTGCCGCATCTCCCGGCTCTTCAAGAACTGCAACGCCGGCTGCTGGGTCGTGTTCTGCAGCGGCAGCACCCACTCGCCCTTGACGCCGCGCGCCGCGGCCGCCTGGGCAGCTGCCGCCACCGCACCCTCGCTCAGCCCATCCAGCTTGGCCTTGTCCTTGACGACCAACGCCCCTGCCTTGTTGGCCGCCAGCAGCTGGTTGGTGAAACGGGTGGTGAGCGTCGCCTCCTCAGCATTCAGCTTCTCGAGCTTCGCCTTGTCACCGTTCGAGAGCTTGGCGCCGGCGTGCACGAACTCCAGGTGGTAGTACTCCAACAGCCAAGCCGACTCGTGATCCAGCTTCAGCGTGTCGCGCTTTTCGTAAAGGGCTTCGATCCTCTGAAACAGCTTGGAGTTGAGGTAGATTGCATCGTGGAGAGCGGCCAGCTGGGGCGCTATCTCCTCGTCCAGGGCCTGCAAGGTCGGGTCGGTGTTGGCGCCGGTCATCGCGTTGAAGACGAGGCTGACCCGGGTCAGCAGCTGTCCACTCTCCTCCAACGCCACAAGCGTGTTCTCGAACGTCGGCGGCTCCGGGTTGTCGGCGATCTGCTCGACCTCGGCCAGCTGGCGCTTGATCCCCTCCTCGAGAGCCGGCTTGAAGTCCGCGTCGTCGATCTTGTCGAACGGCGGCGCCTGAAACAACAGTGTGCTGGGCGAGAAGAAGGGGTTCTCATGCTTCATCGGGGAGGCCTTTGCTGTGCTCGTGCTCTCGCCGGCGCTCGCAGGCGACATCGATATCACGGCCAGCGCCAGGGCGCCGGCCACGGCGAAGGTGGCGGTTCGTACCATCCGAGGCTCCTTTCCTCCGCGCGGCCACCTCGCGAACACGGGGCCTCGCGGCAGTCGCATGACTTTACACCAGACTGTCGGCGGGCTCAGGTGCTGCCCCCTGGCGCCCAGCAGCTCACCTCGTCGTCCCGCGGAGATGACGGCTCCAATCCGGGGGCAGCTCGTCGATTCCCGCAACCTCCTTGAACCTCTCCGCCGAGAGTGGAACGACCTTGAACGAGCCCTGCACCAGGAGGTTGCCGTTCGCATCGAGCGCGCGCGTGCTCACCGTCACCGGCTCCCACTGGCGGCCTTCCGACGCGATCGACGCATCAAGCGTCAGCTGCTGACCCTGGAATGCCGGCCGCAGGTACTTCACGGTGGCCGAGCGCAGGATCCAGATCGCCGTCGTGTCGGCGCGGAACACGCGCGGGGTCCAGGCCGCCATGCAGTCCATAGCGGTGTAGATGGCGCCACCGTGGGCAAGACCCGGAAAGCCGACCATGTAGTCTGCCGGCTTGAACCGTCCCAGGAGCGTTTCAGCCTCGGAAGGGTGTCGCGTGATCTCGATCCTCAGACCATGCTGGTTTTCGTGACCACATCCGAAGCAAACGTTGCCGGGCAGCAACGAAATATTGACGACGTCTCTGGCCATCCCCACTCCCTCTCCGGGCCATCCCCCAACCTTGCCTCTGCGCCGCCGCTCACCTCAGAGCCTGAGGGCGGATCCATGCCGTCCGGAACGCTGTCGGCTCGGGCCACATTCTACTCCCGGCGCCCGGCACGGCCGGCCACCCACCGCGGCAAGCAACCTCAGACGCGACGGCGAGGCACGCGGGCCGGCAACTTCGGCGAGTGGGCCGAGGTATGATCCGGGAGATGCAGTGGAACAGGATCGTTTCAGTCAGCCTCTTTGTAGCCCTTCTCGGGCTGCCGGTCGCGGCGAAAGCCGGACCGGATGACCAGACCACACATTCAACCACTGCCGAGGCGTTGCTCGCACAGGCCAGAGACGCGCAAGCCCCGGCCACCGATCGTGCCAGGGCCGCCCACAAAGCCCTCGAGCTGGGCGAGCGCCGCAGAGACCGTTCCCTCCAGGCCAACGCGCTTTATGCCCTCGCCCAGGTGGAGTGGACGACCGAGAGTCTCGCTGACGCCCTCGAGCACTGCCAGAAGGCGCGGATTCTGTTCCAGCAGACGGGAGACGCGAAGGACGCGGCGGCCGCCCTGCGCCGGACCGGCGACATCCAGTACCGCCTCGGCAACTACGGTCGGGCCATGGAGATCTACCTACAGGCCCTCGGCGAGGCGGAGGCCATCGCCCACCATCGGCCCGACCACAACAGCCGCTTGGCGGTCGGGCACATCCACGTGACCCTCGGGAACGTGCTGCGGCGAACCGGAGACAAGACCCAGGCGCTCGAGGAGTACCGTGCCGCTGCTTCCATCTACGAGGCGGAGAGGTACGAGCTCGGGCTCGCTGGCATCGAGCTCAACGTCGGCAACCTCCTCTTCGATATGGGACGGAATCGAGAGGCTCTGGCGCCCTACGAGAAGGCCCGCGACCTGGCGCGCAGGCTTGGCAACGATGAGCTCCTCTCCATGGCCCTGACCAATCTGGCTTCGACCGAGGTGCGGCTCGGTGACACGGCCTCGGCACGTCCCGCAATCGAGGAATCGATCGCCATCTGCAACCGGATCGGCAGGAGCCGGGGCAACCTCCACAACAACATGACCGTGGGTGATCTCCTCACAGCCGAAGGGAAGCTCGGCGAGGCGCTCGTGAAGTATGCCGTCGCCCTCGAGCTGGGGAAGGAGTTGGATGACCTACCCCACGCCGCGGAGATCCACGGGCGCATGGCCGACGTACTGCATCGACTCGGCAAGGACCGCGCGGCCGTCGATCACTTGCTGGCGGAGCGCAAGATCCGAGGACAGATCCTCGACGCCGAGGAGGCGGCCCGCATTTCCGGCCTACGTGCGGCGCACGATGCCGAACGCCACGAGGCCGAGCTGATTCTCATGCAGCAAAAGGAAGCCTCGGCACGCAGGCTCAACCGCTACCTGCGGCTCGGCCTCGCCCTTGCCGTCGTACTCCTGGCCGTCGCCGTTGGCGGCCTTCTCGCGCGGGCGCGGGCCGCCCGCACCGTGAGTCGTCAGAATGCCGAGCTCGAGTCCGCCTACAAGAAGATGGAAGAGCTGTCCCGCACAGACGAGCTGACCGGCCTGCCCAACCGGCGAGACGCACTCCTCCGGCTCGCCGAGGAGGCCCGCCGGTCGGAGCGGTCGGGCACCGGGTTCGGGGTCGGCATCGCGGACGTGGACGGGCTCAAGGCCGTCAACGACCGCCTCGGACATCAGGGCGGCGACCGCCTCCTCATGCTCGTTGCCAGGGCCCTCAAGGAGGGCATTAGAGGACCCGACTACGTGGCCCGAACCGGCGGCGACGAGTTTCTCCTCCTGTTTCCGGAGGTCGATCGCGACGGCCTGCGAAGTGCCATCGAACGCGTCCTCCAAGCCGTGCGCCGAGTCGAGGTTCAGGATCAAGCCGGCGCCATCCGGCCGACCCTGTCCGTCGGGCTCGCCGTTTGCAGCGGCGGCGATCCGGAGATCCTGCTCCACCGCGCGGACACGGCGCTCTACCGTGCCAAGTCCCGTGGCAGGGACTGCTTCGAGATCCTGGACGAATCCTAGCCCGGTCAGTCCCTTGCAGTCTACCGTGACCGGCGATAGCGAGTCTGGCCGTGCCCTTCGCGTCTCGCTACGATCACTCTCGAAGAACCCGGGCTACACCTGCGATCTCGCGAAGAACTTCCTCCGGGTCGAGCGTGGAGTTTGTCCAAAGTAGTCCCGCCACCAGTCGTCCGTCCTGAGGGCTTTGGGTGGGTTGCTCGGGTCACGCCACTGCAAGGACTCCCGGAAGGCGTGGTGGGTGTACAGCCGCATGACCTCGCCGAGGTAGACGTCCGCGACGCGAGGGTTCCCCCGCGTGATCACCATGTTCTCGTCATTGCGACGGGTCGAGGCGTCGCTGAAGTTGGCGGAGCCGGAAACCACGATCGAGTCGTCCGAGAAGGGATCGATGAGCATGAACTTGTCGTGCACATAGCGCACGTGGGAGTTGAGGTTGGTGAGCCTCTCCCTGACCCAGCCGTCGAGCTCGTCGGTGCCGATGGAGCCACCGATGGCAAAAACATTCTCCGGCATGTTGCGGAGCTCCTGGATCTGCCGCTCCTCCGCGTCGCGCGCCGGACCGGCCGCCATCGAGCGCGTCTTCTTGTCCATCAGCGCGAGACGGAAGGAAGCCTGCCCGTTCCGATAGACGTTCTTGAGGACGTCGTTCATGCCGAAGGCGAACGTCATGAAGAGCCCATCCCTGGCGTTGAGTGCGAGATCGGCGTACCAGTTCAGCGCATCGAGGTTCTTGCGGGGGCTGAAGAGAACCGTGGTACCGATTGACGGAGGTCCGGTTGGCAACGGTGACAGCATCTCCACGCTGTCCTTGAGGGAGGCGCTGGTCGGGTCTGCAGAGAGCGCAGTCCAGTAGTCGAGATACTTTGCCGCAATCGCGCTCTCCTCCACGACGTGGGCCACGTTGGAGTGGCCGAAAATCCCGCCCTCGGAGAAGTTCGTGCTGCCGGTCCAGACCGCCACCGGTGCTCCGTCCTCGAGCTTGACGATGAACTTGTTGTGGGAGATGTAGGACTGCGGCCGGGTCCGCTCGCTGCAGATCGGCTGGAGACCGGCAGCGGCAACCTTGAGGCGGTTCTCGTCTCTCGGGTACTCCTGGCGTGCGTCGTAGACGATCCTGATGTCGACACCCCGTTCCCGGGTCTCCTGCACCACCTTGAGGAACCGGTCGTAGTTCAGCTCGTAGGCCGCCATGCGGAGAGCGGTGCGGCCCGGCACGCAGGAGCGAACGAAGTCCTCGAGCGCCTCGTTCAGGCCCCGCGACAGCCACTCGAAGGCCATACGGTTGGGGACCTCCTCCGGCGGCTTGTTGCCGAACCGACGGGCATAGGCCTGGGAGGCCGCGATACCGCGGTTGAAGTAGATATCCTGATCACCGGACTCTCGGCTCTCCGTCGTGATGCCGATGACCGTCTCCGCGTAGGGTGTCAGGTTGGCCGGCGTGCCCTTGAGGGCGGCTATTCTGTACGTGTAGGCATAGCCGGGCTTCACTGTGTAGTCGGCCCACTGGAAGCTCTGAATCGGGTGGTCCTTGGTCGAATGGAGCGTGCCGAGAGGGAAGCCAGGGTCGGTCTCGGCGAACGCCTTGAGGGCCGAAAGGTAGTACGCCTCGTTCTCCCTCTGATCGGTGCGGTGGATGGAGAAGCCCAGCAGGCCCTCGCAGGCCGCTTCGGGAAGATCAAAGCCGAGAAGAACCACGTAGGTTCCGGCCACCGCGTAGACCTTGAGACCGCCGTTCGAATTTCCAACACGCATCGTGGTCCTCCACTACCGTACCCGCTGCAAAAAAGGAGAAGACCTCTCCGCGAGCCACAGCTCCGGGTCGATTGTTCACTCGATACAGCAGTATGGTAGCAGATGCTGTCGGATCAACGGGAGAGCCCGGTGCTCCGCCCGCCCCCTCGCCGGACGCAGCACCCGCCTTCTTGCGGCCTTCGTCGACGCCTGTGGCCGCCCTCACCATCCTGTCAACAGCCGGAGAGCGAGGCGGTGCGCCCATGTCGCCCGGTCGGGGATTGCCAAGACCTGAGAAGAGGTCTAAATTCTCGAGTCGTGACAGGAGGACCCTTCTCCCGCGATCTCGCAGCCAGCGGCCGACGTGCGGACCGCCGGTGCCGAGCCGTGTCGATGCTGGCTGCCGTGCTCGCCGTGGTGCTCAGCTCCGCCGGACCGGTGCTGCCGGCGCCGCGGCCGACGGGCGTCCCCGAGCTCGAGGCGCCTGCAGCGCCCAGCGGCATGCCCGCAGATGTTCTCGATCCCCCGGCCCCAGCGGACGTGGGCGACGTACCAGCGGTATCCAGCCGGGACGTTCTCACCTCGCTCTGGACCGGCGCGTCCGACCTCCCGGCCGATGGCCGGGCCTCACGATGGCCGACCGCCAGTGCCGGCAAGCACACCCCGCCCGCACCGGGGGAAGTGCACCGGGTTGAGCTGCTTCCCCGCCCTCCTCCGGAGCTCGCCTCTCCATAGCAGTCGTTCCGGACTCTCCAATCAACGACCGAGCGACGCGCCATCATGCGCGAGGAGTACTGTCATGACAGCTCAAACCGTACCCGAGAAGGTCGAGGAGGAGGTGACTCCGACCTCGACGGCCAGCCCCTTCAGCGTGATCGGCTGGACCCTGTTCTGCTTCGCACTGATTCCACTGACCATGGCTGGTCACGGCGACGGACACGGCTACACCATTGTTGGTGTCGGCCTTGGCGCCGCGAGCATCGTGTGTATCGTGCTGGGAAAGCTGATGGGGAGGAAACGAGACCGCCAGACCAACACCTGAGGCGAAGCGCGGCTGACCATCCGTCGCCACGGCTTCCCCCTTCTTCCCGTCCTTCTTGAGGTTTGCGGGGCCGCCACTCCGACCTTGTGAGGCGAATCGTCCCGAACCAGCATGTCGAGGCTGCCCGGCCAGAGGAGCCTCCGTCACTCAGTCACTCAGTCACTCAGTCACTCAGTCACCGGCAGGGTGGCTGGCTATTGAATCACCGATGCGACGGCGTATGCTGGTGGACGCGAACCCAGGAAGTGAAGGGAGGAACCCATGAGACGGATTTGTGTCTTGCTCGTGGTGCTGGCGGCGCTCACAGCGACAGCCGGCGCCCAAACATTGCAGCCAATGAGCGCCGGCGTCGTGCCGGTAGTGGCGCATCTGCCCGGCAAGCTCGGCAGCTACTGGACGACCAGCATGTACATTCGCCAGACCGAGGGGACGATGCCCGCCCAGGTGGCCATCACCATCCACAACCCTGCCGGCCCCGACTGGGGAGGGACCGTGAAGCTGGCCGCCGCCGAAGGCACGCTTGAGGTCAAGGATGTCGTCAAGGAGGTCGCCTCTGGCATCCCGAACGGCAAGTATGTGCTCACGTGGTGGTCTACGCAGCCGGTGGTGCTGACGACGAGGACGTTTACCACCGAGGCGTCAGGGACCTACGGACAGGGCGTCGGATCGGTCGCGCCCAACACAGGGTTCATGACCAACGGCGAAGTTATCTTCCCGGCTCCAATGGACTACGACGGCCATCGCGTGGCCGTCGGCATCGCCAACTCCGGCGGCGTCGTGCAGACCTTCGACGTGTCCGCGCTCGATGAGGACGGCAGCGTCGTCAACAGCTGGACTCGCACCGTGGCCGGCGGCGCCATCGACCAGTTTGAGGCCAACGGCGGCATGTCCGGCCCGGGATCGCTCGCGATCAAGTGCACGGCGGGCTGCAACGGCACCGCCTATGCCTACTCGTCGGTTGTAGTCAATGACTCCAACGACGCCTACTTCATGTACGCGGGCGCGGCCACCGACTCGACCGCCTACGGCCCGATCGGCATGATGCGCGACGAGCGTGGGGTGTGGTTTATCTACGGCGGCTCGCCGTACGACGTGTTCGAGCAGATGGGATACATGGTGGCAACGGACCGCCTGTGGCAGGCGGAGCTCTACCGCCGCTCGGCACGGGGCACCATGGCACAGGTGCTCGGCCCAGACTTCGTGAGCAATGACATCTTCATGCGCACCATCGGCTATACCGATGCAGAGCTGAAGGCCGCGTTCAACCAGCTTCCAAACGACTCCAAGACCGTCATCCAGGCCTACGTCGACGGCTTCAACCGCCGTATTGCCGAGGTCCGCGCCGACCCGTCACAGCTGCCGTTCGAGTTCAAGGCGGTCGGCCAGCAGCTGGCATTCAACTTCCAGCCCGCGGACTGGACCGTCCAGGACGTTCTGGCCTGGCTCGCCCTCCTCCAGCGGAACTTCGATCCCGAGGCACTGAATACCGGCCAGCTCGACTCGGCCGCGATGCTGCAGGCCTTCTCTGTCGCCTACCCCACCGAGGCGCTCGCCATGTTCAGCGATCTCAGGTGGATCAACGACCCCGATGCACAGACCATGATTCCGCCACCAGCGGACGCTGCGACAACCACGGCCACCATCTCCCGCAGCGTGCTTGAGAAGACACTGAGCGAGCTGCCACCGCTGAGAGAGGCGGACAACAACATCCGAAACCGGCTCTCAGGGATCATGGCCAACCTCCAACGGGTGAACGCCCGCGTCAAGATGGGAAGCTACGCGTGGGTCGTGTCGGGCTCCAAGACCGCCTCCGGGCATCCGATCCTCTACTCCGGGCCCCAAATGGGTTTCTCGGTACCGTCGATCACCCTCGAGGGCTCGATCCACGGCGGCGGGATGACCGTCTCCGGCATGACCGTGACCGGCGTCCCCGGCATCATCATCGGCCGCACTCCGCACCACGCCTGGTCGATGCAGGTCGGGCACGCGCACGCGCTCGATTACTACCTGGAGGCGCCGCAGTCGGTGCAGCTGGACCGTATGGAGACGATCCACGTCGCGGGCGCAGCCGACGTCACAATCCCGGTCTACAAGAGTCCACACGGGCCGATCGTCGAACCCATACCCTATAACCCGGCGAGCCCGCCGGCCGCCATCGTCAGCTGGGACTACGCCCAGCGCAACGTCGAGTTCGAGACCATCGGCGCCTTCCTCGACATGGCGCGGGCGCAGAGTGTCGCCTCATTCGGTAACGCAATTGAGCACATCGGGGTCAGCCAGCACTTCTGCTACGCCGACCGCGACGGCAACATCGCGTACTGGATGTCCGGAGTCGACCCAGTGCGCGCTGACGGAACCGACCCCCGCCTGCCCCTCCCCGGCGACGGCCAGCACGAGTGGAAGCAGCCGCTGCAGCTCAAGCAGCGGGCGCACGACGAGAACACCTCCCAGGGCTACTACGGGGGTTGGAACAACAAGAGCGCTGTCTGGTACAACAACGCCCCCAACAACCTCGGCTACTCGCTGGGACCGGCCCACCGGGCTCACGTCATCAAGGAGTACTTGGACTCTCATGACGCCCTGACCTTTGAGCAGGTCCGCGACCTCGCACTCAACATCGCGACCACCGACTCCTTCGGCGGCGGCGGAAACCCCTGGGAGTTCGTTGCCGACCGCTTCGAGGCGGCGGTTGCCGCCGACCCCTCGGCAGCCAGGAACGACGCCGTCACCCTGCTCGACTCCTGGGACGGGCACTTCGTGGACGGCGGGCAGTCGCAGTGGGTCAACGGGCTGTTCCGGGCTGACGCGTGGGTGTTGCAGGACCGGTGGATTCGTGAGGTCCTGCGCCTGACCTTCGAGGACGAGTTTGCCGGTGCGGGCATGAGCTACACAAGCCAGCCGCTGAGCCTACTGTTCAACGTCCTGCTGCACGCAATCGAGCCCAGTTCGGGCGGCATCGTCAACCAGTACGACTGGTTCCAGGACGTGGCCGGCAGCGGCAAACCAACCACCGCTGACGGCATCATCGTGATGGCGCTTGACAACGTGCTGGCACAGCTCGGCCCACGCCCCTGGGCCCAGTCGCGCGGGCTCATCCGCTACAACCACGACCTCCTCGGCGAGGTGCACGCGACGCCGTTCGGCTCCCGCTCCACCTATGCGCATGTCGTGGAGTTCGGATCCTCCGGACCGCTCCGCATCGAGAGCATGTTCCCGCTCGGCGAGTCCGGAACCATCCTCATGGATCAGTACGGGGCGCCGCAGTATGACAAGAACTTCTTCTCGATGACCTCGATCTACGACGCCTTTGCGCCACGCACGTTCCCGCTCTTCAACTGAGGAAAGGCAGCGGATAGAATAACGGCGCCCCGGCTGAGCCGGGGCGCCTTTTGCACGTCCAAGGAGCCATCAGAAACGAAGAGTTGCTTGCCGCCCTCGCTCTCCGAGTGAGAACGGAAACCGCATCGCTCCCGGGGACTTCGGACACGCCAGCTCGGGAGCCTTCGGGCAAGCGAGCCCGGGAGCCTTCGGACAGGCGAACGCGCTCAGGTCCATGCCACGAGGCGCCTTCGGGCAAGCGAGCTGCGGACCCTTGGGGCACGCAAGCTCAGGCGCTTTCGGGCAGGCAGCTTCGGGGGCCTTTGGGCATGCGAACGTGCTCAGATCCATGCCACGAGGTGCCTTGGGACAGGCCAACTCAGGGGCTTTCGGGCACGCAAGCTCAGGGGCTTTGGGACACGCCAGCTCAGGAGCCTTCGGACAGGCGAACGCGCTCAGGTCCATACCTTGAGGCGCCTTCGGGCAGGCCAGCTGCGGTCCTTTCGGGCAGGCGAGCTGCGGACCCTTGGGGCAGGCCAGCTCAGGGGCTTTGGGGCAAGCAAGCTCGGGAGCCTTGGGACAAGCGAACGCGCTCAGGTCCATACCTTGAGGCGCCTTCGGACTGGCCAACTGCGGTCCTTTCGGGCAGGCGAGCTGCGGACCCTTGGGGCACGCCAGTTCGGGAGCCTTCGGGCAGGTGGCCTCGGGGGCTTTGGGACACGCAAGCTCAGGAGCCTTCGGACAGGCGAACGCGCTCAGGTCCATACCTTGAGGCGCCTTCGGACATGCCAGCTCCGGCGCTTTCGGACAGGCGAGCTGCGGTCCCTCGGGGCGGGCCAGCTCAGGGGCTTTCGGGCACGCAAGCTCGGGTGCTTTCGGACACGCCAGCTCTGGCGCCTTGGGACAGGCAAGCTGCGGTCCCTTGGGACACGCGAGCTCCGGCGACTTGGGGCAGGCGGCGTCCCGCTGCTCACCAGCCACGATATGGCATGGGACGTCGGCCGTGATCCAGCGGTTCCAGAGGTCGGTGTCAAGCTCCAGCGTTCCATCCTCCCGGATCCGACCAACGTTGTTGGTCCCGGCTTCAAGGCTCACGGAGCACTTGTGCAGCGTGCCGGCTGCGCCGATCATCACCGAGTTCGCGAGCCCGGCGTGACAGCCGAGACCTCCCGGCCGTGTCTCGCGCGCCATGTTGACCGTTGTGAGGCCGGCGGCGGCGAGCGCCGATGCGAGCTCGGTGGCGAACCGGTTGGCCTCGTCGGCGGAGCAGCCGAGACCGTTGTCGTTGGGGTAGGAAATGGGTCGGCCGTAGAACTGGAATCTCTCGTCTCCGGCGAACGCTTCGGCAAGGCGAGGCACCCAGTCGATGGTCGCCTCCATGTTGGAGCGATCGAAGCCGAGACGTACCACGACCCGGAAGTCGGCGGGGCTCTCCTGCATCCTCTTCAGAGCCGACCAAACGCTGGCAAAAGAGCCGCGGCCGCCGGCGCTGACCCGACGCAGATCATGGTCCTCCGGCGGACCGTCAATCGTGACCTGGTAGTCCGTGCAGCTCAGCTCGGTCAGCCGCGCGAACCGCTCGGCCGTCAACAGTGTCGCATTGGTGGTCATCGACATCGAGAAACCGATGCCACGTGCTTCCGCGAGGCCTTGCCCGTAGCTCGAAACCTCGTCGACGACGCCCCATGCCGCCAGCGGCTCACCGCCGTACCACTCCAGATGGAGCCACGGCACACGCTGCTCGTTGACGAGACGCTTGATGAGTCGCTTCACCGCCGTCTGGATCTCCGGCGACATGGTGATGGGATGGTGTCCCTGATAGCAGTAAACGCAGCGGAGGTTGCAGCCTTCGGTCGGCAGCAGCACGAGATGGGCGCCGCCAGTCCACGTGGCCGGTCCGGAGTTTACCCGTTCCCACTGGGTTGCCAGCTCTCCTGTCGAGGTTGCGAATTTCGTCTTGATCTGGATTGTGGTGTCGATTTTCATGGCAAACCCTCCCCCTCAGCAGCAATGCAAGGTTTCTCTAAGGCCGCTACGGATCCAAGCGCCCGGCGCTGCAGCACAGAAGGGCATCTACTATCTCACTCCAGGGCGGTAGATGCGTCAGTGACTCTCATCACAGCAGAATCGTCTCAAGACAGCACAGCATCCAGCCCTGGGCTCAGACAATGTCAACGGGGGTCAGCACCCTGGCGTTAACAACCTGCGTTGAGGATTCGCACCTGTAAGCTACGAATGCATCCGCCGCCACTCCGGAAGCCGCTCCTGTCATCCGCCGGAACAGGATCTCACCCCGCTGCGGCGACCTGTAGTCAGCTGCCGCCGCGGACGTCCCGGAACCGCTCCCGCAGTTGATGCAGGAACAACCTGTCCTCCGGCGTAAGCGACTCGCGGCCTTCCTCCTCGACCTTGCTGTGCAGGCGCTCGAGGCGACGCGACTCCTCGCGTGTCAACGCCGGCGGCATCCCGGCGCCGTTATATCCCCTCCGCGCCGCCAGCTTTGGGCGAATGAACAGCAGGTACAGCACGGCTCCTGCAGCCGCCCCGCCGAGGTGGGCACCGTGCCCGATCGGCAGCCCGCCGCCTCGGGTCTGAGCGATCAGGCCCCAGACATCGAGACCCACGAAGGCGACAACACCCGCCGCCGCCGGCACCGGGATGATCCCCAGTACGAGGATCTTGTGGCGGGGGAAGATGAGGGCATACGCCAACAGGAGGCCGGAGATCGCGCCCGAGGCACCGAGCGCCGACACGTTTCCCCGACTCAACAGCCACTGCGTGACCGCACAGTGGCTGACGGAGGCCAAGATCCCGGCCGCCAAGTAGAATCCGAGAAAGGTCCGTGGTCCCCACAGCCGCTCGAGAACGGCGCCGAAGCTGTACAGCACGATCATGTTGATCGCCAGATGCCAGAGCTCGGCATGCGAGAACACTGAGGTAAGAAGCGTCCAGTACAGCCTGTGCTCGAGATGCAGTGGGCTGGTCAGGAAGTTGACGACCATGATGCCGCGTAGCTGTGGGACGGCCTTCGACAGCTGCCAGGCAAGAAACACCACTACGTTGATGCCGATGATGACCGGCACGACCCGCAGGGGGCGACGCCACCAGGGGACCGACGAGGCGCCTCCGCCGGAGGTGGCCGCGCTCTCGCCGCCAGCCACCTCCTGGCCACCCATGTCGGCTCCGTATCGCAGCTCCTCGGTCACTCAGGCATTATGCACCGTCTCGACCTCCAAGGAGAGGTCGAGTGAGCTCACGCTGTGGGTCAGGGCGCCTACGGACACGACGTCGACGCCGGTCTCTGCAACGCTGCAGACGGTCTCCAGCGTTATCCCACCGGAGGCTTCGGTGACCGACCGGCCGGTGACAATGGCGACGGCGCGCCGCAGTGTCCCCACGTCCATGTTGTCGAGAAGGACGGCGTCGACGCCGCAGGCCATACTCTCGCTCAGCTGTTCGAGAGTGTCGACCTCGACCTCGACCATGACGGCGTACCCCACGGCGGCCCGCACGCGCTCCACGGCGGCCGTCACGCTTCCCGCGACGAGCAGGTGGTTGTCCTTGATCAGCACGGCGTCGTCGAGACCGAAGCGGTGATTGATGCCGCCGCCACAACGTACGGCGTACTTCTCGAGAGCTCGCATTCCCGGGCTCGTCTTGCGCGTGTCCGCCACCCTGGCGCCGGTTCCCTCGACGGCGGCCACGAAACGGCCGGTGAGGGCGGCGATCCCGCAGAGGCGGCCCAGCAGGTTGAGCGCGGTCCTTTCGGCGGCCAGTATCGGCCGTGCTGGTCCTGCCAGCTTCAGGACCATGTCGCCGGCAGCGATCTCCTCACCGTCGAGAATCACGATGTCAATCACCACTCCGGAGTCGAGAGTGCGGAACACGTCGGCGGCCACCTGCCCGCCGGCCATCCTGCCGGGTTCCCTGGCCACGATCCGAGCGTCACAGCGGGTCTCGGCGCGGATTACGGCACTGCTCGTGATGTCGCCCGCACGACCAAGGTCCTCGCGCAGGGCCGCCTCGATCACCTGCTGATACACAATCCGCGGCAGGCCGGCAGGCGCCCCCATCACGAGACCTCCATTCCGGTCCTGACCATCGGGTGGGCCGCGGCGACCGGCACTCGCCACAGCCTCCCGTCGCCATCGAAGACCAAGCGGTACCTTTGCTCTGGGTCCTGGGGCGGCGCGTCGGTCCGGAAATGGGCGCCGCAGCTCGCTGCGCGGGCGCGGGCTGCGCGCGTGACGAGTTGTGCCACCTGAAGCATTCCACGCAACGCAGCCGGCTGCCCAGAAGACTCCGAGCAGAGACGGTCGAGGTTCGCCAGAGCGAGCTCGAGACCGGCGCGATTGCGCTCGATGCCGACTCGGCCCCACATCAGCCGGCGCACCTCGGCCACGGCCTTCAGGCTCTCTGCGGTACGGGCATCACCGGCTGGCACTGCGGCCGCTGCCACAGCTGCAGCCCGACCGGAAGGTACCGGGAGGATCGCTCCGGAGATGTCCTCCCCCACCCTGGCGCCGTAGACGAGCGCCTCGAGCAGCGAGTTGCTGGCGAGCCGGTTGGCGCCGTGCAGACCGGTGCAGGCAGCCTCTCCACA
>Ga0315535_1000710_pt1 | contig 23151 bp, 23 predicted proteins | sample SalMarSW160220MG_2_FD_203092 | JGI IMG/M metagenome (GOLD analysis project Ga0315535, IMG submission 203092) | Salt marsh sediment microbial communities from the Plum Island Ecosystem LTER, Massachusetts, United States - Salt Marsh Sediment SW1602-20 ... | reverse complement strand
CGTGTGCGCCACTTGAAGCATCTTCAAGCTCTAACCCCTCTTGCATTGCCTGCTCCATAGCCGGAGTGAGTGGTTTGTCTATCTTTATATTATAGCTTCTTGGAAGATTACTTTCCATGAGCACTTCAGCTACTTTTGGTGTATCGGTGAGCATCAAAAGCCCCTCAGAGGCATAATCAAGCCTGCCAATGGGGATAAAGTGTCTATACTTTCCGGAGAGTTTATGGTAGATCGTGGCTCTATCTCTGTCGTCTTTTTTTGTGACAAGTACACCTTTTGGTTTATTGTAAACGATGACAGTGACCTCTTTTCTCTTCTCAATAGGTCTTCCCTTGACGGAGATTTTATCGCCGTCTTCTACTTGATAGGAGAGATCCCTGATCGTCTCTTTGCTATTTCTCACCTCACCGCTCATGATAAGCTCATCGGCTTCTCTTCTAGAGTATTTTGTATTGTGAGATATATATTTGTTAATTCTCATTTTTTATAGAGCCTTTGATTCCTGCGTTGATAAGATCATGGATATGGAGTGTGCCAATTACTTTTGCCTCTTTATCTGTTACCGGGAGTAGTTGTATCTTTTTGTTTTCTATCTCTTCTAACGCCTTACTCGCCAATGTTTGTGTATCTGTAAGCCTATAAGGGTCTTTCGTTGCATATAAGATTGCAGGCAAGGAGAGATCAAACTCCTCTTGGGCCAAAGATCTTCTAAGATCACCGTCACTGAGAATCGCTTTGAGTTTTTCTTGCTCATCAACTATCAATACATTGCCCATTTTGCCCTCATTCATCACAAAGATAGCGCTTTTAAGTGATGCTTTTTCATCAATAATCGGCAGATTCTCTGTCTGCATGATATCTTTGACTTTCATAAAAAGTTTTTTACCCAAAGAGCCACCGGGATGAAATGATGCAAAATCTTCTTGCTTGAAATCTCTTTTATACATAAGAGCAACAGCAAGGGCGTCGCCTAATGCCATGGTAAGTGTCGTTGACGTTGTAGGCGCAACCCCGAGAGGACAGGCTTCTTTGTGTATCTTGATCGGGATAAAGATATCTGAATGTCGTCCTAGTGTAGAGTTTTTTGATGCACTCATACCGATGAGGGTGATGCCTACTCTTTTGATGTGAGGAAGTATCTTCGAGAGCTCTTCGCTCTCCCCGCTATAGCTGATAGCAAGAAGTGTATCTTCTTTGCCGATCATGCCAAGATCACCATGGAGTGCTTCGGTTGGATGGAGGAAAAAAGAGGGCGTACCTGTGCTTGCAAAAGTAGCGGCCATCTTTGCTCCAACAAGACCCGATTTGCCAACACCTGTTATGATGAGCTTGCCTCTTGTGTCGTATATGCGCTGTACGGCTTCTAAAAAAGAGCCGTTTAAAGACTCTTTTGCGAGATTGAGTGCATAAGCTTCCGTTTCGAGCGTCTCTTTTGCAGCTTGCAGCAGGTCCATCTTTCTCTCCTTACATTATGAAGATTGTCGGTATGATAAGCGGGTATCTCTTTTTGATTTTAATAACATGTCTTTTAACCATATTTCTTATCTCATTTTCAATTGCCTTATGGTCATTGAGTGCTTCCGGTTTCATAGCGGTTAGCATCGTCTCAATCATAGCAGAAATATCGCCTGTAAACTTTTTAATCTCTCTATCAGCAACAAGACCATAGCTTGTAACAACCGGCTTGCCGATTATTTTTTGGTTAGCTTGTGATATTTGAGCGACTATGTTTATGATACCATCTTCCGCAAGTTTTTGTCTATCGATGACAACATCATTCGCAATAGCTGTATTGTTTTGATTGTCGATATATATTTTGCCTGTTTTTACTGTTTTTACCTTTTTGAGGTATTTAGTGCTTATCTCGACTTGGTCACCGTCGCTCATCAATACGATATTTCGCTCATCTACCCCACAATCAACAGCAGTTTTTGCATGTCTTGTGATGTGATTATACTCTCCGTGAACAGGCAAGAAGAATTTGGGCTGAATGAGTCTGAGCATAAGTTTTTGTTCCTCTTGTGCGGCGTGTCCTGAGACATGGATGTCCGGAACATCTTGATAATGTACGGTACAACCGCCTTTGATAAGGTGGTTCATAAGTTTTGAGACGGAAGCCTCATTGCCGGGGATCGCTTTTGCGGAAATGATAACAGTATCGGTAGGCTTAAGTTTTATATGTCTATGTTCATCGGTTGCCATTCTAAAGAGAGCAGCCATCGTCTCTCCTTGAGAACCTGTCGTCACGACAAGAATCTCATGATCCGGGTATTTAGCTAGCTCATGAGGTTCTATAAAATATTTTTCATTGATATCAACATACCCAAGAGCCCTTGTGACTTCAACATTTTTCTCCATGGATCTTCCGATAACGCATATCTTTCTGTTGTATTTGGTTGCAGTATCCATTGCTTGGTAGATTCTGTGAATATTTGAAGAGAAGGTGGACATGATGACTCTTCCCTTGGTTGTCATAAAGATATTATCAAATGTTTTTCCAACAACACTCTCACTTTTTGTAAATCCCGGGCTATGGGAGTTGGTGCTGTCCGACAATAGACACAAAACACCTTTATCGCCATAATATGCAAGTCTATGAAGATCCGGAGCAAGACCATCGATTGGAGTATAATCTATCTTAAAATCTCCCGTGTGGATGATAGTGCCCGCAGGTGTTTCAATCGCAAGTGAACTAGAGTCGATGATAGAGTGGGTCATATGCATCCATTCTACTTTAAAATCTCCCATCTCATAACGCTCTCTTTTTGTAACATATCTAAAATAGCTATTATCATTTTTGAGTCCATGCTCATCAAATTTGCTCTGTATCATCGCGAGTGCGAGGGGAGTTCCGTAAATCGGGAATTTTAGCTCTTTAAAGAGATAAGGAACTGCGCCGATATGGTCTTCATGCGCATGCGTTATAACGATAGCTGTGATCTTATCTTTGATAGAGTGTAGATAAGAGAAATCAGGCACAAGGATGTCAACACCGTGCATGGTCTCATCAGGAAAGCTCATACCTACATCGATAATGATTGCACTCTTTTCAGTTTCGAGGACTGCGATATTGCCACCAATCTCGCCAAGGCCACCTAGCGGCGTAAAGCGTACTTTTGATTGATTGTTAATATCAATCTTTTTGAATGGATTCATTCTAATCTCTTGGACAGCTCTATTTGCTTCAAGTGATATATTCATCTCTTCGGTTACGGTAGCAGTATTTTTTCGTGCATTTCTTGGTTTGTTAAAGTTCTTTTTGTTCTTATTGCTTTTAAAATCTTGAGGTTTCTTTTTTGGTTGTTCTCCGTTGTTCTCCCTAACCGGATTTTGTCCTTGCTGTTGTTGTTGCGGGTTGCTGTTTCTTGGTTTTCTGTAGGGGTTTGGTCTTCTTTTAAATGGCTTTGGCTCGTTTGGCTTCCCGTCATTTTGATTGTTACCGTTGTTCTGGTTGTTTTCCATCTATATATTCCTTTAGTTTGTAATAGAGTTGATGATAGATCTCCGTTGAAATTTCATGAGGCCTCTTATCGTTATTCATCTCAAGTTCATCAAATACTTTAAGCACCACATCTTTTGGAGCCAATTTCGATAGATTGTTTGAGAGCTTTTTTCTTGGTTGCACAAAAGCAAATCTCAAGAACTCTTCAAATCGCATATCGTTCAATGAATGCTCTTTTTCTATCAAAAGGACAGCAGATGTGATTTTTGGTGGCGGTACAAAAGCATGAGGGGGAACCTCAAAGCATATCGTTGCTTTTGCAACGGAGCTTGTGAGCACTCCAAGCGCAGAAAAATCTTTTTGCTGCACTTTGGCAGAAAATTTTTGCGCTACCTCTTTTTGCACCATCACCAATATCGATTGACACTTTGTGTCTCTCAATGCTTTTAAGATGATATGAGTTGCAATATAGTAAGGGAGATTCGCAACCAGATGATACTCTTCATCTAGCAGGTTTCCCTCTTCCCATGATGCCAACACATCACCACACTTGAGCGTGAGAATCTTTTTTGTAATCTCGTTTTCAAATGTATGGGCGATATGTTCGCACAGCCTCTTGTCAACTTCGAATGCTATGACCTGCTTGGTTTTCACAAGCTCTTTGGTCAAATCACCTAATCCAGGTCCAATTTCAACAATTTTTTTATCATCGTTGGGCATCGATTGGATGATCTTTTCTATATAGCTTTGATCTTTCAAAAAATTTTGGCCAAACTTCTTTTGGGCAAATTTGGCTAAATCGGTTTTTATCATACTATAAGTAACCTTATTTTATTTTGAATTAAGCTCAAATAGCTTTTTTGAGTTTATTTTTGTATAATCTTATCATATTTTACTCCCCAAAGGTTTATATGGATTTTTTTGCAAAGAGAATCATTCCCTGTTTAGATGTTGATAGAGGTAGGGTTGTGAAAGGGATTAACTTTGTCGGACTTCGAGATGCAGGGGATCCTGTGGAGGTCGCTGCAAGATATAATGAAGAGGGGGCAGACGAACTTACCTTCTTGGATATTGGAGCAAGTCACGAAGAGAGAAAAACAATCGTTGATGTGGTCAAAGAGGTTGCCAAAGAGGTTTTCATCCCACTTACTGTCGGTGGAGGTATCAGAGAGCTTGATGATATCTATGCGCTTTTAAATGTCGGATGCGATAAGGTAAGTATCAATTCAGCAGCTATCAATAGACCGGAGTTTATCAGTGAGGCTGCCACAAGATTTGGTTCACAATGTGTTGTCGTGGCTATCGACGCAAAAAGAGTTGCTACAGGAGTGTGGCATATCTTTACGCACGGAGGCAGAAGAGATACAGGCATCGATGCGCTCACTTGGGCAAAAAGAGCCTATGATTTGGGTGCAGGAGAATTGTTAGTGACTTCTATGGACGCGGATGGAACAAAAGCAGGTTTTGATAATGAGCTTAACCGTAAGATATCAGATGAAGTAGATATCCCGCTTATTGCAAGTGGGGGTGCCGGGAGTATGGAACATATCAAGGATGCTTTTACTTTGGGGCATGCAGATGCAGCGTTGGCAGCTTCTATATTTCACTTTAAAGAGATAGATATCGGTGATCTTAAAAAGTATCTTAGGGCGAATGATATCCCCGTGAGAATATAAGATGATTTTTTGTGCAGGAAAAAGTGAGAGTTTTGAATTTGCCTTACCTATAGGGATAGGGCTTATTGAAAGCGCGATTAACTTAACAAGATTTTGTTTGATGGATCCACCAAAGTATATACTCTTTGTTGGAACGGCAGGAAGTTACGGGGAAGCAAAGGTATTTGATATCATCCATTCAAATAGTGCAGCAAATATAGAAAATAGTTTTTTTTCAAATGGAGCATATACTCCGGTCGATAATCTTGTCTCGAGCGCTGATGATGTTTCACGTGAAACAATAGTCAATTCATCAAACTATATTACTACAGATAAAAAGCTTTCAAAGCACTACTTAGAAAAAGGAATAGGAGTTGAAAATATGGAATTTTACTCTGTTCTCAAAGTGGCACGAGAGTTTGGAATTCCCGCAGGAGGAGTTTTTGTGGTGACGAATTATTGTGATGAAAATGCACATAGTGACTTTTTAAATAATCATAAAGAGGCAATGAAGATATTGGAGCGATATATGAGTGACCACGCAAAAGAGTGGTTTCGATGAGTGTCAAAAAAGAGGTGCTTCTAGACTACACAAAAGAGGAACTGCAAAGTATGATTACTCCCTCTTTTAGAGCAAAACAGATATGGCAGTGGGTTTACCATAAGTATGTTGATGATTTTAAAGATATGAAAAATCTCCCAAAAGAGATGCAAGAATCTTTGTCCGAAAGATATATTATCAATCCTTTAGAGATCATCTTGGCGCAAAAGAGTATAGACGGGAGTATAAAATATCTCTTTAGACTCCATGATGGGCATAGTGTTGAAGCGGTACTCTTGCTTATGAAAGAAAAAGAGTATCACGAAGACGGCTCTATAAAACACCATGAACGATATACTGTGTGTCTCTCCTCACAAGTTGGATGCAAAGTTGGATGTGCTTTTTGCTTGACGGCAAAGGGTGGATTTGTAAGGGATTTGAGTGTTGCAGAGATAGTGGCACAACTTTTTATGATTAAAAAAGAGAATAGTATTGATGCAAATAGAAGAGTCAATATCGTCTATATGGGGATGGGTGAACCTCTCGATAATCTTCAAAATGTTGCCAAAGCTATCAATATATTTAGTGATCCTGATGGCTTTGCAATCTCTGCTAATAGACAGACGATTTCAACAAGTGGACTCAGTACAAAGATAGAGAAACTCGGAAAACTTGATCTCGGAGTCAATCTTGCCATATCACTTCATGCTGTTGATGATGTATTGAGAGAAAAATTGATGCCGATTAACAAAGCATATAATATAAATTCTATCATGGAAGCTATAAAGAAATTCCCCATCAATTCAAGAAAGAGGGTGATGTTTGAGTATCTCATGATTAAGGATATCAATGACGATTTAGGCGCAGCAAAAAAACTTGTGAAGCTTTTAAGCGGTATAAAGGCGAAGGTAAATCTCATATATTTTAACCCCTATGAAGAGACAGATTTTCAAAGACCCGATCCTTCATCTATGATTGCATTTCAAGAGTATCTTGTAGCAAAGGGAGTTTTGTGTACTATAAGAGAGTCTAAAGGGCTTGATATTTCGGCAGCATGCGGACAACTTAGAGAGCAAAATATATAAATTTGAAGGATAAAAAATGGTTGGCGTTGATCTTGTTTTGTTGATAATTATCGTTTGTGTTGCAGTTGTTGGAGTAGGTTGGTTCATCTATGAGTCACGAGATTGATCTCAATATTTTGATTCTTCTCGTTGTGAGAGTGGAGTAATAAGTGCTTGCATTTTTGCAAAATCAACCTCACTTTCAAATGTAAAATATTCATCTCGAAATCTAAAATCAAGTTTACTTGCATGCAGCATAAGTCGCTTCGCACCCGTATGATAAGCTCTCTCTTTTTCGCTTAAAACACCATCAAGATATCTATTGGCAGCACTGAAATCTACTCCATAAATAGGGTCACCCAAGATATGATGTTTCACGTGAAACAAATGGACTCTGATCTGATGCATACGACCGGTTTTCGGTACACATCTCACAAGCGTTGCATCCAATTCCTTGTCATAAAAAAGCGGAAAAAACTCTGTCGTTGAGAGCTTTCCATCTTCTTGTGCGATAAGCACTTTATGTTTATCTTCTGAAAAATCAATGCTCTTTTTGAGGTGTGTCGTTACGCTCAAATCCCCCTTCATCTCTCCACTTACCCAAGCAAGATATTCCTTTTGAACAACCCTATTTTCAAATGCTTTTTTGAGTTCTATTTCGGCATTTTTATGAAGGGCAGCGATAAGGAGTCCGGAAGTTTCTTTATCCAACCTATGAGCTATATTTGCTCCATTACCACCATGCCATCTAACGACATCCAACATCGAGTAACCCGCTTCATGTGTATTTGGATGCACAAGGATTCCCGAGGGTTTATCGAAGATCATAAAGTCTCTATTTTTGTAGATCGGGTGGAATTCTTCCTTGCTTGATTCGGTTGGTTCAAAGACAGTAAGCGCAATCTCTCCCTCAACTTTTTCACCACTATCTAGGAGTATTTTTTCTCCTTTTTGTGCCCTTCCTTTATGGATCAATCGTTGTGCTTCTCCCTGTGAAATGTTAAGATTTTTCATAACAAAAAGAAACAGAGCAATCGGAGAAGAAGCTTGAAAACTCTTTTTGACGAATGGCATAATCTCGAAACCTTTAAACACAATTTGGCTACAATCATACACTAACTTTCTAAAAGCAAAGGGATAAAATGGTCGAGAGATATGCCAGAGAAGAGATGAGTAGCAAGTGGAATATACAGGCAAAATATCAAGCATGGCTTGATGTTGAACTTGCCGTTGTAAAGGCATGGAACAAACTCGGACTTATACCGGATGATGATGCCGAAAAGATTATAAAAAATGCATCTTTCAGTGTAGAGAGAATCGATGCAATAGAAGCTGTTACTAGACATGATTTGATTGCTTTTACCGGATCGGTTGCGGAGAGCTTGGGGGAAGAGAGCAGATGGTTTCACTATGGAATGACAAGTTCTGATACTGTAGATACGGCGGTTGCTCTGCAGATGCGAGATTCACTGCAGTTGATTATCAAAGATGTTGAGATGGTGATGGAGTCCATCAAAAAAAGAGCATTGGAACATAAGATGACACTCATGGTCGGCAGAAGTCATGGGATACATGGAGAGCCTATCACTTTTGGGCTCGTGCTTGCCGTTTGGTATGACGAGATGGCACGACATTTAAAGAATCTCAAAGAGACTATGGATGTTATATCTGTGGGACAGATTAGTGGTGCGATGGGTAACTTTGCCCATGCCCCTCTTGAGCTTGAAGAGATAGCCTGCAAAGAGCTTGGCCTTCAAAGTGCACCGGCATCAAACCAAGTAATCCAAAGAGACAGATATGCTCGTTTAGCTACGACTTTAGCACTGCTTGCAAGCTCTATAGAGAAGTTTGCCGTTCAGGTAAGACACTGGCAAAGAACGGAAGTCTATGAGTGTGAAGAGTTTTTCGGTAAAGGGCAAAAAGGGAGTTCGGCAATGCCTCATAAGAGAAATCCGATACTCACAGAGAACATCACAGGACTTGCCAGGATGATTAGAGCGTATGCTATGCCTGCTATGGAAAATGTTGCGCTTTGGCATGAGCGAGACATTAGCCACAGCTCTACAGAGAGATTTTGGCTTCCGGATAGCTTCATTACGACTGATTTTATGCTCCATAGGTTTAACAGCGTTATAGCAAACCTTACCGTAATGCCTGAAAATATGATGAAAAATCTCAATTTCACAGGTGGGCTTGTCTTTTCACAAAGAGTACTCCTAGAGCTCCCAAAAGCAGGTGTGAGTCGAGAAGATGCGTATAGAATCGTGCAGAGAAATGCCATGAAGGTTTGGGAGGAGATACAAAAGGGGAGATCACCACTCAACGAAAAAGGTGAGAGCCTCTACTTGCAGTATCTTCTAGATGATAGTGAGCTCAGAGAAAAACTCTCTGAAAAACAGATTAGAGACTGTTTTGATTATAATTATTATACAAAAAATGTTGACGCGATATTTCAAAGGGTATTTGATAAATAGTAGATTAACAATAGCAACACTACGCTAAAAAATAATCCCTCTAAGGATTTATTTTTTAGCTTCTTCTAAACTTCACAAAATCTATGTCGGAACAGATATGAAACAAATGGTCAATATAATATGATTGATATTGATTAAAAACAAGGAGAAGATAATGAACAAGATACAAATGTCGATAGTTGCCCTATTGTCACTCAGCACAATTACATTTGCCGGAGGGTTAAAATCAGAAATTATGCAGCCACCCGTAGAGCCTATCGAGGTTGAAGAGGCTCAGCCGAGTCCATTTTATATCGGTGGAGGTTATAGCTATGTAGAGGGAAGTGATAAGAATGATGATCCATCTACTATGGGGTATACTTATGATATAGATGCTGATGGCATAATGTTTCAAATCGGTTATAAAATCAACCCATATATAGCTATAGAGGGAAGATATACTATGGCAAACGGAGCTGATATTGATGCCTCTTTCCCTAATGCCGGGGATGCAGATATCACAAATATAGCAATCTACGCTAAACCGACATACTCTATCGGAAGAGTTAACATCTACGGACTGTTGGGATATGGTAAAACAGAAGTGGATTATAGCTCTAGCGGGATAGTGGCAGATTGGGATAAAAGCGGCTTTCAATGGGGTGGTGGCGCTAACTTTGATATAACAAGCCACTTTGCCGTATTTGCAGATTATACAAGATGGTGTGATTTTGATGAAGCATCAGGAGCTTACACTACAACAAGAGAAATGGATGCGATTACCGTAGGTTTGACCTACACCTTTTAACTTTGGGTAGATAATTGTTGTGACAGATATCTTTATCTGCTGCAACAATTGGACCAATCTTAGGAACTTATAATACTATAATAAAATCTTATACATAAAATAGCTAAAAATCTTCAACTATTCAAATCATTTAAAGCCAATTTTGAGTAAAATCTATACTAAATATTGTGTGCAAAATAAAGTTAACTCTCAGCAATAAAAGATTCAAAAAATAGGAGCTAATGTATGATTAGAGTAGTTAAGCGAAACGGCAGAGTCGAAACTTTGGATGTGACCAAGATTCAAAAGTACACCGCAGCGGCAGTTGAGGGACTTGAGGGCATTAGTCAAAGTGAACTCGAGGTTGATGCAAAACTCCACTTTAGAGATATGATTAGCTCACAAGAGATTCAACAGACACTTATAAAAACTGCCGTTGATAAGATTGACTTTGATAAGCCAAACTGGACTTTCGTGGCTTCTCGCCTCTTTTTGTACGACCTTTACCATAAAGTTACAGGTTTTACGGGATACAACCACCTCAAAGAGTATTTTGAAAAAGGAGAGAAAAACGGGCGTATTGTTATTGGACTGAAAGATAAATACAATCTTGATGACCTTAATGATTATATAAAACCCGAGAGAGATCTTCAATTTAACTATCTTGGTGTCAGAACACTTTACGATAGATATCTTATAAAAGATAAAAAAGGCGATCCTATAGAGCTTCCACAACACCTCTTTATGGCCGTTGCTATGTTTTTGGCACAAAATGAGTTTGATTGCCAAACATGGGCAAAAAAATTCTATGATATTTTAAGTAAGTTTGAGGTGATGGCAGCTACGCCGACACTTTCAAATGCTAGAACCCCGAGACACCAGTTGAGTTCATGCTATATAGGCTCAACGCCTGATAATATAGAGGGAATTTTTGATGCCTACAAAGAGATGGCTCTTCTTTCAAAATATGGAGGCGGTATAGGCTGGGATTGGTCGCTTGTAAGGGGTATGGGCTCTTACATCGATAGCCATAAGCACGCAGCAGGCGGTATCATCCCATTTTTGAAGATCGCTAATGATGTAGCGATTGCTGTTGATCAATTGGGCACAAGAAAAGGGGCGATTGCCGTATATGTCGAGCCTTGGCACATAGATATCAGGGATTTTATAGATCTTAAGAAGAACTCAGGAGAAGAGAGAAGAAGAACACACGATCTCTTCCCTGCCCTTTGGATTAATGACCTTTTTATGAAAAGAGTAGAAGCTGATGAAAATTGGACACTTTTTGATCCATTTGAGGTTTCTGAGCTTGCTGAATTGCATGGTGAGGCGTTTGAAGCAAGATATCTCGAGCTAGAAGCGAATGAGGAGATAACAAAAGAGGTTATCTCGGCTAAAAAGCTGTGGAAAGATGTGCTTAGAAGTTATTTTGAGACAGGCAACCCTTTCTTGTGTTTCAAAGATACTTCAAATAGAGTCAATCCAAATAGCCACAAAGGAGTGATTAGAAGCTCCAATCTTTGCACGGAGATATTTCAAAATACAAATCCAAACTATTATAAGACGAGAGTAACTTTTGAAGATGGAACAATAAAGGTTTATGAGGAGAATCAAGAGGTAAAGGTCGATAGCGGTATCGTAAAACCTGCTAAGAAAATCACAGCGCTTGATACTATAGACGGTAAAGCAATCATGGTAACCGATAAAGAGATGGAAGATGGTGATACAGCGGTTTGTAACCTTGCCTCCGTGAATCTCTCTCGAGTCAATACACCCGAAGATATAGCAAGAGTTGTGCCAATTGCCGTGAGAATGCTCGATAATGTGATTGATCTCAACTTCTATCCACTACTCAAAGTAAAAAAGACAAATCAAAAAACACGCTCAATCGGACTAGGTGTTATGGGTGAAGCACAGATGCTTGCCGAGTCTAAGATAGGGTGGGGAAGTCATGATCATTTTACGAAGATAGATGAGATTATGGAGTCCGTATCATACTATGCTATTCGATCATCGAGTGATCTTGCACTTGAAAAAGGTGCATATCCGCTCTATGAGGGCTCTAACTGGTCAAAAGGGATATTCCCTATCGATAAAGCAAATGAGAATGCGTGCAAGCTTGTTGATCGTGGCGGACTCTTTGGCTATACGCATGATTGGGCTGCGCTCAAAGAGAAGGTCAAGAGTGACGGGATGCGAAATGGATATCTTATGGCGATAGCGCCAACGAGCTCTATATCCATACTTACAGGAACCACACAAGCTATAGAACCTATCTATAAAAGAAAATGGTTTGAAGAGAATCTCTCGGGGCTCATACCGGTCGTTGCGCCAAATCTCTCGCCGGAAACTTGGCAGTACTATGTCTCATGCTATGAGCTTGATCAGAGGCTACTTATACGAGCAGCCGCGATTCGCCAAAAATGGATTGATCAAGGGCAAAGTCTCAATATATTTATCACACTTGATAAGGCAAGCGGTAAATATCTTAATGATATCTATATGGATGCATGGAAGTTTGGGCTCAAATCGACCTATTATCTCCGCAGCCAGTCACCTGAAAATGCAAAAGAGGAGACAGGTGTGGAGGATAGAAGCTTAGAATGTGTAGGATGTCAGTAATCTTACACAATTTCTTCACGCAAATTAAATAGAATACAGCTAGAAAGTTTAAAGGGTGTTCCCCCAAGCATCCCTTAATGCGTTTTGGCGACTTTCTAAGGTAACTTATATTATTCGTACATCCCCCAAAGTCTTTATATATTTAAACGGTTGCCTTCCTCCTCCCCCAAGGAGGAAAATTCTTTAAACTTAAAAACTATCCCAAAGTTGTATAATCATGCATCTATATTTTAAAAGGAAATTTAAATATATATGACTCCTGATGAGTTGCGCATCATATCTTTGCAGAAAGATTTCTTGGACTTTGATAAAAATCTAGCATATTTAAAAGATATTATCGCAAAAAATAATCACAAAAAGAGACTCATTGTAGCTCCGGAAGTTTACTTGGGCGGGTTTGATTATGATGCTATGAGTTTGATGGCAAAAAAGAGTGCTAAAGCGATTGAAGAGTTGATTTTGCTCATCAACGATGCCATTGTGGTCTTTTCTGCTATCGTAGAAAAAGAGGGGAAGTTTTACAATCAAGCGCTTGTTATCAATCAACACAGGATCGTTTATCGACAAGAGAAGACAAAACTTTTCAAGCTTGGCAATGAGCATAAGCATTTTGATAGTGGAAGCGAAGAGAGTATCGCGTTATTTGAGGTTGAGGGTATACGATTTGCTATCCTTCTGTGTTTCGAACTTCGCTTTAAGACGCTTTGGGAAAAAATTGAAGGTGCTGATGTTGTTTGTATTCCTGCAAAATGGGGAGTGCTTAGAGCTCACCATCTAGAGATACTAGCAAAAGCTTTAGCAGTTATGAATCAATGTTTTGTTGTGGTCTCAAGTGTTGGCGATGAGGGTATAGCGCAAGCATCAATGATTCTCTCTCCCGATGGAGATGTGCATAAAGATATTGAAAATACATATGTTACCGAGGTGATAGATATAAAAGAGGCGACCAAAATGAGAAGATATATTGATATGGGAGAGCAAGGGTGATTAAAAGAAGAAAGCTAGAGCAGATGACACAAGAGATTGAGAAACATATCACACTTAGCGAGGCTACAAAAAAAGCCTTTATCGATATCAATAGAGAAGCTTTTGTTCCTGATGCTTTTGCACACTTGGCATATCAACTTGATGCCCTCCCCCTTCACGAGAGCCAATGGATAAGTTCGCCCGTTACTGTAGCGAAGATGACGGAACATTTAGAGCTCAAAGGGGTTGATACCGTCTTAGAGATAGGGTGTGGAAGCGGGTATCAAGCTGCTATACTTAGCTCAATCGTCAGAAGAGTGTTTACAATAGAGCGGATAGACTCCTTGCTTAAGAGTGCTAAAAATAGATTTAGTCAACTCGAGCTTTACAATATCTTTACTCGTTTTGATGATGGGCAAAGAGGCTGGAGTGATTATGCTCCTTTTGAGCGGATACTTTTTTCTGCGGCAACACCTAAGGTACCCGACGCTCTTTTTGAGCAGTTAAGTGATGGCGGTATCTTGCTCGCACCTATACAAGAGGGACCGATGCAGATATTGACAAGGTTTTACAAAAGAGGCTCTATGATAACTTCAGAGTCTATAGAGACCTGCTACTTTGTCCCTGTCTTAGAGGGAACAAAAAAGTAATACCAAAAGAAAAGCTTATCTTAATATGGTATCATTTACAAATTGTAAATCAAAAAAGGCACAATGTTATGAGTAAACTGATAAAGCCCGCACAATATGCGAAGCAATATAACATTTCAAGACAAGCTGTTTATGCAAAAATAAAAAGAGGAACACTGCAATCAAAAGAGGTTGAGGGGCAGCTTTTTATAGTCATTGATACCTCGCCGCAAAATGTTGTAGTGAGCCAAAAAGATGCTCCGCAAGTTGGAGGTCAGAGCGTAGGAGTAGAGAAGCATTATGCAGAGCTGCTCAAGTCCAAAGATGAGACAATCAAAGCACTTGAATCGAGGATAGAAGATCTCAAAGAGAGCAATGAGCAAATGGCCGGTACACTTAGGGGTGAAGTGGAACTACTCAAAGAGGCTTTTTATGAGATGAAACAGCTCTATAGGGCTAAACTTGAAGCGAAAAAAAAGGAAGATGTTATCGCGATAGAAGCCAAACCGAAAGAGGCTGTAGTGCAAGAGTGGGTAAGTATCAAAAAATTCTTTAAACTTTTTGGAGTCAAAGAGAAAAAACAAGCCAAGATTAAAAGTAAGATCAAAAAATCATACCTCAACGGCGATAATCGTCTAAGAATGGACGACGATAAGATTAAAATAAATATAACAAGAGATTGTACAAGTTTTATATCTTGATAACCATTATCAGAATACTTTAAGCAAAAAAATGGTTTAATTTTAAAATTAATAATTGTTATCAAAAAGGACAGTAATGCAAAAGTTGACGATTGCGTTAGCGGGACAACCTAATGTCGGCAAGAGTTCGCTTATCAATGCAATCTCAAGTTCGAGGTTGAAGGTTGGTAATTTTTCCGGAGTGACCGTTGATAAGACAGAGGTTACATTTAAGTGGTGCGATGAAGTATCGTGTAGCAATTATGAGATGAGTATCATCGACCTTCCCGGCGCTTATTCTCTCTCTGATTATACTATCGAAGAGAAAGTTGCGAAAAAATTTATACAAAGTGATGAATATGACCTTATCGTCAATGTGGTAGACGCTACAAATCTACAAAGAAATCTTCTTTTTACTGCCGAGTTACTTGAAAGCGGTAAAAAAGTTGTCGTAGCACTCAATATGATCGATGAGGCAGATAAAGAGGGTATAAAGATAGATGAGAAGCTTCTCTCAGAGATATTAGGGGTTACTTGTATAAAAACAAGTGCTTCAGAGAAATCGGGGATAGACGAACTTAAAAGTGCGATCATTGCCGCATATAAAAATGATGAGTATACATCCAAAGTAAAATATAGTGATCATATCGAAGAGGAGATAGCAAAGATTGTAGATTTTTTCAAAGAAAAAAAGTATCAAAAAGATATTTCTCATAGAATCTTAGCAATCAAACTTCTCAAAGAGGATAGCGAAACCTACAAGATGATGCATGATGAGCCGATTTGGATAGAACTTTTGCCACTTATTCGTGCTTCTTTGGAGCATATATATATTCACTCGGATTCAAAAGATATCGAACAAATCTTTCGAGATGAGCATTTCGCATTTGCTAAGGGCGCAAAGATGGAGGCAATGGAGATCTCATCAATGCGAGCAAAGAATTTTACGCAAAAGATTGACAACATTCTTATCAATAAATTCTTAGGTATCCCTATCTTTCTCTTTTTGATGTGGGGGCTTTTTCAGTTGACATTTACACTTGGAGCCATCCCTGTTGACATGATTGATGAGTTTTTTACCTCTATAGGTGTTGCTTCGAAAGGTGTTTTCGGAGAAGGGGTTTTGGGCTCACTCATCGGCGACGGAATTGTGCCGGGTGTTGGTGCAGTTGTTATGTTTTTGCCAAATATCATCATACTCTTTATCGGTATTGCCCTTTTAGAGACGACGGGATATATGAGCAGGGTTGCGTTTTTGCTTGATGGATTTTTTCATAGATTTGGTTTGCACGGAAAGAGTTTTATTCCTCTAGTAACCGGGTTTGGATGTTCTGTGCCTGCATATATGGCGGCAAGAACACTTAAAAACGAACAAGAAAGACTTATAACACTTTTTATCATAGGTTTTATGAGTTGTGGAGCGAGATTGCCCGTTTATGTCCTTTTTGTGGGCGCATTCTTCTCGCAAGAGAATGCCGGGAGTATCCTGTTTCTCATCTATATTACCGGCGCTCTTTTTGGACTGGTTGCGGCGAAAGTGCTTAAAATATTTGTCTTCAAAGGCGAAAACGAGCCTTTTGTTATGGAGATGCCAAAGTACAGACTCCCTTCGCTGAAACTTATTTGGCATACGGTCTATTCGCAAGCAAAAAGTTATCTCAAAAAAGCCGGTACATTTATATTGGCAGCTTCGATGCTTGTATGGTTTGCAAGTAATTATCCAAAAGATGAGGCACTGACAAGTCAATATCAAGTGCAGATAGAACATGCTGCTAATCCGGAGATAGAAATAGAGCTTCAAAATGAGCTTAAAAAGATATCTTTAGAGAATAGTTATCTTGGGAAAACAGGGCATGCGCTTGAGCCCTTTTTCCGTCCGCTCGGTTTTGACTGGAAGATGAGTGTTGCTATAGGAACGGGACTTGCAGCAAAAGAGGTGGTTGTCTCTACGATGGGTGTGCTCTACTCGTTAGGAGAAGATGTAACCGAGGAAGATCAGGGACTGATGGAGAAGATCAAAACAGAGATACCTTTTGCTTCGGCAATCTCGTTTATCGTCTTTGTCATGATCTATCTTCCTTGCCTTGCCGCTTCTATGGTGTTTGTTAGAGAGGCGGGAAGTTGGAAATATCTATGGTATTTATTTCTATTTACTACTACGACAGCTTGGATAATGAGCTTCCTTGTCTATAGAGCTGTTTTGATATTGTAAGGAGTATGTGTGTTATTGAGTGAATTGAAAAAAGGCGATGAGGCAATTATAAAAAAGATAAATGCTTCAGGAGCGTTTAAAAATAGATTGAGTTCTATGGGAATTGTGGAAAAAGAGAGCGTAAAACTCGAAGAGTATTCATTGGCAAAAAGTACAATGGAAATCAAGGTAGCAGAGAGCTATGTAGCTTTGAGATTTCAAGAGGCAAAGCTCATTGAGGTAGAAAAACGTTAATAATTTTGTAACTTTTCATTTTACACTACATTTTTTTTGATATACTTACTTAAAATTTTATAGGGGTTTTGAATGAAGAGGTTAATTGTACTGCCTATATTTCTGTGCATATTCTTTTTGGGTTTTTTGAATGCAGCGGATTATGATTTTCACGAAAAGGTATCTTCGCTTATTGAGCAAACTGTAAAAAAGGATTCCGATGGGTATCTCAATAGATTTTACAAAAACATATATTATATTCCTGTCTGGGTACATGAACATAAAATCTCATCATTCTCAACATCGCTTTTAAAGAGTATAGAGGTAAATAAACACAATATTCCTGCATCTATTTACAATAAGAGTTTACAACTCAAAAAGAGAGCCTCAGAGATTTATTCTAGGGGAAGCATAAAAGACAAGCTTTCACTCGAGCTTGCTATGAGCACGCTCTATAGTCAGTATTTTAGTTATCTTGGTAGCGGGGGTACGGATTGGAGCCTTTTCCAATCAAAGCTTGCAGCCAAAAATAGAGCATACGATATGGATGCAAAATGGGTGAATTATGGCGTAAAAAGCTCTCCCGCTAATATGCTCAAAGATGCTATCATCAATGGAAATCTTGAAACCTCCATAGCAGGAAATACAGCATTTAGCTATAACTATGACAAGCTATCTGAAAAATTAAAACTTTACAAAGAGGCCGCACAAAATAGCCATCTCCAAAAGATTGCTATTGGCAAAAAATACCTCAAACCGGGCGAGAAATCAAATGCTGTTCCGCTTATAAAAGAGCGTCTTGCCGCGACGGATGAACTTGGCGAGTGTTCGTTAAATAGTAGCAAACTTTATGATAAATGCCTTCTTGAAGCAGTAAAAAGATTTCAAAAAAATAATGGACTTGCAAGTTCCGGCGTGATAGGTTCTGAGACATTAAGTGCCCTTAATGAGTCGCTAACAAGTAGAGTAGTTAAGATAGAGATGAACCTAGATAGAATTAGACAGTTTAACCAAAGAGATGAGCAATATCATGTTGTTATCAATATCCCCGATTTTATGCTCTATTTTATGGAAAACGATCACATAAAGAAACAGATGCGAGTAATCGTAGGCGATAGAAGACATCCGACCCCTGTTTTTGGAAGTAGAGTTGCTTACATAGTGCTCAACCCGTATTGGAATGTCCCTGATAGTATCATCCAAAAAGAGTTTATTCCAAAAATGCTCAAAGATCCTGATGCGATGAAGAAGCAAAATATAAACATCACGCAAAGTTGGGCAAAAGATGCACCTCCTGTTGATCCTTCAACAATTGATTGGAAGGAGTATAGATATAGCAAAACCGTGCCTTTTAGATTTGCTCAGCCTCCCGGATACGGGAACGCTTTAGGCAAGATCAAGTTTATATTTCCTAACGACTTTTCTGTCTATATGCATGATACACCAACAAAAAGACTTTTTAAAAGAGATATGAGAGCATTTAGCCATGGATGCATAAGATTATCAGAGCCAATGGAGATGCTTAGAATATTTTCTGAGGTTGACAGCAATGTCAACCTTGGTAGCTCAAAAAGTATTCTCAAAGGCTCAAAAGAGACCAATGTCTATCTCGCAAAGAGTGTCCCCGTTGATGTTGTTTATTTTACTGCATGGGTCAATCCAAACGGAGAGTTGCAATTTAGAAATGATATCTATGGATATGATAAATTGCAACTCGCATGTAGAGTGCACTAGTGTTTAGCGTACATAAGTAACAAGCGCTTCTGTTCCCAGTCGAAATTTTTGGCTTTGCTCTTTGGCTCTATAGCCAAACGGGAGCATGAGTGCGATACTCTCTTTTGTTGTATCTATTTCCAATATCTTTTCAACACTATCATGTTCAAAACCTTCCATCGGACAACTATCAATTCCGATGAGGGCCGCGTAACTCATCATATTTGCCGCCGCTAAGTAGCACTGCTTTTCGCACCAAGCTTTCGGTGATGCAAGACCCGAAAGGAAGTTTGTATATTTTTGCAGATAGGCTGCAAGCATTTCGGCATCCAACCCTCTTCTTTGAAACATCTTTTTATAATAAGCGGGATTTTGAACATCATGATGCTTGGCTATAAGAATAATAAGATGACTGCAAGTAGTAATCTGCGCCTGATCCCAACAAACAGGCTTAAGCGTTTGCTTGAGTTCGTCATTTTCAATCACTAAAAATCTCCAATGCTCCATACCAAACGAAGAGGGAGAGAGCCTTCCTGCTTCTAGGATAAAATCTACATCTTTTTGCGCTATCTTTTTGCTTTTGTCAAATAGTTTACAGGCATGCCTAAAGTAAAGAGAGTCCAATAGTGCTTTTTTGTCCATTTTTGATGCTCCTTTTGAGAAAATAAATTGAGATAATTTTACTCTTTTTAAACTTTATTATCTTCTTTTTTGCTAAAATCGCTAAAGTGAATTGGTTAAGGAGCAACTATGGATTTTATAAAAGATGAGATGTTGACACATATTCCTATGTGTGTCCATCCGGAACCAAAAAAAGTTCTCTTGATCGGGGAAAATGAGAGTATAACAAGTGAGCTGAAAAAGCATCAAAGCAGTGATCTTCAAGTGCTTGATGCAAAAGAAGCACTCCTCTCGCTACAAGAACTTGATGAGGGGTCTGTTGATGTCATCATCGTATCAACAAAACTCTTTGAGAGCGATAGAGTATTTTGGGGACTTGTAAAAAGAGTACTGAGCCTCAAAGGTGTTGTAAGTAGCGTGGCATCTTCTCTTGTCGATGAAGAGATAAAAGCAAAAGCACAGATAGAGACAATGGGGGAGTATTTTAGGATAGTTATGCCGTATGTATTTATGCAACAGCATTGCGAATTTGCTCTTTTTGCTTCTAATATGCTCCATCCAACAGCGGATATCAATCTCCAAAGAGCAGATCTCACCGAGGGGTTTAGATACTATAATTCGGATATCGCCATTGCTGCTTTTGCAATGCCAAATATGATACGAAAAGAGTTTAGAGGACTCATCAAATCTTGATATTTGAACACGCTATCGCACTTACAGGAGGCATTGCTACAGGCAAAAGCTCTGCTACAGCACTTTTGAGTTTGTATGGCTTCAGATTTATCGATGCCGATAAGATAGCGCACGCACATCTTGATGAGCAAAAAGAGGCTATCGCATCACTTTTTGGCGCTGAGTATATCAAGGAAGCTCAAGTTGATCGAAAGATGTTAGGTAAACTTATCTTTGCGAACAAAGAGAAGAAGAAAGAGCTTGAAGATTTACTCCACCCAATCATTTATGATACAATTGTTGCACAATCAAAGAAAAATGAAGCACTCGGTATGCCTTATATGATTGATATACCTCTTTTCTTTGAGAGTAAACGCTATGATATTAAGAAATCATTAGTTATTTATGCGACAAAAGAGCAACAGCTCGAGCGCCTTATGCGGCGCGAAGGGTTTGATGCCAAAGAGGCATTAAGACGGATAGAGTCACAGATGGATATAGAGCAAAAAAGAGAACTTGCGGATTATGTGATAGATAATAGCGGTGATCTCAAGCAACTCCAAGATGAGTGCGAGAGAGTAAAAGATCAGATACTTAGTGATTGTAAGGATAGAGAGTGAGAGCTACAAAATATAATGCAAGCGGAAATGATTTTATCATTTTTCATGATCAACAAAAAGAGCAGCGTTCGGCATTGGCAAAAAGACTATGTGCAAGACATACGGGTGTAGGGGCAGACGGGCTGGTCGTTTTGATTCCACATGGAGAGTATGATTTTGAGTGGGAGTTTTATAATGCCGACGGTAGCAATGCTTCTATGTGTGGCAATGCTTCAAGAGCAGTAGCGCATTATGCTTGCGAAAAAGGGATATCCAAAGAGGGCAAAGCAGAGTTTTTAACCGGTGCCGGGATTATTAAAGCCGAGGTCAATGGCGAGTATGTGACTTCAAATATGGTCACTCCAAAGATTATAGACAAAGAGATCATAGAAGATGGTGAATCATGGTGGCTTATTGATAGTGGGGTACCGCATTTAGTTGTTTTCCGCAAAGATATAGAAGAGTTTGACTTAGCAAAAGCGAGAGCGCTGAGAGAAAAATACAATGCCAATGTCAACATTGCTAAGATCGTAGATAGAAAAAATATGCTCGTGCGAACCTATGAGCGAGGTGTTGAAGATGAAACACTCGCTTGTGGTACGGGAATGGTAGCTGCATTTGTGAGAGCTTTTGAAGAGCAAAAAGTGGAGAGTAAAGTTTGCATCCTGCCAAAAAGCAATGAAGAGATAGATGTTTCTATCGAAGCAGGTGTTTACAAATTGGGTGGTAGAGTCTCAAAAGTTTTTGTAGCCGAGATATATATCTAAAGGAGTTTAGTTTATGAGAGTTCTGATATTTTTACTTATTGCAAGCGGGTATCTTTTTGCAGAAACATTGGCTGAGGCAAAAGAGCTTTATGATCAAAAAGAGTACACGAAAGCGTATGAGATCTACTCCAAGTTGGCAAGCGAGGGCGATACTTTAGCGCAGTTTAATGTGGCACTTATGCTTGATTTTGGTTTTGGGGTTAAAAAAGATGTGAAAGAGGCGATGAAATGGTACTACAAAGCTGCAAATTCTCATCACGGCCCTTCACAGTACAATCTTGCTAAACATTATGATATGGATGCAGCTACAGATGCAAGTGCTGAAACCAAGGCAAAAATATGGTATGAGAAAGCGTGCGAAAATGAGGTGGCAAAAGCGTGTACAAATCTAGCACTTTTGTATTATAACGGTGGAAAAACATTTAAGAAAAACACCCCAAAGGCTTTAGAGTTTTTTGTCAAAGGTTCAGAGTTTGGCGATAGCAAGGCAAATCTAAATTTGGGCATTATTTACGGCTGGGGTGACGGGAGCATTCAAGATAGGCTGAAAGCATATAGTTACCTCAAAGAGGCACTCAAAGCAGGCGAACCAAAAGCAAACGAATATCTAGAGACTCTCTGTAAGGAGACAAAGTGGGTTTGCGAGGAATAAAATATTTTTATGTAACTCTTTTACCGTTAAGCTATAATAGTAGTATTAAAAGGAGAAACTATGGATGCACAACTTGTTAGTATATTGGTATTTTTAGCCATAGGTGCCGTAGCAGGCTGGATAGCGGGACAGCTTATGAAAGGCGGCGGATTCGGTCTTTTGGGAAATATCATCATAGGTATTGTGGGCTCATTTGTCGGAGGTTTTCTATTTGGCAGATTTATAAGTGGTGGGCTTATAGGGGCGATAGTTACTGCGACACTCGGTGCAGTAGTACTTCTTGCGGTTGTGAAGCTACTCAAGAAAATATAAATCGACCGCTTCGCGGTCACTTAATAAAATTCAAGAAAGATTTGATATAATTCTACTCTTAATTTTGATCGCGTAGCTCAGTTGGTAGAGCACTACCTTGACATGGTAGGGGTCGTTGGTTCGAGTCCAATCGTGATCACCATTTTTTCAATCTATTCAATAAAATCTTAACGGAAAAATCCGCCAAGATATTTACTTTAAGAGACGATCTCTTCAATCGTGATATAATCACCCACTCTGCCAGTCATTTTTTCTTCATCTGTATTGACCGGTAATGTTTTTTTCCCGATATCCCAGCCTGCAGGGCAAACTTCACCGGTTTTTGTTGCATGTTGCCATGCTCTAATTTGTCTGATAAACTCTTTAACATTTCTTCCTACCATCGGTGCCTGCACTTCCTCTGCGACGATAACGCCATCGGGATTGATAAGATAGCGACCTCGAAGTGCAACGCCTTGCTCTTCAATGTAAACACCAAATTTTCTAGCTACCTCACCTGTAGGATCTGCACCTATGGTCATTGTAAGATCTTTTAAAAGCGGTTCTGTTTC
>Ga0315535_1000709_pt1 | contig 23154 bp, 18 predicted proteins | sample SalMarSW160220MG_2_FD_203092 | JGI IMG/M metagenome (GOLD analysis project Ga0315535, IMG submission 203092) | Salt marsh sediment microbial communities from the Plum Island Ecosystem LTER, Massachusetts, United States - Salt Marsh Sediment SW1602-20 ... | reverse complement strand
CAAGGGCCTATCAGAGAGAAGAAACCGGTATGGAAAGTTGTATGGACGGTGAGGACCTTGAGGGGATTGATAATACCTACCCGTACTCAAAAGGTCCGGAAACCACGGACAGGCCCGGAGTTCCCATGCCCTTTGAATGCCATCAGAGAGATGAGATGGGAAGATGTGTGCAATTGGATACCAACGTTCCGTCGGACTACCGGGTGAAAGCGCTAACGGAGATGCACTTTGAGATGATTTTGATGTTCAAACCGGCCAAACCCCAGTCAATTTTTGTTCCCTTGAAAGTGGTCCGGTGGAGTTGGATCGCGGACCTTTATCGAGCCACATGGGACGATCCGTGGGCATGGAATAACAGCCGCATAGAAATAAATGGAAACTCGGAGGCTAAAAAATTTCCGGAGTGGGATCATACCTCCCCTGAAGAGGTTCCGCTCGGACCTTGCAAATGAATCCGGCAAAAAGAGGACTATAAATGAAAAATAGTTTAACTTTTGTTTTGGTGTTGTTTGGCTTTTTACTGTTCTCAAATCAAGTGTTTTCGGAAAGCGATCCCATATACCAAAGGTGTACAAATCAACAGAAGGATCCCGCTCCCTGGTGTTACCAAATGGAGGTGGAAAGGATCGGCGACCCTGACCTGTGCGAAAACATTCTCCAATACTGGCCCAAGGCCAATGGGGTGCACGGGTGGTGTTTTTTTCAGATCGCGCTGAAAAACAAGGATTGCTCTCTGTGCGATCGCATTCAAACGGAGGATATCCGGAAGCTGTGCATCACCGATGTCTGTAAGCCCGGAAAGTAGAAGGGTGGCGAAGAGGTGCAGAGGTTCAGGGGTCAAGGGTTCCGGCCTTGGCTGGCCGTGCTTTCCGCCTTCTCATGAAGCTACGGCGGGATAGGAAGGCTCGGTGAGTAGGGTTCGGCCAAGACGTTCCGTAACTTTAGGTGCTTCTCGTGTCCTTCGTGGTGAAAGTAGTTTTTTTTCTTTACAATCCGGTTAACCATTACCCATCAAGGAGTTCTTGCTCATGCAAAAACAGGCTAAAGGAAAATCCGCTATCAAGGTCGGAAAAGGCTGCTTGCTTGTTATCATTCTTTTTATTGTGCTTATGGTCGCCATGGTGGCCCTTGACGGATGGAAAAGATATAAAAGCGGAAAATCCAGTCAAAACTGGCCGTCTGCGGAAGGGGTGATCCTTACTTCCGAGGTGAAAACGGACCTCGGGAAATCCGATGACGTGGACCCCAAGTACACGTCAGCCATAACCTACCGATACGCGGTGGAAGGCTATGAATACACCGGAAACCGGGTCTCTTTTGGGGGGCAGATCTTTTTCAAGAAAGGCAGGGCGGACAGCCTGGTCATGCGCTACAACAAGGGCAAGCGGGTCAAGGTCTACTATGATCCCAAAACGCCCCATGTATCCGTCCTTGAGCCGGGCACCGCTTCTTCGGGCCCGCCCTTTATCTCGATTATGCTTGTGCTCATCATCCTCTTTTTCCTGTTTAAGGTATTCCGCGGTTACTTAAAGAAAAAGAAGGTGGGCAGACCAAATGTCCCACCTTTATTTATGCCCCAGAAACCTCCACCAGCACCGGCATCCAAGTCCGCAATCGGTTCAGCGGAAAGTTCCTTGGGATTGCCTCGGGCCAAGCCAAAGTCCGACAAGAGTCTGGGTATCCTTACCCTGGCCATGCTTGCAGCGGGCGCTGGTCTTTTGCTATGGGGGGGATATGAGATAAACCGGGCGTATGAGAGTCGGAGTTGGCCCAACACGCAAGGTACCATAACGTCTTCCTATATTAAAAAGGAGAATAGAAAAGACTCGAATAATAGTTACAAAACCACCTATTACCCCAAAGTCAATTATCAGTATCAGGTCGAGGGGAAATACTACTCGTGCAATCGGATCGCATTCGGAGGTGTATCCGGCGGGAAAAGGAGCAAAGCGAAAAAGGTTGTGGATCGCTATCCTTCGGGTAAAAAGGTCACGGTGTATTACAATCCAAAGGACCCCGGGGTCGCGGTCCTCAAGGCCGGTTTCAGTTGGGGGGCGCTTTTCGCTTTTTTGACCGGCCTTATTTTTTTCGGAGTGGGGATTATGTTCTACAGGATCTCCCGGAGGAATAAGGAGGAACCGTATATGCGCGGCCGACCGCCGGGTACGCCGTAATCCCGTTATTTCAATCCGGGCCAAATCCAAAATTCCATTTAAGTGAGGATAATTATGCAAGCATTTGAAAGCCGGCTCCAAAAAATTCATGCGTTGATAACTACCATACGGGCAAATCGTGATCATCTGGTCAATGTTGCGGTAAAAGACACGGGTTTTACATTTCGCGAATGCAATGTGGAAGTGGATGGAATTCTTAGCGATCTGGAGGGGTTCAAAGCCATGGCCCGGACTTTTGCTCTGCGGCGGCAGATTTGTGAGCCCGGACAAACCGTTGCTCTGGTACTGCCTTACAACGGCAGTGCCTGGTTGAATACGGCCATTGTATCCATATACATGGTGGGAAATCCGGTACGGGTAAAATTCGCTTCACGGGATTCCGGTATCGCCCGTCTCTTGGAATCTCTTTACCGACCCATTTTCGGCAATACCATCCAATTCGATTATTCCGACGGCAGAACATTCCTTAAGAAAGCTGTGACCGACCCGGCGACGCCGGCCATCTGTTTGTTTGGTTCCGACGATTATGCCGGTCGGTACCTGGACGCAATAAAAGCACAGGGAAAGAAATTTGTTTTTGAAGGGCCGGGAAAAGACCCGTTCATTGTTCTGCCCGGCGCTGATCTGGAAACTGCGGCCCGAGAGCTTGCCTTCTGCAAATACATTTATGCCGGACAGACCTGCACGGCCCCGGAACGCGTGTATGTGCACCAGTCCATTCATGATGGCTTTTTAGAACGGTTTCTCGATTTCAGCCGGGCCGTGAAGGTCGGCGATCCTTCAAATCCCGCTACCGAAATGGGGCCGATAGCCAGCACCAAAGTCGTGGAAGCCATCAAGAATCAATTAAATGATGCTGTCCAACGGGGCGCACACATAGCCCTTGGCGGGAAGATTCAAGGAAACTGGGTTTATCCTACAGTGGTCATCAACGCCCGCCACGATATGCTGGGGATGCAGGAAGAGACCTTCGGGCCTGTGTCGTTTATCCGTGCTTTCCATGATACTGAAGAAGTCCTTCAACTGGCCCGGGACAGCCGTTACGGCCTGAGAGTTTCCGTTTACGGAGATAAAACCGCCGCAAACTTCGCCGAGAAACTGACCGGTGAACCCTATTGCCACCGGGTCTCTGAAATAACTTATGGTCGTTTCGGCACCGCAGGGGTAAATCAGCCCCAGTCAGAAATCTGGGTAGACGCTTTTGTGTCGAAACCTGTGGGAGGTTATGGTCTTTCAGGCTGGATTTGGGAAACGGTTGAGAATGAATTCATCATCAAACAGGGACCCAAACTGTTAAGCCTGGAAACATCTTACCCCAAAGAATAAAGAAGTTACACCCAGTGGAATATTAAGTGACATGCCCAAACCTAATTTTCTGTTCATCGGTGCACAAAAGTCGGCCACTACCAGCATTAGCGTGATGCTTTCAAACCATCCCGACATTATGGTTGTCAAAGGCAAGGAGCCGCATTTCTTTTCCGAAAACCGTCAATACGCCCGCGGTTGGGACTGGTATATGTCCCTTTTTTCACACTATAACGGGGAAAGGGCTATCGTGGATGCGTCCACGTCATACTCACGCGCAAGGGCCTTTCCCAACACAATATCGCGTATTATTAAGCATGTTCCGGACGCAAAAATCCTTTACTCGGTCCGTCATCCCCTTGATCGAATGGAATCGGCTTACATCGAGTGGATGACCACGCCGGGTTTTCAGTCCATTGAAAACTCCATCAATAAGATGGTTCGCAGCGAGCCAAACATCATCGAGTCGAGCCGGTACTGGAAAAATATCAGTGTTTACAGAAAGTACTTTTCGGACCATCACATCAAGATCATATGGTTTGATGAGTATGTTGCCGATCCGGATGCGGTGCTGGCAGATGTTTTCAGGTTTATGGGTGTAGATCCTTCCATTAAGATCCAGCATTCCCATTTGGCCATCGCTTCGAGCGAAAGTAGAATCAAAAAGATGCAACTGTCCGGCCCTGTCCATATTGATACAACCTGGAACTCAACGGATCGACAATGGGCCATAGATCAGCTTGGTAATGACACAAGACAATTCCTTGAATGGTGCCAAAGACCGACGGACTACTGGCGACTCGACGCCGATGACAAGACGTGTTCTTCAAAAATATAAGTTTAGGTGACAACTTCATTTCATGACATCAAAACCCATTGAAATTGTGAGAAGTTTTATAAAATTTGATCATTGACAATGCGCCTGACTTTCGATATTTGATTTTTAATTGCCCGTATTTCGGGTATCATTGTCACTGTATACCGGATGATTCTATACAATGAGTCGCTCTACCATCTTTGCAGACCTGCTGATCGTCATTACCTTTACGGTGGTGACGGTTAGTTTATGGGCCTATTTCAACCGCCCTGTTCCCGAGCCCCCCTGGCCGAATAACATACAGGGCTTTTCCTTTTCTCCATTCCGTGCCGATCAGGACGGTATTACCCGCGATTATCCATCGGAGCAGGAGATCGAGCAGGATCTTGAACGGTTGTCCGGCAAAACCTATGCCGTCCGAACTTACAGTGTTGACGGACCGCTGGGCCAGGTACCTGTTCTGGCGGACAAGTACAACATCAACGTGGCACTTGGGGTCTGGATCGGCGACGACAAGGTACGCAACCACCAGGAGGTTGAAACCGCCAAGCAGCTGGCCTGGACCCACCGTAACGTTGTGCGTCTGATTGTCGGCAACGAAGTGGTGCTCCGGGGTAATATGCCTAAAGAGGAACTCTTCGGGTACCTTGACTATTTACGCGAGGCGGTTTGGCAGCCGGTGAGCACCGCCGAACCGTGGCACGTATGGATCAAGCATCCGGATTTGGCCCGTCACGTGGACTATATCGCCGTTCACATGCTTCCTTACTGGGAAGGGGTGCATGTTGATCGGGCGGTGGGTTACATTTTCGATAAGATAGACCTGCTGCAGCACACCTTTCCCGGTATGCCCATCGTGATTGGCGAAGTGGGCTGGCCCAGCAACGGCAGGACCCGCCAGTCCGCCGTGGCCTCCAACGCCAACGAGGCCCTGTTCCTGAGGCGTTTTTTGAACCAAGCCGATCAGCGGCACTACGTCTATTATGTGATGGAGGCCTTCGACCAGCCCTGGAAGGCAGTGGCCGAAGGCTCGGTGGGCGCCTACTGGGGCGTATATGACGTGAACCGTCAGCCTAAATTTCCCTTCACCGCACCGGTGGTCCGCATTCCCCACTGGAAAGTGCTGGCCTTTTTGTCCGTAGTGGTGGCCTTGATTATTTTCAGCTTTCTGTTGTTCGACAGACGCGCGTTGCGTCGGGGCGGGCGAAGTTTTTTGGCCATCGTCGCCTTTGCCGCGGCCACAGCCGCCGTATGGGTAGTCAACGACTACAGTCGCCAGTACATGTCCCCTTACATCCTGCTCGTGGGCCTGTTGCTGTTTTTAGGGATGATCGGCGTTATGCTGATGCTTCTGGCCGAGGCTCATGAATGGGCCGAGGCACACTGGGCACGCTACCGCACTCGCCTGTTCATTCCACAGGAAGCGGTCCCGTTCGTGCCGCCCAAAGTCTCAGTCCATCTGCCGGCCTATAACGAGCCTCCCGATATGGTCATAAAGTCCCTGAACACACTGGCGGCGGTGGACTATCCGGACTTTGAGGTGATCGTCATCGACAACAACACCCAGGAGCCGGAGATTTGGCAGCCCGTTGAAGCGCATTGCCGCAAGCTCGGCCCGCGCTTTCGGTTCTTTCACGTCAATCCGCTGGCAGGATTCAAGGCCGGGGCTCTGAACTACGCTCTCGGCCGGACGTCGCCGGATGCTCAGATCGTTTCAGTGATTGACAGCGATTACCAAGTCCATCCGGACTGGCTCAAGGACCTCGTATCCTTGTTTACCAACCCGCGCATTGCCATCGTTCAGGCGCCCCAGGACTATCGAGACGGCGATGTCAACACATTCAAAGCCATGATGCACGCCGAATACCGCGGTTTTTTTTACATCGGCATGATCACCAGAAACGAGCGCAACGCCATCATCCAACACGGTACCATGACGCTAGTCCGTCGGCAAGTTCTGGAAGACATCGGCGGCTGGGCGGAGTGGTGTATCACCGAGGATGCCGAGTTGGGATTGCGTATTTTCGAACGCGGTTTCGAGGCGGTCTATGTGTCCCGGAGTTACGGCAAGGGCCTGATGCCCGATACCCTTGCGGATTTCAAGAAACAGCGCTTCCGGTGGGCCTTCGGTGCGACTCAGATCATGCGGCGCCACCGCGGCGCCGTTTTGGGACGCAGCGGCTTGAGTGGGGGGCAGCGATACCACTTTGTCGCCGGATGGCTGCCGTGGCTGGCCGACGGTTTTAATCTGGCCTTCAACTTTGCCGCCTTGATCTGGTCAACGGCCATGGTATGGATGCCTCGCAAGGTGGACCCCCCTCTGATCATGTTCGTGGCATTACCCCTGGCCCTGTTCTGCTTCAAGTTGATCAAGCTGATCCATCTCTATACCACCCGGTTGGGAGCAAGCCCTCGCCAGACAATGGCCGCCGCCTTAGCCGGCTTGGCGCTGACACATGTCATCGGCCGGGCCATGCTTACGGGGCTTTTTAGAAAAGATTGGGCCTTCTTTCGCACGCCTAAGATGGCAGCCACCCAACCTCTGGCCAACGCGCTTTCCGGCGCCAGGGAGGAAGTGCTGTTCATGCTGGCCTTGTGGCTGGCCTCGTTTGCCGTGTTTCGGTGCACGACAATGAATTCGCCGGACGCCTACCTGTGGGTGTTCATGCTGCTGATCCAGTCCGTGCCTTACACGGCGTCCACGCTTGTAGCCCTGATCAGCGGGTTTCCAAAAATGCCCGCATGGCTGGTCGGGCGCAGCACCAGCATGGAAGCGGCGGTTCAGAAGATCCTGTCAGGCACCCGATTCGAGCACGCCGACGGCAAGAGTGACAATGACAGGCCGATCCATAAAGAAAACTAAAGTAAAATATCTCTTAAAGCTCGGGGCGTTATGAATCTGATGCCGGAATAAGGGTTTTCAGAACATCTTCTTTACCAACGATCCCCACAAGCTTTCCTTTATCCACCACAGGGATCGTGTGAAAGTTTTTGTCCACCATGAGGGCGGCCACCGTTTCGATGTCCGTTTCGGGCTGGACTGTGACCGGGTTCGGTGTCATGGCCTGGGCCACAGTGATGGCAGCAATCTTCTGAACCTGCTTTTCGATTTGTTTCATGGAGGTCAGCGTAATCAATCCATCAAGAAATGTGAAAAAAGAAGGGATGGGAAGTTTTTTCTGTTGCGCAATCAGGTCACTCTGGCAGAGAATTCCCACCAGTTTTCCCGTTTCATCCGTCACGGGGATACCGTTGATGCGGTTCTCCAGTAGAAGCTTTGTTGCTTGGACAATCTCCGTGTCCGGGGAAACGGTGATCAGCTCTTTTGTCATAATATCTTTTACTTTGAGCATGGCAATTCCTGTGATTTTTATGTAAGGTGTAAAGGGTAACTAATTCAAACCATGACGGCTTCGTAAAAAGTCCAATTTCTGCGTTGCGCTTCATTTCGTGTTCACTGCGGCGTACATAAGTCCGCCTCATTCCACAAAATTCGCGACGCCTTGAACTTGAACCTTTTACTTTGCCGTTTCAATTCGGACTTTTTACGAGTTCGTCAAACCATATGTTATGTTTGTTTTTTGAATAGTTAAAGATTATTAAAACTTTGATTCCATGTCAACAAGGATGATGTTTTATGAGAAATTCTAGTTTTGCATATTAGTCGTTGCTTTGCGCAATGTAACTTCCAAATACGTTTTGATGGGGTGGAAATCAAGACCGTTGGTAAACGCTGATGCCTTTCTATTGACAAACCGTGGCTCCGAAGCTTTTTTCAGGTTTCAGGTGTCAGGGTTAAGGATTAAGGGGGAAACGAGGTGACCAATAGAAATTTTATGGACGTGGAGAATCTTGAGGTCTATAAAAATTCGTATGTTGAATGGATTAGAGAAAACATTGGAGCGGAAAGTCCCAGAGTGAGAGCGCCGCTGGCAGTTAGCTGAGGAAACGGCAGTGTATGGCGTAAAAAATGAATCGTTCCCTCAGGGCTGGCCCATAACTACTGAACATGTTTCCTGACACCTGACACCAAATAGCCATAGCAATCTTAGCAAACAACAGTCTTGATTTACACCCGTTATGACATGTATTTCGATATAACAACACCTGAAAATCAGCTCAGAGCAAAGAAAGCGTATCAGAAACATCTGTGCGAAGTTTTAACTGCGGCAATAAGCATATATAATTGGCTTGATGAAAATGACATGGCTTTTGCTCTGAACGCGGTAACTAAAATAAACAGTATCCGGTATCAGGTTTATGAAAAAGCTACGGAACTGGGTTATGTTAAAAAGTGCATAACCTCTATTTCTGTCTGCAAAGGAGAATGCTGCAAATGGCATTTCCCCAAAAAACTGAGTTTTCCGGACTTGTTTATAACGGTTTGCGGCAGTTCTTCAAAGGAACTCACCGCTCTAAAAGATCAGATTTTATTTGATAACGGAAAATATCAATGCCCGGTTCTGCGGGAAAACGGATGTTTGCTTTCCTTTGACTGCAGACCCCTTGCGTGTTCAAATGCTTATCCGTGTTTTTCAGGAGAGTTATACCATAACTTTTTGGAAAGAAAGAGAAAAGAGGTAGATGCCCAACATCTATTGTTAAATGAAATTTTTCAGAAATGGACTAACCACAGGAACTATGATACGTCTATGGAATAAAAAAGAGGGTTCAACATTCAAATTGTGAGCGAAGCGAACTAATTTGACCCATGTCATTTAAGGAACCAAACCAGCAAGTAAAAATCTGGATGCAATTGGCTTGGGATGCCTATGCAAAAAAGAAACTGATTCAGGTTTTTCATTACTTGCACCGTGCGCTGGAGTATGCTGAACAGAGGGAATTAGAGCATGAAATTGCCTGGATATGTCGAGATTTGGGATATGTCCACGCCCGTCAAGGAGCACTGAACCAGGCCCTTGATTATTTAAACAAGGGGCTCGCGCTTCACGTTGGGGAATTAGAAATAGAGATCCGAGTCGGGCTCATAACGAACAAAGCGAACGTGTTTGCCAGATTAGGGTCCTATAGAAAGTCAGTGGCGCTTCTGGATCAAGGCGCAAGTTTGATCCTTACCCATTATGAAAGCCTCTCCTTGGCTCCCAGCCATATGGTTTTGTCCTATGCTGGAATCCTTCGGATGGCAAATGATTTGCGAAAGGTAGTCGCCCTGCTAGATCAAGGTATCCGGCAGGACCGAATCCAGGTGGAAATCAAGGGGTATAGCCCTTATGGTCACAGTGAGAACGGATAAGTGGCAACCTTTTTTACCGGATTTTTGATGTAATTCAAAAGTAACTTTTAAATAAGTTCTGGTGTGTTAAATAAATAATGACATTGAGCCGAATCCATAATTTGTTGAGAATTTACAGTCAAAAGTTCTGTAATCTAAACCTGAGGAGTGAAAAATGAAAGTAAGCAGAGTTGACCAGATGAGGTCTCTGGATCGATACGCCATAGAGAAACTCGCCATACCCGAAGAGATTTTAATGGAAAACGCGGGGGAGGCTTCGTATTTTGTTATACTGAATGAATTCGGGGTTACGAATAAAAAATTTGTGATCATTTGCGGTATCGGCAACAACGGAGGGGATGGATTTGTTGTCGCACGGAAAATCCACTCAACCGGAGGAGATGTAAAGGTCTTTATTCTGGGGGATGTGAATAAATTTAAAGGCGCGGCAAAAAAGAATTTAGATATTATATCCGGGTTACAGATTGAGATTCGACACGTTGAATCTGTTGATTTGATAAAGAGCGACGTCCTCCACTGCGATGCGATAGTTGATGCAATCTTTGGAACGGGCTTAACGAGAAATGTGGAAGGTCTGTATAAAGATGTCATCCGGTTGATAAACAAAAGCAGGAAAAAGGTTTTCAGTGTTGACATTCCTTCCGGCATTAATGGCGATACCGGAGAAATTATGAGCGCCGCAGTTACGGCAGACTATACTGTAACTTTTGGCCTTCCCAAAATCGGAAACATGCTTTTCCCCGGCTATGAACATTGTGGGAAATTATATGTTTCACACATCTCTTTTCCGCCATCCCTTTACAATAAAGATTCGATAAAAGTTGGAATCAACGATGACATTAAACTTCCTCCAAAAAACAGAATTGCCCATAAGGGAGATTTTGGCGAGGTTCTCTTCATTGCCGGTGCGTCAAGCTATTTTGGAGCACCTTACTATTCCGCCTTTTCGTTTCTGAAGGCCGGCGGAGGGTATTCCCGCCTTGCTGCACCCATTTCCGTGACCCCATTTATTGCCAATAAGGGAAGTGAGATTGTTTTTATCCCACAAAAAGAAACGGACTCGGGGAGCATCTCTTTAGAGAATAGGGATGCATTGTTTGAGCTTTCTGAAAAAATGGATATGGTGGTCATGGGTCCCGGCTTATCATTAAATGAAGAAACACAACAATTGGCGAGAGAACTGGCAAAGAAAATCGAAAAGCCCCTGCTTATCGATGGGGATGGGCTTACCGCCGTTTCCAAGGACCTGGACACATTAAAACAGAGAAAGGCGCCGACCCTATTGACGCCACATATGGGAGAGATGTCCAGAATTACAAAAATGAGCGTCGGTGATCTTGACAAAAATAAAATAGATATTCTGCAGAGTACTTCAAAGGAGTTGAATTCAATAATTGTTTTAAAGGGAGCCCATTCACTGATCGGCTATCCCGATGAGAGGGTCTATATCAATATGAGCGGGAATCCCGGAATGGCTTCGGCAGGATCGGGTGATGTCCTGACGGGAACCATTGCCGCCATGTTTGGCCTTGGTTTGTCCATCGAAGATGCGGTAAGAAAAGGGGTGTTCATTCATGGGTTTTCCAGCGACCTTGCGGCAAGAGAGTTGGGTGAAGATGGAATTACGGCTCAGGATATACTGAATTATCTGCCGCTTGCCATGAAAATGGATCGGGAAGGTCTTGACGTAACCGTAACGCACGCTTACCAAGGCGTCCGTGTTGTATAGGAGGAAAAAATGAGGGCATGGATTCTTGAAAAACAGGCAAAGATCGAGGAAAGACCTTTAAGATTGGCGGAAGTTCCTACACCCCGGGCAAAAGATAATGAGATACGGATTAAAATCCTGGTATGCGGTGTCTGCAGAACAGATATCCATATCGCAGAAGGGGACCTTTGCTTGAGAAAATCACCGTTAATTTTAGGTCATGAGATTGTGGGAATTGTTGATGAAATCGGCAAGGATGTGAAAAAATTCAAGGTTGGCGATAAGGCAGGTGTGTGCTGGTTAAACAGTACCTGCGGAAAATGCAAATACTGCCTGTCCGGTAAAGAAAACTATTGTCCGGACATCAAATCTACGGGTTGGGATGCAGATGGCGGATTTGCAGAATATATAACGGTATCGGAAGATGTTGCGTTGCCTTTAAACGATATAAGGTTAGAACCTGCGGATATTGCACCGCTCATGTGCCCGGGTATTGCCGGATATGCGGCATTCAAACTGACAAAAGCTCAAAAGGGCGATAAACTGGGTCTTTACGGATTCGGGCCCACCGCCTTTTGTGTTCTCAAGGTAGCGAAATCCATGGATATAGAGATATATGTCAGCACAAGATCTGCAAAGAATATTCAAGATGCAATAAACCACGGTGCAAACTGGGCCGCAGACACATCAAAAGAAAAGATGCCCTGCAAGCTCGATTCAGCGATTGTGTTTCCTCCTGCAGGCAACCTGGTCGAATCCGTGCTTTCGCAGGTGGAGCAGGGAGGAACTGTGGTTCTTGCACCGGTAAGCTCATCTCCTATTGTTATTGAAAATTACACTGAAAATTTGTGGGGCCGTACCATAGAAACCCTGTATAACCTTAAAAAATCCGAGGCCGATGAATTTTTTGAAATTGCTGACCGGCTTAAGATAATTCCGGAAAGAGGCATTTTCCCCTTTGAAGATCTTCAGGATGTGCTCATCACGGTCAGACAGGGGAAAGCAACGGCAGCTAATTCTGTTATTAAGATTTCAGACTGATTATATCTGCTGATTTTTAGAGTTACTTAGGAGTACAAATCCTACTCGACATTTTTACTGATATGTTGACTTTGATATTAAAACAGAAAAAGTTACAAGTGCCTAAAGTGAGCTAAAGTGATCTAAAGCCCGCCCTGGTGCGACTCGTCCATGTATGTTGATATCGGCTATACATCATTTCAAAACTGCTTTTTTAAATATAGCGTGTTGGTGATCGGTCTGGGCCAGGGTTAAGGAAATTTTCAGCCAATTATATTTTAATGGCAGCGCGTTAGCGCTACCTCAACTTTAGGCACTTTAGGTCACTTCAAACTTTAGTCACTTGTGAAAAGGCTTCGGTAACATTTCCATTGATAAAAGTTTTGTCGAGTATTTAACTTACTTATTAGTAATTCCGGAGGCGTTATGATGAAAAAAGCAAAAAAGGTTGGGCCTCACGGCGGTTCACTTGTCAATCTTATGGTGGATGAAGAGCGGGTCGCCGTTCTAAAGGAAATTGCTATGAATCTGCCGGACATTACATTAAACGACCGGCAGCTTTGTGATCTCGAACTTCTTGCAACCGGGGCTTTTTCACCGCTTGACGGCTTTATGTCCCGGACCGACTATGAATCCGTGCTTGACCGTATGAGGCTGCAAAGCAATGTCCTATGGCCCATACCGGTATGTCTCGGCATATCCGATATTCAGGCTAAAGCTCTGGAAGCCGGTCAATCGGTCACGTTAAGGGATCAGGAAGGGTTTCTGCTCGCCATTATGCATATTGAGGATATGTGGCCTGTGGATCGAGAGAAGGAGGCATCGTTAGTATACGGCACAACTGACAGGAATCATCAGGGAGTTGAGTATCTTTTTAATACGGAAGGCGATCATTACTTGGGGGGTAAAATCGAGGTGTTGAGCCTCCCGCTTCACTTCGATTTTAAACAGCTTCGCATGACTCCATTAGAGATCAGAAACAGTTACCGGAAACTCGGATGGCAGCGGGTGGTAGGGTTTCAGACTCGAAATCCCATTCAGCGTCCCCAGTTGGAAATGACGGTGGCGGCCATGCGCCAGGCCAGGGCCAATCTACTTCTTTTGCCCATAACGGGTATGACAAAACCCAGCGATTTTGACCACTATACCCGGGTCAGATGTTATCGAGCGGTGACACGCCACTACCCGCCTGACTCTTTTCTTCTGAATCTGCTGCCGCTCTCCATGAGATTGTCCGGTCCCAAAGATGCGCTGTTACATACAATCATCGCAAAAAATTACGGGTGCACCCATTTTATCATCGGACGTGACCATGCCGGTCCGGGAATAGATGCCGGAGGAAATCCTTTTTATCAAAGAGATGCGGCCCATCGATTGACCCAAGAACACAGCAGTGAAATCGGAATGACCATTATCCCGTTTGAAGAACTTGTCTATCTTCCGTTTGAAGATGAATATCGTTCTCAAGATCAGGTCCCCGAGGGGACTCAGTATATCTCTTTTTCAAGTTCGGATATCCGAGAGAGGATCAGGACCGGACGGCGTATCCCCGAATGGGCCACATTCCCGGAGGTTGAGGCCGAACTGAAAAAGGCTTACCCGTCTCCGGATAAGCAAGGCTTTACGGTTTTCCTGACCGGGCTTCCGGGGGCCGGAAAATCCACGATTGCCAAGGTGCTCTATGCCCGCTTTCTGGAAATGGGGGATCGTCCGGTCACCCTGCTGGACGGCGATATTGTGCGACAAAATCTTTCGAGCCAGCTAAGTTTTTCCAAAGAAGATCGGGATATTAACGTACGACGCATCGGGTTTGTGGCCAGTGAAATCACCAAGAACCGCGGTATCGCCATTTGCGCGCCAATCGCGCCCTACAATACCACCAGAGCCGAAATCCGGAAAAACATCGAAACTTACGGCGGGTTTATTGAGGTTCACGTATCGACTCCCATTAAGGTATGTGAAAAAAGGGATCGAAAGGGTATGTATGCAAAGGCTCGGGCCGGGATGATCAAAGGGTTTACCGGTGTGGACGATCCATACGAGCTTCCGGAATCGCCGGAGGTTCGGATCGACACCACAGACCTCAATCCCGATGAGGCCGTCCAGGAAATTTTGCTGCTGCTGGGGCAAAAAAGATATATTTAGCAAAATTGCATAACAAAAAAAGGGGGTTACGGTATATACCGTAACCCCTTAATTTTGATGGTAGGCGGTACTGGATTTGAACCAGTGACTTCTACCGTGTGAAGGTAGCACTCTCCCACTGAGTTAACCGCCCATAATTATTGATTATCAACTTTCTCCTTTAATTCTTTGCCGACTTTGAAGAAAGGTAATTTTTTGGAAGATACGTTAATTTGTTCGCCGGTTTTAGGATTTCGGCCCACGTACGGCTTATAATTTTTAACCGTAAAACTGCCAAACCCCCTGATTTCAACCCGCTCACCTTTGACAAGGGTTTCCGATATTTTATCAAAAAAGGTGTCAACCACTTCTGCGGCATCTTTTTTACTAAGATCTGCTTTTTCTTTTAATTTATTTACCAAATCTGATCTGTTCATATGGTCTCCTTGAGAGCTTTGAAGTTTACAACCTGTTGTTTTACTTAATACTAATTTGAATAACGTGAATAATTCAAAGATCTCAAATTTTCGCTTTTCTTGGCTTTAATTATAGAAAACATTTTTCAAAGGTCTTTGGTTTTCAATGAAAAGCAAAAATGTGTTATAATGAATTACATTTCACCGAATGAAGCATATTTATTGTTTATATAGAGTGTTAATTGCCTCCAAGTCAAGCACTTTTTTATATTTTTAAAACAGTTGGTTACCCCAAATGCTCCGAGGATGCTTCTCCGAGACTTTTAATTTCCTCGGGTGTAGGGAGGTCTTTCAGATCCTTAAGATCGAATACTTCAAGAAATTGCTTTGTTGTTGCATAAACAAGGGGCCGGCCGGGGATTTCCTTTTTTCCCAGAACCCGAATCAGTCTCCGCTCAAGCAGCATACGAAGGATTCCACCGCAGTTAACCCCACGGATATGTTCTATATCGCTGCGAATGATCGGCTGTTTGTATGCAATGATTGCCAGGGTTTCCAAAGCGGCCCTGGAGAGACGTAGCGCTTTGGGCTGTATTAAGCGTTTGATCCATTCCCTGTATTCGGGTCGGGTTCGGATCTGGTAGCCGCCGGCGACCTCTCGCAAATAGAAACCGCCTTTGCGGGTCTCATATTCTTTTATAAGATCGGAAAGTGCGTTTCGGATCTCTTTTTTTTCGGCCTGGATGAGTATATTATTAATGTGGTCAATTGTTAGCGGTTCCCCGGACACAAATAAAAGACTTTCGATGATGTTTTTTATTTCTTCCATTATAAATAAAAAAGCCTGATAATGCCTGTCCGGGTATGCTGGGCAACCCGGATCAGTGAAAGCTTGACCATTTCAAGAATGGCAAGAAAGGTCACAATCACTTCGCTTTTGTCAGCATACTTGGAAAACAGCTCATCAAAGGTTACCGATCCCCTGGTTTCAAAGATGTCCACTATCTGAACGATTCTGTCTCTGACAGTAATGGTGTCGGCATTAATCTCCATCCGGCCAACGGGGCTTATGTTTTCAAGTATTTTTTGGAACGCATCGATGAGCTCAAACAGTCCGACATCTATGACCGCTTCCTCCCGGTTACGCAAATAATCTTCCTGGCCCGGGTTTCTTAAAAAAGTATCTTCCCCCAGAAGGTCTCTTTGAGCCAGCTTTTCTACTGCTGACTTTATCCGGAGGTATTCCTCAAGGGGCCTGATAAGTTCAAGGCGGGGGTCTTCGTCTTCATCCTCGTCTTCATGGGCCGGAAGGAGCATTTTTGACTTTATCTGAGTCAGAGTGGATGCCAACACTATAAATTCCCCGGCAACATCTATGTTCATGGATTTCATCCACTCTAAATATTTCAGATACTGTTCCGTTATCAAAGCAATGGGAATATCATAGATGTCAACCTCATGTTTTTTAATAAGGTGAACCAAAAGGTCCATGGGACCTTCAAAGATATTTTCGAGCTGTACTTGATAACATTCATCAGGTGTCATGATGGATAACGGAAATTATGATTGCAGCCATGGGTGATAGTCAATAATCAATAGTCAATTCACTAAAGGTTTACCGCCGCCCTAACCTCTGCCATGGTCCGGCGTGCAACACGCCGTGCTTTATCGCATCCGTCTTTAATGATGTCGTCGACAAGTTGTGGCCGGGCTTCGTAATATTCTCTTTTTTCACGCATGGGCTCTAACGCTTTTATGAGATTTTGAGCCATTATTTTCTTGCATTCAACACATCCGATTTTGGCGGTGCGGCATTCTTGGTTTATTCTGTCCACAGTTTTGCTATCGCTGTAAAACTTGTGAAATTCGTAGACATTGCATACATCGGGATCGCCGGGATCGCTTTTCCTGGCACGCTGGGGATCCGTCAACATTTTGGATACACCGGCGGCTATTTCATCAGGGCTGTCTGAGAAATAGATGGCGTTATTATAACTTTTGCTCATTTTACGGCGGTCAATGCCGAGTATTTTGGGTGTTTCGGTCAAAATCGATTTCGGTTCCGGAAATACGTTACCGTAAAAATAGTTGAATCTTCTGGCGATTTCCCGCGTAATTTCAACATGGGGAACCTGATCCACGCCCACAGGGACCCCGTTAGCCTTATATATAATAATATCGGCAGCCTGTAACACGGGATATCCGAGAAAACCAAAGGTGGAAAGGTCTTTGTTGCTGAGCTGAACAATCTGATCTTTGTAGGTGGGGTTTCGCTCCAGCCATGGCACCGGTGTTATCATGGAAAGGATAAGAAAGAGTTCCGCATGTTCTTTGATATGTGATTGGATAAAAAGCGTACTTTTCTCGGGCGAAAGCCCTGCGCTCAACCAATCTATTAACATATTGTGGATATATCCTGAAATAGAAGCGGTATCTTCATAATCGCTGGTTAAGGCGTGCCAGTCGGCGATAAAGAAAAAACAATCATACTGTTCCTGCATTTTTACCCAGTTTGCAAGGGCGCCGTGTAGATTTCCGAGGTGGAGGGGTCCTGTAGGACGCATTCCGCTGAGTATCCTCTTTTTTTCGGGCATATAGAATCTCCTGTATTGTTTAAATAGAACCCTTTAAAAAAATTGCATTAATATATTCCCGCCGCGGGCGGGGAGGGACGTATTAACCATTTTTAAAGGCTTTTTACAAATTCATCAATCTTAAGTCTTAACTTCCAACATCCGCTTACCGGGAGCATTACCGATTTGTTAAAATGGTTCTCACGCATTAACTTATTTATTTTTGAGCGAAAACCTCGCCATCGGGTCTATGGTGTCAGGTTTCAGGTGTCAGGAATCGCCAGACCTGAAACCTGAACACTGACACCTGAAACCAAAAAGTCTTGGAAAGCTATTAACAAACTGGTAATGCACTCCGCTTACCTTCCTATCAGAATATTAACCATAGGGGTCAAAAAAAATGACATAAATTTACCGACAAGATTTGTTAGAAGCAAGAAAATAATTATTATCATGCCGAATCGTTCCATACGGGCATAATGGGACCTTAACCCGGCAGGCAGAACCATGGCGAGTATTTTGCTTCCGTCCAAAGGTGGGATCGGAATCAGGTTGAATATTGCAAGAACCAGATTAATCACCACGCTATAAAAGAGCATATGGTATAAATCCATGATAACGGGTGTGAGTATGGACCCATTCCATAACCATTGAAAATGGACAATGGCTTGTAACAGCACTCCGGAGATAATGGCCAGAGCGAAATTAGCCAGAACCCCTGCCGACGCCACATAAATCGTACTTTTTCGGTAATCACGAAAATTGGAAAAATTAACCGGCACCGGCTTGGCATAACCAAAAATGATCGGAGAACCTGTTAAGTTCAATATAAGCGGCAGAAGCAACGACCCCACAAAATCCAGATGTTTTATTGGGTTTAACGTCAGTCTTCCGGCTAAAAGAGCGGTATTATCTCCCATACGGAGCGCTATATAGCCGTGTGCCACCTCATGAATGGTTACAGCGAAAAGGAGCGGAACGATCATTACAATTATTTGATTTAGATCCATGTTAGTTCGCTTTGCTCACAATTGGAATGTTGGAATATTGGAACGCTGGAATATTGGGTTTTGGGAAAATGGGAAGTTGGGGTATTGTAAAATTCCTTTTGACCGGAATTAAATAGAGGAGTGAAATCTTCTTTAAATCATCATTCCAATACTCCATCATTCCATCATTCCTTATCCGAGTCAAAAATATAAGCCTAAAAAATACTTTTATTTTCAATAAATTGGAAAATTTCCGATACGTTAGATTAGCGAACATAGGATTTCACAAAATCGAGTTCATCATTAGGTGTTTTAAGCTGGCCGTTTAATTTGGCATCCAGGACCGCCTGGAGGATTTCCCGGTAAATCGGACCGGGTTCAAGTCCCATTTTTTTAAGATCCTTGCCTGTTACCGATGTATCAATATATCTCAGTCGGGTAACGTAATTGGAGATGGATCTCTTTACCGTTTCGTGTTTGGTGGCCGCCATCATATACAGGATCAGTTCAATCCTGAAAACGGCAAGGTGTTTATAGATGGCGCTGTTTTTTGTCGGTAGACTTTGTTCCATCCATAACATGGACCTGTCAGCCTCAAAACGTTCTTTGCAGAGAATTGTTTTGTATCGCGGCGCAAGTTCAATTCGCATGCAGATTTCATCGGCCGTCTCTTTATCGCAGTGCCTGGTAAGCGCCAGAAAATAAACGGCCCATCTCATATACGGTTCTTCCAGAAAAAGCAAATTATGCCAGGATAGCACCTTTTTAACTGAATTAAACATTGAAATCATCTGGTTGTTTAATTCTATGGAAGGGTGCACAACACTCAGGAGATCATATTCATCCAACCTTTTGATGGCGTCTATGGGTTTTTTTTCTTCGAGAATCTGACGCAGTTCAGCAAAGACCCTCCGGCCGCTGAGGCGCTTAAAAAAATTCATTTTTACGGCATTTTCAATAAGCCCTGAAGTCAGTTTTCCGATGGAAAAATCGAAACGCTGTTCGAATCTTATCGCGCGGAATACCCGGGTCGGATCCTCAACAAAACTCAAATTGTGCAACACTCTGATAGATTTTTCCTTAATGTCCTTCTGGGCTGAAAAAAAATCGATCAATAAACCGAATTTATCGGGTTTGAGCTGGATCGCCAGGGTATTTACAGTGAAGTCCCGTCTAAAGAGGTCGAGTTTTATGGAGCTCATCTCCACAGTGGGAAGGGCTGCAGGAAATTTGTAGTATTCCATTCTGGCCGAAGCCACATCAATTTTAAAACCGTCCGGGAAGATAATTACCGCAGTGCCGAACTTTTCGTAGGAGTGAATACGAGCATTTACGGATTTTGCATATTTTTTTGCAAATGCGATGCCGTCCCCTTCGATGACAATGTCTAAATCTTCGTTGGTTCGATACAGAAACAGATCCCGAACAAATCCACCCACAACGTAAGCATTGCAACCTAATTGGTAAGCTTTTTCGCCGATCACTTGAAGCATGTTGAGAATACGAGGTGAAAGGCGCTCTTTCATGAACTTAAGGACGTTTCTGGTTCTGACGTGGACCGGTTCCTTGAACGGATCCGTTGAATTTGAGGAAACCAGTTGGGATTGCCCCACCAGAATATTAAGCAAATCCGTGCGCGTAATAACACCGGTGATGATACCATTATCGATGACAGGTAGGATTCGCTGCTTATTCTCGATAATTTTTTCCTGAATTTCCACAAGTTCGGCATCGGGCCCTACTGAAACAAGTTCGGTTGTCATATACTCTTTGACTTTGATGTGATCCAGTCCATGGTGTAGGGCCTTTTCAATAATCTGGCGGGTTATAAACCCGAGCAGGTTTTCCGTGCCGTTGTGCTTTTGGGTAACCAGGAGGGCGTTGATGTTGTACCGTGTGAGAAGATTGCCGGCTTCTTTGCAGGAGACATCGTCGTTTATCCTCATAACAGGAAATGACATTAGGTCTTTTGCCCGATTCCTGGACTTGATTTTACTGTAAAGGATTTCCGTGAGTGTTTGCTCAATCTGGGCAAGTGTCTTACCTTTGATGCTTGCAGAGGCCGCAAAGGTATGGCCTCCTCCGCCAAGGGGGGTGACAATCGCTCCCACATCGACCTCGGGTATTTTGCTTCGGGCCACGACGTACATTTTATCTCCCATTCGCGCGATAGCAAAAATTGCATTGAGGTTTTCCATCTTAGCCATTTTTTGGACCAGGAAAGCGAAATCCGACACATAATTATCGGTGGATACGGTTGTAATTACAATTTCGACGCCGTTGATATTGTAGCGGGCTGCCGCCTGGATCATGTCGTTCAAAAGCCCCACCTGTTCCGGGCTTATCTCTCTTGAGATCAGACCTGAGACCATGTTTAAATTTGCTCCTTTTGAAAGGAGAAAGGCGGCGGCGGTAAAATCTTTCTCGGTGGTGGACGGGAAAGTAAAGGAACCGGTATCTTCATATATTCCGAGACACATAATGGTAGCTTCATCCGGAGAAATGTCGATGCCTTTATCCTTGATGATCTCAGTAAGGATGCTGACAGTGGCGCCGGTTAAGCAATGAACCTCGTAATTACCTTTGATATCGTTACTCATGGGGGGGTGATGATCGTAAATATGTATATCAATGTCCTGCCGCTCAAGTATGTCTGCAAACTTTCCGATACGGCTTGGTTGTTTGGTATCCACCAGAACCAGTCTTTTGAGATTTGACAGGTTCACATCTTTAATGTTGACCATGTTAAAAAGATAGACCACAGACTTTATAAAGAAGTTTCTTAAATTTTTTTCCTGGGAACCGGGAAAAACCACGAGTGCATCGGGATAAAGCTTCTGGGCCGCAAGCATGGATGCCAAAGCGTCAAAGTCGGCATTGATGTGGGTAGTAATGACGGTGAGATCTTTTTTATTATGTCTGGGGTTTTTTGTCATTTTTCCACTTTTTTATCAGGGTTGAGTGTTAAAATAAAGAGTTGCATATATAGGCAAGTTTATCAAGCTGTATCATAACGATTTTATATAAATTTAGCGAAGATGTTGTTGTTTGGCGTGCTTTGTGATATTGCTTGTCACGAGAATATACGGGCTAAATAATGTCCATCCATAAATGGTCTTTTTGCCCAATCTTGGCGTGATGTTCAAAAAATAATCCTCGGAATATTAAACATATGCCTGCCAGCCCCGTAGCTCCGGCAGATGGTACCGGGGTGGTTATTTTTTTCACACGCCTTGATCTTGAACAAAAAACGTCAGTTATGGATGGACACTAAAAAAGAAATAGTATTCCGGTTCGAGGGTCTAAATTTGGAAGTTATTTGAAATCTGATGCTTGTGATTTGTTATTTCCGGTTTATTCGGGTATATTATCTCCATTAAAAGGAGGAATAATCATGACAGTCTACATATGGAGTGGAAAGAACAGACAGAATAAGAAACAGAAAGGTGAGATGGAAGCCCCCACCGAAGAAGCTGTGCGCTCCGAACTGATCAGGCGCAAGATAACTCCTTCCAAGATTAAGAAGAAACCCAAGGATATTTTTGAAAATGTTTCTTTCATGCAGCCTAAGATAAAAGAGAAAGATATAATAATTTTTTGTCGACAATTTTCTACCATGATCGATGCGGGGCTCCCAATAGTTCAGTGCCTCGATATTCTATATTCTCAGCATGAAAATAAAACATTTAAAAATATGTTAAAGGAGATTAAACAGAGTGTAGAGAGCGGACAAACCTTTGCGGAAGCATTGAAAAAATACCCAAAACAGTTTGACGATCTTTTTGTAAACATGATTTCGGCCGGTGAAGCCGGAGGTATCCTTGATACGATTTTAAGACGTCTTTCTGCTTATATGGAAAAGGCTGCAAAGCTCAAAGCCCAGATAAAAGGGGCTATGACTTACCCGGCTGTAACTATGGTGATTGCTATAATTGTTGTTGGAATCATCATGGTTTTTGTTATTCCTGTGTTTGAGGAGATGTTTGAGGGGATGGGTGGTGCCCTTCCGGTTCCCACACAAATTGTTGTAAACATAAGCAGGATTGTCAAATCAAATATTTTTTATATCATTATCGCCATGGTTTTGGCAATATTTGCATTCAAAAGATTTTATAAAACCGAAAAAGGACAAGTCTTAATGGATGACCTTTTTCTCAGACTGCCGGTACTCGGGCTTCTGGTTCGTAAAGCCTCGGTGGCCAAGTTCACACGTACCATGGGAACAATGCTTGGCAGCGGTGTTGCGATTTTAGATGCACTTGAAATTGTAGCCAAAACAGCAGGCAATAAAACAATTGAAAAGGCTGTATACGAAACCCGATCCGCCATTTCTGAAGGCCGCACTATGTCCGATCCTCTTGCTGAAAGCGGCGTTTTCCCGTCCATGGTATGCCAGATGATTGCTGTGGGTGAATCCACTGGTGCACTGGATACCATGTTATCTAAGATCGCTGATTTTTATGACGAAGAGGTGGACCAGGCGGTGGAAAACATGACTTCGTTGATAGAACCGTTTATGCTGGTATTTTTAGGTGTGGTTATCGGCGGCCTGGTTGTATCCATGTATCTGCCCATATTCAAGATGGCGGCCGCCCTTGGTTAGCCATAAAATTATGGGCTTGGCCCTAATTGGAATGTTTGAATAATTGCTCAAGTTAGGGCTTCGCCCCAATTGGAATGCTGGAATAATGGAATAATGGGTTTTGGGATAACGGTAAAACTTGCGTTGGCGATAAAATTAAAAATAGCTAATATCCTTTTAAAAACCAACCTT
>Ga0315535_1000708_pt1 | contig 23201 bp, 27 predicted proteins | sample SalMarSW160220MG_2_FD_203092 | JGI IMG/M metagenome (GOLD analysis project Ga0315535, IMG submission 203092) | Salt marsh sediment microbial communities from the Plum Island Ecosystem LTER, Massachusetts, United States - Salt Marsh Sediment SW1602-20 ... | reverse complement strand
GAGTTCTTGCCATACGTCTACGTCGTTTTTGGTGTAGGCTCCGATGATGGGGTTGCCGGTTGTTCCGCTTGAGGCGTGGATTTCGACTATGTCTGCAGGGTTAACTGTGACCATGCCGAAGGGGTAGTTGTCTCTGAGGTCGTTTTTTACTGTGAAGGGGATTTTTTGGATGTCTTCTAACGTTTTTATGTCGTCGGGTTTCAGTCCAACGTCCTTGAATTTGGTGCGGTAAAAAGTGCTGTTGTCGTAGCAGTGTTTGACTTGTTCTTTGAGTTTACGAAGTTGGTGCTTTCTTAATTCTGAAATGGGCATTGTTTCGATTTTTTCGTTCCAGTATTTGCCATTAGTCATGTTTTCTCGTTCTCCTATAGACCCATGTATACCTCTTTTATGTGGTTGTTACATAAGAGTTCTCTACTTTTGCCTTCGAGGATGATTTTTCCTTGTTCAAGAACGTATCCTCTGTCGGCGATGTCGAGAGAATCGCGAATGCTCTGCTCAACTAGGAGTATGGTTACTCCTTCTTCGTTGATTTTGCGCACGGTGTCCAAGACTTTCTCTACAAGTAAGGGTGCTAACCCCAGAGAAGGCTCATCCAAAATTAAAAGTTCGGGGTTCGACATTAGGCTTCTGCATATTACAAGCATTTGTTGCTCACCGCCGCTGAGAGTTTGCGCTAATGCTTTTTCTTTCTTTTTAAGCACAGGAAAGATTTGATAAACCCTTTCTTTGGCTTCTTTTACTGTGCCCTTGCCATTAGTTGTGTACGCTCCTAACTTGAGGTTTTCTTCAACGCTCATTCTGGGAAAGATATCTCTGCCTTCAGGAATCAGAGTGATCCCTTTTTTTGCTATTTCGTATGGGGGCAGTTTTTCTATGTTTTCTCCTCTAAAACGAATTATGCCACTTCTTGGGTGCAGCAATCCACTGATTGTTCGGACAAGGGTTGTTTTTCCAGCGCCGTTAGGACCGATGATGCTGATGATTTCTTTTTCTTCTACGTGAAAGGATATGTCTCGAAGTATCTGAACCATGCCGTACGCTGCAGATACGTTTTCGATGTCTAACATGGCTAGTCCTCGCAGAGTGAGAATCTTTTTCCGAGGTACACCTTCACTACGTGTTCATCGTTGACTACTTCTTTGGGGGTTCCCTCGAATATCTTCTCGCCGTGATGCAGAACCGTCACGTGGTCACATAAGCCCATGATTACTCTCATGACGTGTTCTACGATGAGCACGGTTACGCCTTGTTTGTTGATGAGTCTTATCAACTCGATGGCTTCGTCACTTTCCCGTGGAGTTAAGCCTGTTAGGAGTTCATCCAACAGGAGTAACTTGGGCGAAGTCGCCAGAGCCTTGGCGAGTTGAATTCGCCGCAGTTCAACAACGTTCAGGTTTTTGGCAGGTAAATCAAATTTTTCTTCGTTCAGACCTACAAATCCTAAAAGTTCTTTTGCTCTGAGTTGCGGCTCAGTTTCCGTTTTCTTTTTACCGTTGAAGAGTACTGCTGTGAACACGTTTTCTATTGCAGTCATGTCTGGGAATGACTGAACAGTTTGAGAAGTTTTTGTTATGCCCTTGGAGCAGATGGCATAGGGCGGAAGCTTGGAGACATCTTCGTTTAAGAAAAAAATTTTTCCCGAATCTGGCTTGTATACTCCGCTGATGAGGTTCAGCAGTGTTGATTTTCCAGAGCCGTTTGGTCCGACAAGCCCAGCGATTTCGTTATCTTTAACTGTCAAGTCGACTTTTTTTAATGCTTGAAGCCCTCCAAAACGCTTCGAGACTTCAGTACACTTCAGCAAATGCGCTGTCTCCCATTAGCGAATCGTTAACTATACCTTACGTGAAAATATAAATATTGTCTGAAGCTAATTGAATCGTGATGCCGCTATGCCTATACCTCAAGTGAGCGTTTACCTTGATAACAGACCAGGTTCTCTTTCTGAAGCCATGGGTCAGCTGGACAAAAATCAAATCAAAATATTTGCGCTGTCAATTGCGGATGCTGGCGAATTCGGCTTAGTCCGTATGATAACGGAGGACCCTGAAAAAGCCACCAAAGTCCTTGAGGATGTTGACTATAACCTTGCGAAGTCGCGGAAAAACACGGAAGTGACGGCGGTTTTCATAACGGAGGAAAATAAACTTTCGAAGATAACCGAGATTCTCGCTGACGGCAGCATAAACATTGAGTACGCTTATTCGTCTGCAGTGCATGTAGACGGCAAAATCGCTTTGATACTGCGCGCCAGCGACGTGGAAAACGCCGAAAAAGTTTTGAAAGCAAACGGCGTAACTGTTCTGTCGCTGGCGGAAATCAAAAAATACTTCAAGTAGAGTCAGGGCTCTAGCTGCTCTCTAGCGCGTGGAAAAAACTATACCCCCTTATATAAACTAAACTGCATGAAACTCTGCAGCCGCTATTTTCTACATTCTTTTGGGCGGTTTCCGCGCCAATACGGACCTACTCTCGTCGTTTTTGCGCAGAACAACTATTAGCGTATACCTTGTCAATAATTTTGTTTGATGCTGCAATCAACACAAAGCCGGTAATTACGAGGATAAAGAACTCAAGAGAGTAGATTCCTTCAGATGGGTGCTCAACTCTTAAACTCAGCGTTAACCACATGAGTGGACCCATAACTGCGAGAATTAGAAACCCAACGGCGACTTTTAAATGACCAATTTTTCGAACTCGCGCCTCATCTTTTACAGCCATGATGGTCAAAATGTATGTTATTAACAAAAGATAAAGCTTCAGTGGTTTTCGAAAATCCTGATTGCGGTCAGCGTCAAATTTATAATCCGCCTCCATTCCACTCTGTTGATGAAAAAGGAAGCGACAAGACGTTGACAAACCCCCTCATGGTGCCAACTGAGAACCTTAGGAATGAACCCTATGCATCAGTCCTATGCTACCCGAAAGCAAGCGAAGCTAAACTCCAGACGCGACTTGTGGAGCTGCAAGGGCACGGCGTTAAGGCAGTGGAGTTCGCTGGAGATGCAAGCGCTTTCAACGTGCCTGTTCTGGGCAAAGGCTTCGTAGGCATCGTCGTAACCGCCCATGTGGATGGGAAAAGAGCGGCGTTGAAAATCCGCAGAGTAGACGCTGGCCGCGCGGGACTGGAGCATGAAGCGCAGATGCTTGCCAAAGCCAACTCCGTGCAGGTTGGGCCGAGGCTCATGGGCGTGAGCAGGAACTTTCTCTTGATGCAGCTTATTGACGGCGATTTGCTGCCTCGCTGGCTTGACGCACACAACGAGAAGGCGCAGGTGCGCGGTGTTTTAGGTGAAGTGCTGGAGCAGTGTTGGCGGCTGGACAGCATTGGCTTGGACCATGGGGAACTCAGTAAGGCTCCCAAGCACATAATCATCGACAAGCAGCAGAAGCCGTGGATTGTGGATTTCGAAACCGCCAGCGTCAACAGGAAACCTGCAAATGTAACCTCTGTTTGCCAGTATCTCTTCACAAGCTGCGGCGCAGTGGCAAGAGCAGTGGCTGAAGTGCTCGGCGAAAGAAACCGACAAGAAATTATCAGTGCTTTAAGGCTTTACAAGAAGGATAAAACCCGCGAAAACTTCGACCGCGTAGTGCAAGCGTGCCTCGTTTAGATGACGTAGCTCATCGGCGCGTTTGTGCCAGCGTTGCTGTTTTCTGATTTTTGAATGTTCAATTCCCTTGTGATCTGGTACAGGTCCAGCCAGGTCTCTATTTTACTCTGGCGCTCAATTTTCTTCTCCTCATACAGTAACGGAACGGTGTTCACGAATAACCAACTGTAAAGCTCTTCTTTTGCTGCCAACCCTTCTCCCCGAAAGTAGAGTCAGGGCTTTCTCCTTTTATTTCCTATGGAAAAAAATACTAGAGAAAACTTCTATAACTCTGCAGGCAGTTGTCTACCCGCTTACGCTAGCACTTCTGTGAGTCTGCCTTGTTCGCGGGCTTCTTTCAGCTCCACTGCTATGCGCCTTCCCATGTACATGTCTGCACCATACCGCAAGTAAGCGTAAGGGGAAGTGCCGATGCCAACGTTCGTGCCAGCCACTATGCGAGCGGAAATCTCAAACGTGTAAATCTTCAAGTCATCCGTTATCACTGTCTCCAAACAGAATGGGCCAATAATTCCCGGCGGTGCCAGTTCCCGCGCTTTTTTGTGGACGTTGTCGCCCATCCGAATGAGTTCAGGAAGCAGGGATTCGCGGAGCACTATGGGGAAATTGCCCACGATGGTGTAGGTTGGGTTTACGCCGATTTCAAGCTGCTCTCTTGCAGGTATCTTGCCGATGGCGTCCACGGCGGATTCGTAGCGCCGGTCCACTGCCAACAACTCTACGTCGTCTTTGATTATGCTGCTGAAGTAGCTGGGGTAAACGTTCACGCCCAACGCGTACTCCTGCAGATGCACCTTATCCACGTCCTCTTCGCGAAGCAAGCCGCGGTCCACCATCTCCTTGGACTTCCTGCGGAAAGACGACGGCGAATTAGCCAAAAAGTAGCCTCTGCCACCCTTCGCGCCAGGCAACTTGGCGATTACCAAGCGGTCAATCTCATCAGGCGATTTGAAGGTTGCAGGCAACCTGAGCCCGGCTTTGCGCAGCCATTCCGCTTGCGCTTCTCGGTTGGCTTCCCAATGGAGCAGCTGACGGTTCCCGAACATCGGCACGTAGAGGCTGTTGGTGAGCTGCTCGGTGTTCAGATAAGCCGTGAACGAGCCATGGGGAATAAGCACCACGTTTAGGCGGCGCAGTTTCTCCTGTAGCTCCTCGCTCAACAGTTCGGCGAAGCCTTTAACGATGATTATTTCGTCCGCCAACGGGAACTTCTTGTAGAGTATGGCGTTTTGTTCGGTGCAGACGCACACCGTGCGGAAGCCTTCTTCCTTGGCGCCTTTAAAGATGTTCAGGGCAGAATGCGAGCCCAGAGTGCCTATGGCGAGCTTGTCTAAGTCGTATTTTTCCAGCATTTCGCCTGTTTCTTTGCTTGTTATCAAGTTACCACTTCCGCAAGCCGCCCCTCTTTCACCGCCTGCTTTATCTCCATGGCAACGCGTCGTCCCGGACCCACTTCCACGCCGTACTTGTACTTCATGTAAGGCGACGTCGGCTCAACGCACGGGCAGCCTGGAACGCGTGGGCTCACGTCGAAAACGTAGAACTTCAAATCTTTAGTCACGGCACCCTGAAGCGCAAAAAGCCCAATTATGCCAGGCGGATACTCCTTCTTGCAGATGTCCACGAACTGTTCAGCAGCCGCGAAAATTTTCTCTATCTGGCTTTCCCGCATGGTTGCGCCCATATGCCCAATCTCAATGTTCTGCGTAGGTATCTTCAACTCCAACTGTTCCGGCGCTGGAAGGTCCAGCACGCCGTCAAGGTCCGTCTGTATCCTGCGATCGAAGCCTAAAAGGTCAATTTCGCCTGTTAGGGGCGACCAGAAAAGGTTGGCGTTGAACTTGGCGCCGATAACGTATTCTTCTATTATGGAGTCTTTCAGCGCTTCCTCGGTGATTATTCCCTGTCGTATGCGTTCCGCAGCCGTTTTTTCGAATTCCACGGGGGTGGAAGCGTAGAAGAAGGCGCGTTCTATGGCACGTTGTTTCTCGGGAACCTTGGCGATTACCAGCCTGTCTATTTCGCTGGGTGACTTGAAAATTTTGGGAGTGTGTATGCCCCCTTGCTGAAGAAGGTACTGCTGGTTCCGGGGCGTGTTACGCTCTTCGGTTCGGAGCATGTACCTGTTTCCAATCATTGGCACCGTAAACTTTTCTTCGATGTTCTCGTAGCCTGCGTACACCGAGAAGGAGCGGTTGGGTACGAAAACGGTGCAGAGGTCTTGCAGTTTTTGCACGTTGGTTGGGTTGGTTATGTCTGCGAACTTGTCCAGAAGCAGGGTGTGGTCGAAGATGTTGCGGTAGTACCTTGTGTAGGTTTTGTCTCTACCCTTTTGGCACACCACTACGGTTTCGAAGCCTTCCTGCTTGGCGCCTGAAGCGATTTCCAGCGCCGAGTGCGAGCCTAAAACTCCTATGCTGATTTTTTGCGGGTCGTATTGGCTTATTACTTCTTTTATTTTGGTTTTCATCATTTCTTTCAACTCGTATATTCTCGGTATTGCTTAATTATTTCCGCAAGTGAGGGTGCGTCAAACAGGCTGCGGCGTGTAAGTTCGTTGGCAGCCGCCATGTACATTCTGCTGATGATGGCTTTTAACTGTGCGTCAAGCTTCGGAGGCTGCGACCGGCACAGCGCCTTCCAGTCTCGGACGCCTCTGGCTTCAGCGGCCTTCTTGGCTTCTTCCACGTCACGGTACCAGCCTGTTTCTTTGTAAAATTGCCTTGCGACTTCTTTGCTTACGTGAACGCCATCATAGGTGAAGCGGCACTCGTCCAGCGTGCCCACCACGTCCACGACCATGAGTTTTCTCTGGCTGTCGAATGATAACTCGATTTTGCCGTCCTCATTCTCCAGTTTCGCGTGGCAAGCCAACTCAGTTATGGTGTCGTCCACTTTTGCGAGAACCGTTTTCACCGCGATTAGTTCGATGTTGGTTATGCCCGCGATTTTTTTTGCTTCTTCCCACGTGACGTAGCGGTCAGCCTCTTCCAGCTTGGTGCTGACGTCGAAAATGGCTTTCGCCAAGCGATCGCCAGGCTTAGGCGTGTGGTCTAGCCCCAAGTCTTTCACGGTGATTTTTCCCTGCTCAAGCCGCTTGAACACGGAGGAGCCTTCGGGCAGCCCGTTCCTGTAGATTATCTCAAGCGGGATAAGGCAGTTTTTCAGGTTGGAAGTGTACATGCTGTAGTCGTAGGTGACTTTACCTTTGATCTCGCGGGTTTCTGGCTTGTAGACGTTAACGAGGTTGACTTCCATGGTGCTAGTGGGCTGCCTAAGCTCTCTAAACGTGACTAACTGCCCTGTAGGGTCCACTAAGCCCCTGTAGTGGGTTTTAACCCCCTTTTCTGCGAGTTTTTCAAAGCAGTAAGCACCCATGAGGCACAGCGCCGCGCCTTTCCCGTCTATGTGGTCGGGCATTTCGCCCCAGTCAAAAACCGAGTAGCGGTCGGAAAAGTGGAATCTGCCTACACCCATCGTGTCTGCTGTCGGCTTTTTTATCACTTCTAGGTCTTTTACGCTGCCCATGATCTTGCACCTCAATTCTAAAAAGAATATTCCACATGAGCTTATATCGCTTTTTCAGCGAAGGGGACCGTTACTTCAGTTTCTTTATGGTATCATTGGCTTTTTCTACAGCCTTCTTTTTCGCCGACTGGTGGTCTTTCACGCGTTTCTCCAGCGCCTTGTCGTCTAACGCTAGAATCTTCGCGGCGGCGATAGCCGCGCCTTCAGGCTCAATAGTTACTGTGGAGCCTATTCCGCTTGGCACTCTGAGGGATGAGTAGATGTCTGCGCCGCCGTATTTTTCTGAGTAAGGCGGGCACGCGATAACGGGCTTCGACGTGTTGGCGTCAACGAAAGCGCTTAAGGCGTTAGATCGCCCAGCGACTGCTATGTAGACGATTTTTTCTTTTTCGAATTCTTTCAGAACTACAAGTGCTTGTTCGGGGGTTTTATGCGCGGAGGCAACGCGGAAAACGTATTCTACTCCTAAAAGCTTCAGGTATTTTCCTATTTCACGGCAGAACTCCAAATCCCGTTCTGAACCCATCATAACTATGACTTTTCCGTTCACTTTTTCACACCGAGATTTGCTAGCGCTTAACTTACTAATTAATTTTTAACAGCCCCAATGAAGCATTATCTTTAGCACTTGTTTTTCGTTATTTATGCTTCGTGCAGAACCGCGTTTGCCGCTTCACCAGAACTAGCCGAACATTCTTGGAACAGGCAAAATGTTTTCTTCAATAATTATAGCGGATGATATTTCCTCTATGCCATCTATACACCGTAAATCTTCCACAAAATTCGACTGCTCCCTGAGGCTTCCGAATCTAGCTTTTACAATTAAGTCGAAATCAGCTGCCTGAACCTCGATTATTTCTTCAACCTCTTTGAAACGACTCAAAGACCGCAGGACATCTTTCTTGGGGATGTGCCCTTTTCCCGGAATCACTTCAGCCAAATTCACCATCAACAATGTCCCTATGGGCCAAGGTGTTTTTTCGAAGTTGATTATAGCTTTGTAGCCTTCGATTATTCCATCATGTTCGAGTTTCTTAATGCGCCTGTGCACAGTGGATATGGGTATTTCAAGCATTTTTGACAGAGATCTGCTCGATAAGCCTGCCTTTCTGCTCAGAATCTTTAGTATGGCTTCGTTCTTCTTATCCATCGCATTGCCCAATTATGAGAAATATTCTCAATTTAATAAGTATTTCTGAGAATTACTCCCAGAAAAATGAGAGAAACTTTATGATAATCTGTGAGTATTTCTCACAAGAGCAAAAAACTGTGAGGAGGTGAAAAAACGGAGCCGAGAGAAATTAATTGGAAACCGTCCAGAAAAATAAAGGGTTTGGCATTAGCGCTAATAGCGATGCTGCTGGTATCGATAATTTTTGGGTTAACCATGGTAATCTCCGTGGGCGTGGGGCATACTGTACTGCTCGTTGACCCGCTTACGAAGTCAACAAGCGACCCGATAGTTGGACCGACCTACGTGGCAAAGGCGCCTTGGGTTACATCAGTTGACGTGTACTATGCTACTGACTCTTTTGAAGACACAATCGCCTGTTTCTCTTCAGACCAGCTGGAGATGCAGATTCAAATCCTGTTAAGGTGGTCTTTAGAACCTGACAGATTGAGAGCTCTTTACCAGAACTATCCGCGATTAAACTACAAACAAGCGGCAATCGAATCGATTATGGCTGAAACAATACGGCTTGTGACTAAGAACTTCACGGCATTGCAGACAATAGAGTTTAGGGACGTTGTAAGAAACGAGATAGAAAGTGCCGTGCGGGAAGAAGTCACGAATGAACCCTCTTTGGCGGGGGCACTGGCACGTTTCGAGTTTGACCTGCGAAACATTGGTTACCCCGCGAAGTACACCTCAGCGATTGAGGATAAGCTGGTTGCTGAACAGCAGAAGATTCAGGCGGACTTTGAGAGACAGCGGATATTGGTGTTGGCAAACGCCACAGCCCAAGAGGTCATCATTAAAGCTTCAGGTGAAGCCGAAGCAAAGGTGATAGAGGCTAACGCCACAAAACAAGCGATTGAATTAGTTTTGGAGCCCGTTGGGCAAAGTGGAAACGAAACGAGAATTGCTGAACTCTATTTGTGGGTTCAAACGTTGCAGAAGATAGCGCCAGACATCGACATACTGCTGGTCGGCACGGATGGCACTCCTGTGTTGATTCCGACGAACTCAGCAAATCCCTAATTTTTTTGCATGCGGCTGTGCCTTAAAACAACTTTTTGCTACTTCTTTCGCTTTCTTTTCATCTTTGTCAACAGCATTACGGCGGCTATGTGCGAGCATTTTGCTTTGCTCATGAAACCTGGACAGGTGCAACTCCACTTTCCAGTGTAGTCTTGAGCCACCGTGTAGGTTCCGTGGTCTCCGACGACGTTGTAAACTCCCTGACTTAAAGCTTCGACCCTGCGGCTTTCCACAAGTTTCTTTGCTTTTTCAAACAGTCTGTTGATGGGCGTTTTATGCAACTCCTGTCTTCGGAGACACCATAAAAGATGCCTGACACAGAGATAACCTGTAAGTTCCTAATAAGCCCGTGGCAGTTACCCAAAGAAGTTCTGTTGGCGGCGCTATTTCTTGAAGCTTACAGCGGCGTAGCCAACGACGCTGGAATACTCATTAATTATTTCTCCACTGGTTCTGTGAGCGAGAAGCGTTGCTTTGGCGCCCACGCCCTTGGCAAACTCGATTAAAGCGGTTATGGGACCGTAACCGCACGCACTTACATTTTGTTCTTCAATGGTTGAAAACAGCAGTTTCGCATCCATTGCTTCTACAGCTTTAAGCACAGCCGTGTCTTTCCTTTCAGCAGCTGCTTGCGGTTCATAATGTGTAAGGTCTGAAGAGGCTATAACTGCGGCGTTTTTATTGGCGAGAACTTCAACTAAGGCTTTTCCGATCTCCACGGCTGACTGTAAATCCTGCATCAGGAAGGATATGGGCACAAACTTGAACGCGTTACCATAAATGTACTGTAGAAAAGGCAGTTGAACCTCGATTGAATGTTCAAAACGGTGCGAAAGGTCATTCACGTCCACAAGACGCGTTTCCTGCACTATCTGGTTGGCTGTTTCCGCGTCTATTTCCACATCGCCCAGAGGCGTACGCCAGAAACCCTCATTCATTAAAGCTATGGCGCTACCGTAACCCGTGTGGTTTGGTCCCAGAATCACCAAGGTGTCTGGTTTGCCGTCCTGAGCCAATTCGTAATAAGCGTTAGCTGCAACCTGACCTGAATAAGCGTAACCCGCGTGCGGGCAAATTAACCCTATCACTTTTCTGGGGCCGTTCACAGCGACTTTCGGGGTCTTTTGTGGACCAAATTTGTGGAGAAAACAGCTTTTAATTTGAGCGTTTAGCGATTCAGCGTTTCCTTCGTAGAAGGTTCCAGCTACGTAAGGGCGCCGAATCTTCTCCATAGGTTTAGGTGTCTCCGTCGTCGTCTCTTGAGAGCTTGGCTTCGAAGTCCTCGATTGGCACTGCCGGGTCTTTGTCGAGTGACAGTTCGCCTCTTTCACGTAGGATTTGCCTTGCGAGGAGCCAAAAGACAACTGCTAAGGCTCTTCTGCCCTTGTTGTTTGTGGGGATGACTAAATCAACTCCAGCGAATTCGTTGTCGGTGCTGCATAAGGCAACTATGGGTATTCCTACTATTGCCGCTTCTTTGACGGCTTGAGCGTCTGCTCTCGGGTCGGAAACCACTATCACTTCTGGGTCGATGCGGTTGGCGTACAAGGGGTTCGATAGAAGTCCTGGAATGAAACGGCCTATTACCGGTTTAGCGCCTGTTAACATGCAGAATTTTTTAACTGGCTCGTGAGCGTAAAGTCTGCTCGCTGCCACCGCTATTTTTGCGGGTTCAAAGCGCGCTAGGAATTTTGCGGCGACTCTTATGCGCTCGTCGGTTTTTTTGACATCTAGGACAAATAATCCGTCTGGTCTGACGCGGTATATGAAAGGTTCCATGTCTCTGGTTTTCATTCTTGTTCCGATGTGTATCCCTGCTGAGAGCATAGTGTCTCGCGGTAACAAGAGCTCCTCAGTCGATGTTGTTTCTTGACTTGTTTCAACTTCGGGTTCGAAAGGTTTTTCTTCTTTTGATTCGTCTTCTGCCATTTCTTTTTTTCTCCTTTACATGATTTTTAAATCAGCCATTTTGGCTCTGTTTCCTAAGAAATGTTCAATTCTCACTAACTCGTTTATTTTCGCGATGCGTGCGCCTTCCACAACTCCAGTTTTTATTATTGGGCACTTGAAAGCCACTGCAAGTTGGGCTATATGCCAATCGCAGGTGTCGCCGGAACGGTGTGACATTACCGTTGTATATCCGTTTCTTTGCGCGTTTTCGATTGTTTCCGCCGCGTCTGTGAGGGTGCCGATCTGGTTGACTTTGATTATGATCGTGTTTGCCGCGTTGAGCTCTATTCCTTGGCTCAGCCGTTCGTTGTTGGTTGTGAAAAGGTCGTCGCCGCAGATTAAACAGTTTTTGGCTTTCTTGGTGAGCTTCGCGAAGCTGTCGAAGTCTTCCTCGTGGAAAGCATCTTCAACATAAACAAGATGATACTTTTCAATCAGGTCTAAAAGAAATTCGAGTTGTTCGCCAGCGTCCAGTTTTTTTCCTCCACGCTGGTAGATGTATTTTCCTTCTCTTTCCTTCCATAGTGAGGATGCGGCAACATCTATGCCGAACCCACATTCAAAATCCAGTTCGTTACCCACTTCTTCGCAGGCTTTGGCTATAGTCTCAAAGGCGGTTTCATTGTCTATGTTGGCGATCCATGCACCTTCGCTGCTTTTTCCGCCGCTGAAGAGCTTATCCTTCTTCTTCAGGAGTTCGCCGATTTTTTTGTGAATTTGAGTGTTTGCTGTTGCGGCTTCTAAGAATGTTTCTGCGCCGTGGGGAAGCGCAAGGTACTCCTGAATATCAGGGGTTTTGCCGCGGGTGTGTTGTCCTCCGCTTATGGTGTTTCCAAGCGGGTATGGGAGTGTGTTGACGGTGTTTCCGCCTAGAAATTGGAATAGGAGCAGGCTGTGTGAGTTTGCGGCTGCTTCTGCGTTGGCTATTGAGACGGCGAAGGCTGTGTTTCCGCCTATGTTTTTGAAGTTTGTGGTGGCGTCGATTTCGTGGAGTGTGCTGTCGATTTCTTCTTGGAAATCGGAGTTTAAGCCTGCGAGTTCAGGCGCTATTAAATCGTCGACTTTTTTTAGTGCTTGGTCTACTCCGCCTTGCGGGTAATAGGCTACTTCGGTTTTGCCGCGGCTTTTTCCGGCTGGAGCTGAGGCTCTTCCAAAACCAGATGTTGTTACGATGTCGACTTCGATGGTTTCTTCTCCTCTGTTGTTGAAGATTTTTCTGGCGATGACGTCTTCGATGATTGCTGACACGCTTTTATCCTCAGGGGCTATACCTTTTGTTTAGCTCTTATTTACTCTTTCGGAAAAGAATTCGCTAACTTTTGTGCTCAGCAAAGACTATGCTCCCTTAATATAGTGAACTGCATGGAATTCTGAGCGATGTTTTCAACATGCTATTGGTTGCGGAAAACGCCATTACGGGTAGCCCCCCTCCTCGTTTTCTGCAATGAACCGCTATTAGGATCCAAATAGACGGCAAATACGATGGTCAAAAAAATCTTCTAAAAAATTTTACTCAGGTCCTAAATGCTACTCAGTATTGAATTCCACATTTCTTTAGTTCTTCGCGGATTTTGTTGTCTTGTGAAGTGAAAGCATAATACACCTAGTTCTTTACATGTGGAGATGTTTCTTGCTGAGTCGTCCACTAGCAGTACTTGATCAGGAGAAACGCCTGACTTTTCTAGCACGTGGGCAACCTGTGCTTTTTTGCTTGGATACTTTTCTCTCGTCACTATGTCCTTGACGTAAGGTGTTAGGTCGTTTTCGCTGAGGAACTTTTTCACCACCAGAGCGCTTTGCATCGACACCATGTACGTGTCAACGTGTCTTTCAGAAAGTTGCTGCAGGAATTCCTTGACAAACGGCTTAGGCTTCGCGTCCTTTAGCGCTTCCAGTTCAAGTTGCTCTATCCGCTTGCTGACCGTTTGGAAAATCGGCTTTCCATAGGAGGCTTCATAGAAGGTGAGCAGGCTTTTTATGTCGTAACCAACTATAGTGGATGCCGTGCGTATTGCAGCTTTCCAGTCGATGTTTAGGTTTGTAACGACACCATCGAAGTCCAGTGCGACTACCTTAATCTTGTTCACGTTTATGCTATTCTCCATGTGGTGTTATCGCGCTCAAGAATTACACCCGCGTCTAGTTGCCTTACGAGGTAATGGTTGGTTGGAAACAGGTTGAAAGGCGGCAAGTCCCCATCCGCATTTCCGTGTAAACCTAACATAAGATACTGGTAGGCGATGTTCAACTCGGGCTTGTTTAAAGCCTTAGCAAAAGCGCAGCCCCACAGCGGCGTAGTCGTGTGCCATTTTCCATCAACTTCCGTCACAACAGGCTTCCCCTCGGCATCCTCTTTGACGTCTACAGAAAAGAAGCCATGTGGCTCCTTGTCCAGCGCTCTGATAGCGTCCACGCTGATTTGATTCAATTCTTCGTCTTCCACGGTTTTCGCCACTGTTGGTGTGCCCGTGATACCAGACAACGAAATATGCTTCAAGATATACTGCAGCCTTTCCCTTGCGTAAGAAGTGACCAGCCGTCCTCTATGCCATAACGAATCAAATGCTAAGTCCCTGCCTGGCAAGAATTCCTGAAGAATAAAGTCGTCCATTGTGGCGCGGTTCTGAAGCGCATTCAGCATTACCCAATGTTTCGCCTGCTCAGGGGTATCGACTTTCAAGCCCAATCTTCCTCCTGCACCGCGTTTGGCTCTTATCCAAAGAGGAGAAGCAAGTTCTGAAAAAGCGTGGTCGATGTCGCCGATGGAACCTATCGGGAAGGTTTTAGGCACAGGAACGACTTGTTTGGAAAGCGCATTGTATATTTCAAGCTTGTCGGGAAGTATAGAAGTTGGCGTAGGCAAATACGTTTTCACTTTTTCTTTCTCGAATACTCTCAAGTTTTCGGAAACAACTCGTGCTTCACTGCTGGGGTGCGGATGCAAAAACTCCGCGCGGTACTTCTTGGCAAGCTTAAGCAGCGTAGGCACAAAGTCTCGGTCGTCGTGTCTGGGCGAAATGAATCTGGCGTCTGCCTGTGGGAAGTTAAGGAAGTGCGGGTTGTGGTCTGTGCACACCAAAAAAAGGTTTATGCGCTTCTGCGCTTCCGCCAGCCTTAACGCTCTGACAAAGTTGACGCCGCCGCTTCCGCCGGTGCCCGTTACTATTATGCTTGTTGTGTCACTCACGCCGTCTCACCACATTTAATGTGTACTCTGCCTCTGCACAAGTTCAAAGGCATCAATTCCCTTTAAAAAAGTTACATTCGAACTGGAAGCCAGCTTCTCCATCAAAGCAGAGTAAACACGACCGCCCTTCATCAATATCGAGTTGTCATGCCACAGCAACGTCATAATTTGCACGCCAGAAGCAAACAGGCTGCCCATCGCTTCAATGAGAAAATTGACCACCGTTTCTTCCGTGAGCCCCATATATGAGAAGAGGTAAGCGTCCATGAATGTGACGGGGAAAACAACCAAGCCGTTTTTCAAAAGATAACCCGCGTTTCTTGGGTCAATTTTCTCCTTTTCAAAGCTAAGTGATGAATCGTACTTTATCTGGGCTTCAGCAAGGTTCGAGAAGGTGACGGGGGAAACTCTCAAGTAATGCGCCCTCGACCCGAACACGGACTTTCCCAAAGCTTTTTCCAGCATCTCCTTTTCCCTGGCAACCTTTTCGACTGTTGAAGTGTCATTCGCGTGCAAGCCCACTTCCCAACCTTCCTGCGCAAGCGCCTTCATCGTGTCCGCGTACTGCTGAACTTTACTCCCATCGTCATACTCAGGCCTAAAGAAAAACGTGGAACGCATGCCGAGGCGCTCCTCAATCTCCATAATGGCTGGGACACCAAAATACGGATTGAAACCTTCCTCCTCAACCTTGCGCATTACGTCGTCGTCAAATCGGCTTCGCCTAGCCAAAATATGCGCAGCTCCAGGACCATTTCGAGGCCAATCAACATCATGAGTTACAATCAGAGCACGCGTCCCATCAGGCAACAACCGCGAATACATCTCCAATCCAAGTCTCCCATACACCTTACCGATTAGTGTTTCAAGTCTGTTGGTGGGCCGGGCCGGACTTGAACCGGCGACCTTTGGCTCGTAAAGCCAATGTCCTAACCAAGCTAGACGACCGGCCCATCCTTGAATCTTGCTTTGTGTAAACAGCCTTTAAATCTTTAAGTTTTTGGTTTACATCCCTTTGGTTTAGGTCACTATGTTGGTCAATCTCCGGGATTATGTATTTGAGTTTCTCTATAAGGTATTCTTTGCTCTGGGTATGATATTCAAAAACTGGCTTCTTATTTTCGTTGAGTCTCTGGTAGTGCCTCGCTCTGCCATAAGATACCTCTCCATTGCGTTTAAAGAACACTTGGATTGTTGAAACTTGATTGCATACTTCACATTGAAACTTAAAACATCTGATTTTCACCATTTTTGGTTTTTCACCTCACTACCTAAAGTTAGGCAGTGCTCTTGGAGCTGTTCAAACTTATAATGACCACTAAAGAACAGTTTTGGAGCGTATAGAAAGCTTTAGGGAAACTAAATAGTCATAGCAAAAAATAAAATAGAAAAGAGAATGTAGATTTTGGAGTCAGCTTTATGTTTTCAAAAGGTATCCTGTCGATGGAGCACCTGGATATGGTCCTGCTCGGCTTAGACATAATGTTTGCCCTTCAAATGCACCAAACCCCTGAAGCACACAATGCATTCTAAGTGTCCAATCTGGAGTAAACATTTCCTCTTGGGTTGTTTGCAGGTTACCTCTAAATCCACCTTCTGGTGTTGAGAAGGACATAACTGAATCCATATGACCCACGGCAGTCTTTCTATCAAGATCGCTTATGATATTAACGTTGCTTACAACAGTTCCAACTAGAGGAACTCCACCATCAATAATGAGCAGAATTGGGTCGTAGGTAACTATGAGGTTTCTTTCTATTTGTATTCCACCATTGTTTACTTTGATTCTGTAATCTTCACTTGGAACTTGTGAAAATCCCAAGACATACATTTCAGCTGTGACTTTTTGTCCTTCCGTAGGCTCTGCCATCACTGGAATTGCCAAAATCGCTACGGCTAACAAGAAAATAGCGATTCCTAAAATTTTTCTATTCATTCTTTCACCTCCTTCCAAACCAAATCTGTCATGAGGTAATAGCAATCAAAAAATTATGTAATCATTTTTTCTGATTTTTATTGATTTTTTATGATATGCTTTGCAATCCAGAACACGACATGGAATAGGAAAACTGCAGTGAAAGATAAACTTAATCTGATACTTGATTAATGAGTCATGAAGGTTGTAGTGTAAGCATGAAAGGACCTAGAAAAGAATACACACCCATAGATGAATATATCGCAGGGTTCCCAAAAAATATCCAAGTTATTTTAGAAGCTGTAAGACAAGCAATTAGGGAATCTGCGCCTAACGCTGAAGAACAGATAAGTTATGGAATACCTACATTTGACCTCAATAAAAGGCATCTAGTGCATTTTGCAGCGTATAAGAATCACATTGGCTTTTATCCCACTTCGTCAGGTGTTACTGAATTCAAAAGCAAGTTGTCACAGTATGAAGTATCAAAAGGCACAATCAGATTTCCATTGGACAAACCAATCCCATTTGGCTTGATAAAGAAAATTGTAATATTCAGAGTGAGAGAAAATTTGGAAAAGATGTGATACTTACCTTTCTATCTATTTTTAGTCGGTGCTCTTGGAGCTGTTCAAGCTACTGACAATTAGAACATTTTTGGAGTGTTTAGAACTAAAGTATGTTACTCAGTTTTGAATAATCCTTTTATATAGTGTAGATCTCGCTTGCCGTAAGGAAAGAAGAGAGGGTTGATCTAGATCATCTCCTTTCTGAACTCTCTCCTTTCCTCTTTGTGTATGTTAACATTTTGGAGCACCTAGAAAACTTTACTTTGTATTCATAAAGATCAAATATTAATTGAAATAACTGATTTTTTCAGGAAAGATAGAAGTGAAACGTTCCTTAGCCCTCTACGGATTACTTTTCATCTTAGGAATTATATTGTTAACATTGGTTCTTGTGGGTTCATATTTGGATGGTGCAGACGCTCTCAGCATTTTAGTAATCTTATCTCCAATGTCTCCACCCAATCTTGGACTTTGGTTTGTGTCGGGCGGTATCATATTGCTTACAGTTGGAATGGTTGGAATCGCAAGGCAATATTTTAAAAATTATAGAAGATTGTTTACAGCACTTGCCGTTATCTTAATTCCACCATTAATCTTTTTCCCCTTTATTGGTGGTTGCAGCTATGCATTTTTTAATGCTCCAATGTTTCCTATGAGGAGTGAAATAACCCAGGTTACAGTGGTTGATGATAGTCCTCTTGTTCTCTCTGTGGGTGTAAAAGCTATTACAAGTAGAGATAGTAGAATTGAAGGTGCGATTATTTTGAATGGTGATGGTGAACCTGTTGCAGAGACTCCTATTGATGACAGAGTATGGACTGAAGGCTTAGCTTTGGCTGTACTGCCAGCTGGTTCGGAAATAAAATTAACTCTAAATTTTAACACCACTCTGCCTCCAGGCAAGTACCGTGTAAGGCTTACTTGTTGGCATGAAAATCACGGCAATTCTCCTTTTACTTTACCATAACTAAGTGTTGAAACCAATAAACTATGAAAAACTTGGTCATTGAATTCCGAGTATATGATTTCAACGGGCAAATAGGCTCTATAATCAGTGTCATAAACCTTGCTCCACAGTCATACGCGATAGAAACAAAATAGACCTAAAACAAAATATAAAACCTGAATCAAGCTTTTGTTCAAGTAACAGAGATTAGTTATGTGAACTTCGAGGTGTAAAAATACTCCAATTTTTACATTCAAGCGCTTGAAATTGCTTGTTGTCTACGATAAAGACTGAGGGTAAACTGATTTTCTCTTTTTTCTTGTTGAAGTGTTACAGAGATTATTTTCTGCCATACTGCTTTTGTCTACATTCTGAGCAAACTGTCTGTTTGTACCTACCTTTCCTAGGTTCAAAAAGGCTTTCACATATTCTACATTTAACTTTTTCAATTGGCTTTGGCTCAACTATCCTCAAGCGTTTATGAATTTCTTCTTTAAGCTCTGGGTCTTCTACAGCTTTCAAGCCATTAGATAACAGCTCTTTAGCCAAGTCCAAGCTGTCATCTCCGAACAAGCGGGAAAACTTCGTATTTGGACCTAATCTTTCTGGAAGCATACAGACATAATTTGCAGGGTAATCTTTTGCCTTATCCAAGTCAACAACTACCAGTCGAAGATAATAGCCTTTGGAGTAATCTTCGACAGAATCATTTTTTATTGCTAACAATCGCAGATTCATGGAACCCTACACTTGCTTCAATAAAGCCCAGCAACTTAAAAACAGTTTGGATTAATCCCAGTTTTTAATTCTAAAACAAAAAAGTGTTAATTTACTTGAGAGAGCCGTATTCGATTACTTATCTTTTTTAGGTTTTATAGAAAGCTTGAGATTAACTTCTAAGGTGTATTCTTCTTCTGTTTTTCCAACTGCAAATTTCCAGTTTTTAACATCAACTTCCATGTCCTTAAACTCATCTACGACTGTATCTTTAAACTCGCCTATTTTCTTCCCTATTTCTTGAAGTCTCTCAGGAACATTGATTTCTTTTTCAGTTATGTCTTCCACCCCCATTCTCATTCTAAATAGCTTCGCAAAACAACTTCATAGTACATTGACACGATGCTATTTGAACTTTCTGAGCTTTTTATAAGAAAATAAGCTGTGTATGACTTTTCGAAACTCCAACATGCTGTAAAATAATTGGAGATCAGTTCTGGGTCGTAGAGAAAAATTTACTGAAAAATAGAAAAGGGGAAATAGGGAAACGTGCAACAGATTGCTGATTTAACTCCTTATAAACTTCCTATAGGTTTTCTATGTATACTTCTTTGTAGTAGACGCCTCCAGCCATTACAACATAAGCGACAAGAGCAGCATGATCTGGATCAAAACCAACACTCAGCAGTAGTTCAAAGAACAAATCTTCTGAAAGGAGATTCCATTTGTTTGTAAGTATTTCGTTGACGCTAGATGGAACAAATGCGTTCTTAATCTGGAACTCTGTTGCGCTCTTAATTAGAAGATGGTGTACGTTGTCTACTTGATTGACCCATTCATTCAATGCTCCAGGTTGAAGATGAATTAGAACTCCATACCAGGTGAAAAGCAGGTTTTGATTGTTACTTTTTTCAGCGTTCATAGGTCCTACAGCCATCACGGGAGCTACCATCATAGCTACAAACATTAAAGAAAAAGCGAAAGCCAGTATTTTCTTATTCACTCTTTATCACCTCCTTCCAAACCAATCTAATCGTGATTTGACAATGATCAAAAAATTATGTAACTATTTTTTCTGATTTTAAATGATTATTTTGATGAAGGCTCCCAAAGAAGCCATGAAGGCAAACTTAACACTCCATATGAATGCCAAAAAGCCCTAGAGTTTGTTGCTGGTTTCATTGATAGACTTGAAGTAATCAATGTTGCTCAAGAACAGATTGATGATTTCAAGAGTGAAAGTGAGGCAGTTGAGTAAAACACATTTACATATTATCATTCACTTATGCACGATAAAAATTAGTCAATGTAACATATGTACTCTATTTTCATTGAAATACACCGTATATACACTGAAACATACTCTGTTTCCCTAAAATACACTCTATAAAACCTGAATCAAGATTCGTAATGCAATTTGCCTGTCTGCCCGCAGCAATATTTCTTATATAGATGTTACATCTTGATAACTTTGATAATCCAACGAATAAGTCCCTCGTTCTGAACTCAATTGAGACTTGATAACCTCCTCTTCAGGGAAAAGGAATTTCTTGTGTTGAGTAACTTACTTAACAGACTACTTCTATTGTATGATACATTGCGCTTTAGGAATACTTCTTTAAAACCATGCTGCTCACATAGTTTAGTGGAGAAGGGAGAGGGCTTCATACGAAATTTTTCCATAGAAAAAGCAAAGCGGTCAAGAATTGGCGTTCAAGAGCTTGGAGCATTGACCCAAACAAGACAAAACTAAGTATAATAGACCAGAAGGATGAGCTTTCGCAACATGTTCCTCCATGGATTCACAAGGAACGCTTTCAATAGAGGAAAGGATAAGTTGACTTTTTGATGGTTCAAGAATTTGTACCATTCTGTTCAAAACTATTGTTCTATATTACAGTTTGACTATCTATTATGTGAAAAGTGTTGTCAACTGATTGCAATCAAATCAAAAAGGAATTGAAGAGAAGAGGCTATTCGAAGAAGGCGATTGAAGAGATTATCAAATGGTATTTTTAATGCACTTTGGGATAAACAACTTGGTGAAAGGCATAAATATACTCTTAGGAGCCTGGAAATGCCCAGAACTACCATGTGTCTTTCTGCCGTCAGTGTATTTCTTATAAGGAAATTTTGTCCAATAGAAACTTGGGTGTTTCAACATTTTAGATTGGTCAATGGTGTTTCATTGAAAATTAGGGACCATCAGCTTCATAGGCTAATGTCCTTGATCAATGTGATAACATCCACTTGGAAAATCTGTCTTCTGGAAACAAGAATATACAAATTAACTCATAGCTTCATTTGACGGGATTTCCACTAAAATTCTACACTACATGCACTTGCTACGTTCCTGTTCACTCAAAAAATGAACCTTGTAGTCGTTGTTTCCAGATAATGGTTTTTCCTTCTCCTTGACGCTCTCTATCCAAAGCAAATTCTTCACAAAAATCCGGTAAAAAAATGTTTCAAAGTAGCATACTTAGGGACATAGTCCTTCAATCGACCATCTATGAATAAAGAACCCTGATTTGCAAGCTCTGGCCTGAAAAACGCAAATTCTTTCTCAGAATTCAATTGTGAAAGTGTCTCTATGATCTCTTTGCCGCTAACGAGGCTTAATCTTCTAATGTCCTTAGTTATTAAATAAGCCAAATACGCCCCAAGAAGACTTGCCAGCCTTGGGTTCTTCAAAAGCTTGGCAACCTGTTCATCCCTCTCTCGCATAACATCAACGTCTAATTCTTTATAGAGTATCATTGAAGAAGGAACCTCCAAATAACCATTAAATATCCCCTTTTGAGGATTAACAACAAATCTCACTTGTGAATCCCTGAAAAATTTTGAATAGTTTTAGCTAAAGCCTTAAAGCATTTTTTATTACCGACATCCATAGCTCTTGAGTCAATGGACTTTTCTTTCCCAAAAGTGTCACCATTTATGTTTTTAGTGATGAAATCCCAATAATATACAAAAGGCAAAAGTTTTCTGTTTTCAATATTCTGTCGTTCTTCTTCAGTTTTATCAAGACCCATGGATTAATAAAAGAACTCTCCAACTCCGAATTCTGTAAATACAGAATTAATCCACACAAGGTGGGACTAACCATCTTTTTGAGTGTAGGCATAAAACTCTTCTTAAATTTCGCAGTAGATGCTTTCAGTTCTGTTTTGACCAAACCTTTGCGCTCAAGTCTTTGGACTATTTTGTAAACAAAGGATCTGTGATACTTTATTAGCTCTTTCAGATTTGCAGTCCATACTTCTATCCATAGAGCTTAACAAACTTTCAATTCTCTTTGTTTTAAATTCTTGGGCTGTTTCTGAAGTGAAAAAAGTTATGGGACTGCCTGCTACTTTAGTTTTCCATGTGAAGCCTTAAACTTGACTTCATATGTTCTCTTTCCTCTGGCATCAACCACATAAGGCACATCTGAAGTGAAGGTAACTCCAGCCAAACGCCTGAAGGACTCATCTAAATCCTCTATTTTATCGTCAAACCAGCACATCACATAATGGTCTTGTTTTCCTTCAACTGAAGAAAGACAGTCAAGATTGCCCATAAGAGGGAAGAAAGAGTTGATTTTTCCGATGTAATCTTTATCAGATTCAGATACTTCCAGTTTCAAAGCTTTAACAACTGTAAAGGGTTCTTTCTCCATTGGTATTCTTTCTCTGTACAAAGTCAGAACTGGTTTATTCCAGACAAAATCCACACGTTTTTCCTCCAAAATAACTATGTCAAACCGTTTAATGAATTTTCCTAAACAGAGAGAAACGAAGGCAACAGATAATGTAGTGGATGGTGATAGCTAATCACTTTTTTGAATATTGTTAGCAGCAGCACATTATCTGGTTGCAACATAGAAGTGGACCTTCACTGGGTGTTGTGCAAATTATTTCACATCCACAAGAGTCACAGACATAAACACAGTTCTTCTCAGCCTTTTCCATCTTCTTCGTAGATTTTTTTTTACTCATCAAATCACCACCTTTAAGATACAATCTTATAAAGAGCGAGTTTAAGCTGGTCTCAGATATATATTTAATTGCTTCATCGAAACTTTTATTTCAACACCCTTATTTGTGCAACAAGCCATGCCTTTTTCTAAAGCTGATATAGCTATTCTGTTAAGTACACTTTTTCCTGCTCCAAGTATTTCTTCAGCCGCATCTTTAGTGAGTTCGACTATAAGATGAGTAATTTTCCACTCCTCTGTGTCTATTACAACATCTTTTACTTTTGCAATTTTTTGATTGTCAACAAACACATCTTGGTCTTTTATTTCGCTAAAATTCATTCGTTCATTTCCTCGCTAAGATTTAGTTTAATATTTTCTTTTAGCGTGTATAAAATGCTATGTGGTTGTTATAATACAGCAACATTAAGATAAAAGGTTGCGATTTCCAACATGACCCAAGTGATTTAAAAATGGGGTTAAAAGAGTAAGCTACTCTCTATTGTGTCCAATGCCTTGAAGATTCTAATGCCTATCTCTTTCAACTTTGGACTTTGGCAGTGATGAATTCTGTTTGCTCTTCTGGAAATGTTTGAAAAGTGAAAGTAGAA
>Ga0315535_1000705_pt1 | contig 23267 bp, 19 predicted proteins | sample SalMarSW160220MG_2_FD_203092 | JGI IMG/M metagenome (GOLD analysis project Ga0315535, IMG submission 203092) | Salt marsh sediment microbial communities from the Plum Island Ecosystem LTER, Massachusetts, United States - Salt Marsh Sediment SW1602-20 ... | reverse complement strand
TTTTGTCATTATTTTTTTTTATTGGGCGGGTAAAATTATTAAAGAGAAGTGAAAAAACCTCTAATCTAGTCATTGATACTACCATTTTTCAATTAAATTTTGAAGAAAAAATACTCTTAACAAAAAAAGTGGGAGATATCTCATTAGTTTATTATTATTCACCTCTCGTGGATAGAATTGATATTCATGAGATAACTTTGTATTCTAAAATTCTTAATAATATTTTCATTAAATTAGAGGAAATTAATATTCCCCTTATTTATCAATTCGATTATTTAATCCAAAATTTAATTTCCTCATATATACGTCATGGATCAGGTGAATTTTATACACCCCCCTTTCTAGTTAAAAAAATGGTTAATGAATCCTATAAGCTAGGAGAATGCGTTTTAGATCCAAGCTGTGGTAGTGGAAATTTTTTGATCGAGATAATAAATAAAATTCTCAAGTCAAACATTAGTAAAGATGATAAAATCAAAGCAATAAAAAAAGTACATGGGTATGATATTAACCCAATGTCGATATATCTAGCACTTGTTAATATTACTTGTTTATTAGATTATGAATGTAGGATAACTAACGAACAATTACGGGTGGTTGATTCATTATTTCTTGAAAATATCAAAAATAACGAAAAAACAAAATATGATTTAGTAATAGGTAATCCTCCTTGGTATACGCTAAGAGATATAGAATCTGTGAAATACCAAGATAAAATAAAAGGATTAGCAGATCTTTTAGGTATCAAACCAACACCAAAAAATGTTTTGAATATTGAAATTGCCTCACTTTTTTTTTATAAAGCGCATGATTTATTCATGAAAAATGGCTCAAAAATATTTTTTGTACTCCCTAAAGGCGTTCTCACGGGGACTCATGCCTCTCTTTTTAGGAGTTTTAGAGGATTCGAGAAGATAAAAACTTGGATGTTTGAAAATGAGATTCTTAACATATTTAATATTGATTTCATATGCTTGTATGCTGAAAAATCTTCTAAAGTCGTTAATAAAGAAAATTATAATATTCCGGTTATCTACTATGGAACAAAAAAAAACATCGCACCTTTTGATTATTTTGATTCAATTGATTTAGTCGCAATTGAAAAAGAAGAGTTAGTTCCATATTCTATAGAAACTAAAGGAAAAAAAATTTTTGTTAATAAATTCATATCTAAAAAAGAATTTGGAGAATTAGTTCATGCTCAAACAAGTTATTATAAGGACGTATTCCACAAAGGAGCAGACTTGAACCCAAGGAATCTAATATTTGTCACTGTGAAAAATATTGATAAAAGTTATGTTAACATTTCTCCAGACCAACGCATTTTTAAAAAGGCTAAAGTCCCTTGGAACCAAGCGTTATTTCAATCCCAAAAAGTAAATAAAAAATACATTTTCAATGTCGTCAAAAGCACTGAACTCGTATCTTTTAATGTATTCGATTACTATTATGTGTTTTTACCTCTAAATAAATCGGACTTATCTTTTGAATACTTTTCGATGGATACTCATTCTAAACATTTTTATGATCTTATAAATAATCTATATTTGAAATTTAAGAAAAAGACCACAAATAACGCTTCACTTCTTGATAACTTGAATCATTGGGGCAAGTTAATCACTCCACGACAATTATCAAAGATAAAAGTGGTCTATAATAATTCCGGTTCTACTCTATCCTCTGCAGTCATAGAAGGAGATTTTTTAGTAACGGGAGATCTCAGCTATTTCGATACACAAAATATTGAAGAAGCATACTATTTATCCTCAATTCTTAATTCTCAGTTCATCAATAAACAAATTAGAATCAGAAAATCGTCTCGTCACATATTTAAAAAACCTTTTGAGACCCCCATTCCTAAATTTGACAGCTCTAATAATCTACATCTTAAATTAGCTGATTTAGGAAGAGAAAGTAATGAAATTGCTCAATTGACCGTTCAAGAATTTGAGATGGTTAACCACTTATCCTTAAAATCAAAAATTCAAGAAAAATTAAAAAGAACACTTGAATCTACTCTCAATCAAATTGATAAGATATTAACCGTCGGGTTTTTTCAATAATTCGGAAGTATCACATTAAATTATATTAAGCTATATTATTATTACATAATAAGTGATTTCACATTATAACTCCTTGGTATACTGAGAATTAAATTGACGAAAAAATTTGTCTTCAAGATTTTAATTGCCGGAAATGGAGGTGCAGGAAAAACAACATTTCTCCGTAGATATGTAGATGGAATCTTTAACGAATCTACGATTGAGACTGTGGGTGTTGACTTTTTCATCAAAGAAATTGAATATGATGATTTAGAAACGAAATGCTCATTACAACTATGGGATTTGGGTGGACAAGAAAGATTTAGACATCTTCTTGAAAATTTTGTCATGGGAGCGAGGGCAGCACTTCTCTTATTTGATATGACGCGCATGCCCTTAATTAATGAGATATTGGCTTGGGTAAATCTTGTAAGGATGCACGACATAAATTTACCAATCATTCTTGTTGGAACTAAATCAGATTTAGAGGATTTAATTGCTGTTGATGACGAAATCGCACTTAACATTAAACAAACTTTTCAAATGGTTGACTATGTAAAAACTTCATCGAAATCTGGAGCCAATGTTGATGTCGCATTTAAATCAATTATTGAATTTTTAATAGCTAAAAGTAAATTTTAGTTTTTATGTTTAATTACGATTTTTAGGAGCAGAAGGCTTTATTATAATGAAAGATGATGAATTAGTCATATTAGGATCTGGTGGCGGGAGACATAACATCCGGACGCAATATAGAGCAACAGGTGGAATCTTGTATAAATTCAGTGGAATCCAAGCCCACATAGATCCAGGACCGGGTGCAATTGTTCGTGTGAACCAATATAAGGAGGACCCATTAAAAACTGAACTTTTCATTGTCACTCACGTGCATATCGACCATTTTAATGACCTTTGCGCAATAATTGAAGCATCTAGGGAAAGTCTACATGATAAAAACTACAATTATTACAAAAAAGGTACCCTCATAACTACGAATGACACCCTGAAATTTGTATCAGAATATCATCAGAACCTGCTTGAAAAAATAGTTCCGTTTAAACCAGGAGATTCAATAGATTATAAAGGCATCAAAATTATTGGAACAAGAGTTAACCATTCCAAAGTTGAGGGTTTTGGAATAATCTTCAAATTGAAAAATTATTCAATCGGATTTTCTAGCGATACCACGGTGTTTAAAGGATTTTCGGAACAGTTTTCAGGAGTCAATGTTTTAGTATTAAACTTGCTCAGACCCGATTCCGTGGTTTGTCGACGTCATTTATGCACTGACGAAGTAATACCTTATTTAAACAACATTAAACCCGCGCTTAAAGGGCTATTAATCACTCATTTTGGAAGCTACATGGATAACCCTTTTTCCTCCGCAAGTTATGTACCAAGTCAAATTGATAAATTAAAAGAGAAGACTGATATAAATAAGATAATAGCGGCAGAAGATGGATTAAAAATTAAAATTGTAGAATTTATTAACACATTGTAAGTATTAGCATTTCTTAAATTGAGAATTTTCACAATAAAATTATTTGATTCACTACGTGAGCCATTATGAGATTTATTTCACATGTAGTAAAAATCATTGTTAGATTTTGCCAGACTTACTCATTCGTTACAAATATATAAAAAAAAGAGGTCATTTAAATTGACCTTTAATTAAACTTTAATAATGTCGCCCATGTACCAATAATCCCAATAATCACTTACAGAGTGGAGCCAGAGTATTGCTATCCCTTTTTTACGATTAGGTAGTTTGACAATGGTTAACCAAGAATCAAGTGAAAATACTTTTGATTGCCAAGTTTCCACTAAATTGGAGAAGTATATTATTTCAAGTGTATATCGTTCATTTTGATCGAAATAAACTTGATATCCATCAATCATAATCAAGTATGTGCCTGGTTCAGTTAATTGAACAAACTCAGGAGACCTACCCGTAGCACCGTCTACATTTACCAAATAATAATAGCCATCAGGAAACAGTTGATAAATCAGTATGTCAAGATCACTTGTAGCCCATTTGGACCAATCGCGGAGCCACGAGAGTTCTATGATTGCTAATTGTTCATGTCCTAAATCTGGAATAGTAAATGAATAGAGATCGTATTCACCTTCCCTAACTTTTCCATAATCAGTTATGATCTCTCCGTTGTAAAGAGAAACTTGAGCTTCATCCACATCAACTCCAGAATTAGATATAAACATCCATTTCCCACATTTATAAGCTTGAGTTTTAACTACTTCAATGGTCATTTTCTCAATTTCAATGTTATTAAACGCAGAAAAGTCTCCAGCAAGAACTAATCGTTGAACTCCAGGTTGGAAGTGAACATCAGAAGATATTTCGATAACAAAGCTATCATAATAATAGAAATATTCACCATAAACGAGATAGTCATCTATACCTTCACGTACAGCTGTGCTAAGATACATTACTCCATCATCCAAAAAGTAGAGATTTTGCTCTGAAAGATCTGCATATTGAATACCGGACAACGAGATTCTTATCGAATCGACTTCTTCACTGACCCAGAAATTAAAATAGTTATATTTTCCAGGTTCTAATGTGATATCATCTACCGTAGCCACACCACCATGAAAATCAAGTAATTCAAGGGGTGGGAACCATAAAGATGCATAATGATTATTCCCTCCATTTTGGTGACAGTCGATGTGATGATTAGATTTGCATCGATGATGACAATTTTGCTCAACTACTTCTTCTACCATCGCTTTAATAAGATCTAATGAGTTAAGACAATTTATATATCCAGAACCTTGCTCAAAATCTTGGTATCCTTCTAATGTTACGGCACCTTCCACAATTGCTTTTTTTACTTCTAAAGGACCAAATTCCAGACCTTCATTCTTTATATAAGCCATCAATAAAGCGGCTTCACCAGCTACTTGCGGACATGAAAATGAAGTTCCTCCCGCTAAATATATTGTGGATGGCCATGCAGAAGGTGGCGCTCCAAAGAAAGTCCACGACCCAGTAGCAACTACATCAGGTTTATTTCGCCCGTCTGAGGTTGGACCTCGAGCACTGAAGTCAGCAATGAAAATATCATCACTAGGATAATAATAAGGGGCAAATCCTGGGAAATAGGCTATATCAGCATAAACTCGCTCATGAATAGGATCCATTGCTGCACCTACAGTTATGGCAGTTGTTGACGTTCCTGGAGAACCTACACGGAGAGGTGCAGGACCATCATTACCTGCAGAAGCAACAACCGTGATTCCCTTTGCTGTAGCGGCATCGACTAGTAAATCTTCAGGATCCACTCCTGGAGCACCAACTCCACCTCCTAAACTCATGCTTATTACATCCACACCTTCATCAATTGCTGCATCAATGCCTTCCATGATTATTGAAGAGGGGACTCCTCCTCCAGTGTGATCAAAGACTTTAACAGCATAAATTTCTGCTCCCGGCGCAATTCCCATGCAAACAACACTCGTTTGATTGTTTGTTGAATTGAAAAAAGAACCATAGGGATCATGAGTATAAATTGCTGTGCCCCATGGATGGGGTGAGTAAGGTGGATCAGGACTTGGATAGAAAGTCAGTAGTACACTAGCCGCAATAAGAGCAGCACAGCCAGTACCGTGCCAATGATTCATGGGATTACCATATCCTTCATAAGTAGGGTTCCCTACATCATAACTTAAATCTATGCCACCATATACCGCATCCCAATACCAAGGATAGCGCATATTACCATATGGGTCTTCCCAAGGTTCACTCCAGCACCCAGTATCTATAATTGCAACCTTCACGCCATCTCCATAATTAGTATCTTCCCAGATAGCTTCAGCATTTGTAAGATATGAATTAGCATAAGTTGAGGGATATTCCTCGGATAGACTTAAACTTATTGGATTCGCTCCAATGTTTGCATCTGACATGAGCATGTACGTATCAGTTTCCTCCTTGAGGACATTAAATTCTTTAAATTCATCTTTAAATACACGAACTACTAGTGGACTTTCTGCTAAAGCATAAAGTGCACTGGTCGGGATATTTATTGAAACTCCGTTGATATTGTTATATTCTATTTTTATGTATCCCCCTAAGGATTCTACTTGAGTTGCTAACATAGCATAATCTTGAGAGGTTGTTTCAACAATTACTGGAACTAATGAGTCTCCTTCTGCAAAGAATTCTGACGTGCTAAATTCAAATTTACTAAAGGCTGAAGTTTTTGAATCCTCTCGAGTTAAAGAAACATTATCGATTTTACTGCTCGGTGCGACCATAGCTGGTACTAATAACAAGCTTATTACTGTAATTCCAACGAACAAAAATAGTAGTTTATTTTTTTTATTCAACTTCATTTTTTTCACCTTATTTTAATGATTTTTTTTAGATAATTTGTATTAGAAATCACTCGAGAATTAAATCCTATAATTTGACAAATTTATCTAGATTTCTCGAATAATTAAAAATTAAGATGCGTTCCATATATAAAACTTACTTTTTTGACGAAAAAAAATAATAAAAGGAACACAAAGAAAACAGTTTTAAAAATGGTGATAAACACATTCCAATAAAAATTTTCACCGAATTTAGTATTATCACCTTTGAGAGAGTTTTTTTATACCTTCTTCATCTCTATAGACAGAGATTTTCATAAAGACGAATTAAACCTAAACCAGAAAAAGTCTTTCATTATAAGAACCGAGTTTGGAATTGATAATGTTTTTTTACTTGTAATGAATCAATAATACTAATATAGTTTTACTCTTAAATTAGTTAGTATCTAAAAATCTCACTAAAATTGCTCTTTATAGCTATTTTTTATAAATAATAAAAAAAAAAAATTATAATTTTACTTTAGTTTAACAAAAACAGCAAGGTTCATTGAAATGATGTCTTCCTTGGAAGAAATGAAATTTACTGACTTTGAAGTTGTAATCTGCTGATCCTAAGTCCACTAATGGACTTACAATGACATAAATGTCCATTTTCCAACCTGCAGCCATAAATATAAGTCCTAATTCAGTAGCATCGTTTATAAACCACATGTCTCGAACAGTTGTGAATCCATGGAATTGTTCAATAACAGTTACCATAAAATCTACTTCAGGATAAACATGATTAAGACTGCTAACGTATTCCTGTCCAGAAACAATTACGTTAAACAGATACCACCCTTCATAGAAGGTAGCCCAATCAGTTACATACCTGAATCCAAGATACACATTTTCACCTGCATAAGCAGACATATCAAATGTTATATCTACGACGTCTTGACTCCAACTAGTAAGTCCTGGAAGATTTTCCACAACAGTTGAAATAGCAGAAGAATCATGTAAGTATGTTGTATTTGCATTTGATAACGAGACCCAATCAGAGTCCCATTTCCCATCGGTTGATACTTGAACAAAACCAAAATCCCAGTAATCTTCCATATCCCAATAAGTTGTTAGGGTTAAATAAGGATCAGTTGGATCAACATAAACTTCCGTAGCGATGAGAGTATTCAATAAATCATCAGCTCCAGAATACCAATACATTCCAGTTTCATCATAAGTCCATCCTTCAGTTGCAACATCATCTTGTCCATCAATATAAAAGGTTTCTAATCCTTTCAAGTTGGTGAATTTAATGTAATCAGAACCATAAGCCCCTACATCATACACTCCTGTTGGATATTGCGTATCACCTTCAGCCGTCGTTCCTGCCATTGTTTCACCAAATAAGGCAGATGCTGATTTCCAATTAAATTGTCTTGCTTTGATTTCATGAACATTTAATGGCTCAAGTTCATCAAAATTCAATACTGCATTAGGATTGATGGCTTGGAGTTCATCAAGTTGATATCCATACTTTCCATACCTAGCTTGGACGAGATTTGCAATTCTCCAATCGTGGAATACTTCATTGAAATCTTTTCCAAAAGGTCCCAGTAGAGCATTGATACCATTGGTTCCAACCATACCCCCTTGAGTATAATCTCCCATAAAGTTAAAACCATAATGATCAGTTAGGTATAACGCCCATAGGAACGCAGCCCCGTAATCGGCTAATATGTTGATATCACCTTGATCTCCCCATTGAGTCAGGGAATTATCTGGAGTAGCTAAAAACCATTCAATTTGACCTGCATCAAGTTCATAACCACAAAGAGGTTCTGCAAATAATGAACTAGCTTCATTCATATATGTTGCATCTCCAGGTAATTGGTCTCCATGAATGTTATGTTGATATTCATGAGCAACAGTCGATTCATACAAGTTAGGTCGGGTAACCACCATTGTAGGATCAGGGGTCCATTGACTGCCCTCATCTCCTAAACGTTGCCACCATCTCCAAGCATCAATATGAATCATATTTCTATTATAATAGTCAGCGGTATAAGTTGGGCTAAAAAACCCTACAACATAAGATGGATATGTAGGATCGTAATAATTATCGTCTTCAATGTTCATTACTTTTAAAATGACTTTTTGACCATTGTCCGTTGCTATCCAATCATATGTGTATTCAGGCCAACCGAGTGCTTCAAATATGGTTCCCGTTCCATCTCTGTCATCGGAAAAACCAAAGTAATTAGTATCGGTATTGTAGATTATGTCATTGAATTCATCTGCTAAATACCCACACATCTCATCAGTTATCAATAAGTTTAGTGGATCATCATTTCTTGGATCTCCTTCTGGGAAAGATAGATCATTGGCAACATACACCTGTACAAATTCTCGTTCAGCTCGAAGAGTCATGTAACCACCTATGTACCAATCATATACTTCAGTTCCCAACACGGAAGCATGAGGTCCTGTTGCTGATGAGGTTGCTGGCATTTCCATAGTCATATCAGGCATGTAAACATCTCCAGCAAGACCACTTTGCCAATCAACAGGCTCATAATCAGGAAGGGGAGTTGTTGAACCAGTTACGTTTATAGCAAATAGGCTAAAGGGAATTGCAGTAAATCCTAAAATTATTACCAAGAAAAGAGAAATTCTTGTTTTTTTCATATTTTTCATCTTTTAATTTTATTTTATTTATTGATTGTTTTTTACTTTTTTGTAAGATAGATTGTATATTCAACGTAAGACGTTGAATCGCGTCAAGAAGGCGAAAATAAATTCGTTTAAATAATTCTCTAATTCCGACTTCTTGAATGATTCATAAGTAAGAATGCTTATATATATAAAAGTTACTTTTTTCGTGGAATAAAAAGAAAGATGAAATAGATTAGTAATAATAGGAAATTGGTTTAAATTTCCTTCCAACATGAACACAAAATATATTGAATTGACATTGGTGTCAGTAGCTCTTTATAAATTGACATTGATTTAACAAAAAAGTACAAGATTGAACATATAATACCCGATGATTCTTTTTTATTAGTGTGTACAATTGTGCCAAAAAAATCATTATATTCAGTAGTTGTATGAAAAAAAGCCTCAAATTCAATACATTTAAAATGAATATGGTAAAAAAACAAATTTAATAAAAACCACTTTTTTCGCTAATCCAATGCAATTCCAAGGCGATTTTTATTCTTCTTCATTATAATTAGCCAATATTCGTTCTCGACTTATAACCTAAAATTATATCTAAAATCAGCAAAATTTCATATTGCATGCGATATCGCAACACCTAATATTTTATAACAGATTATTTTTAATATAAGTTAATCCCATTATATTTTAAGAAGGGAGGTTTTATTTGAGCTAAACATTGGATTTCAAGGCAGTTAACATTTCGTATGTCTGATTAAGCCCTCTTTTAGACTCTATGAGTTTAAATCTCTAACTTATAAAAATTTTTAAGCCCAAATTGCTGACTCTCCCTTCGTTCTCCCTTCATAATAAAATAAAATTGTTTAAAAAGAAAATGTGTTAATTAATTTTTTATTCAGAAGGTGTTCCTTTTTTTGGTCTTCCCAGATATCTTGGCGTGGTTTTTAAATATTGGTCGTAGGCATCCCCATACTTATTTTTTAAAAAGGCTTCCTCAAGCAATATTGTCCAGTGAAAGTAAGGCATAGTAATAATGAAATAGATAAAGAAGATGATGCTCCAGATTGACTCCGACCAGCCGATCAAGGTTAACCCAAAATACATGATTGTCGTTCCTAAATAAATCGGGTTTCTGGAATAGTGATGTATCTTGGAAGTTGTCAGTCCCTTATTACGCGCAAATGAATACATTGTAAGCTCCCCTATCAATAAACCTAAAATAAATAGTGGAAATCCAAAATAGAACAAAATTCCGTAATCAACGGGAACAAAAAAACTAATTGCTAATCCTCCAAAGAGCCATATCATCGCCACAATAACTATTATTTTTTTAGAGAATAAAAATTCAGGATCATCAAACGGTTCCCCTCTTTTTTTATTAGCCCATACTTGCGTGGAGTAAGCAATAATATAAGCAACACCATAATATAGCCATAAATTATTCCAAATCGACAAGATTTTTTCCCGAATAATTATCAATTATTATTAAATTAACTTCTTTTTTTTTTCCTTCCAAAATATCGTGGCGTATTCATCAAATATTCTTTATAAGTATCACCATATTTTTGAGAAAGAAATTTTTCTTCAATTAAAACAACTATATGAAGGTAAGGTATCGTTATTAAGAAATATATAAAAAATATAATGCTCCAGATTGATTCGGTCCAGCCTATTAAAGCTAAACCGAAATAAAAAATTACCCATCCAACATAATTTGGATTTCTTGAATATTGATGGATTTTTGAAGTAACTAATCCGGGTTTTTGTGCAAAGCTATAGAATGTTATCAAGACTATTATTAACCCGATTAAGCAAAAGATTAATCCAATATAAAAAAGAATCCCAAAATTGACAGGCACGAAAAAGCTGATAAATAATCCTCCAAACAGCCATACTAAGGAGATTATAAAGCCAATCTTTTTACTCATTAAGAGCTCAGGATCTTCAAAAGGTTCTCCTCGCTTTTTATTTGCCCATATTTGAACAACCATGGCGATACCATATCCAATAACATAAAAAAGCCATAAATTATTGAGAATTGACATGATTCATTCTTCAAATACTAAAATGATTTTGTTATTAATAATATTTTGATAAAATTAAAACGTGATGGATATAATATTGAAAAAGGAATCAAAACTTAATCCATTAAATAACTAATTTCCAATACTTACATACAATGCATTGCTGAATTTGTTCGAAATTATTTACTTTAAAGTCTGAATCCCTTCGTATAACTCGGGTAACCATTACATTTCCGCATTTTTCACATAAATTAAGACCATGTGCTTTTACTTTTTGCATTGTGATGATAAAGCCCTATTATCTAAATATAAATTTAATACATTCTTACTAGCAAACCCTAACTAGTTTTTTAATATAGCGATGGTAAATCTTTAATAAATTACATGCTAATAAATATATTCATATAGTCTTTTGAGAGCTTATTACCCAAATTGGACTCGACCAAGCCATATCATTTCCTCGCAAATGAATCCGCAAGTAATAAAAAACGAATTTTTCGGGATTTTGGGAATGATCTAAAGAAATAGCATTAAAATTCTCGTTATCAACATGCGTTGCATTGAAAGTTTTTGATTTAGGAGCATATGAAAGAATTAATTCATTATTCCGAATCAATTCAATTTTTTCTATATCGATAGGACTTATTAAACTGAAATTAATCTTGCGTTCTTCCATTAATTCGATGTTTTTCTCTAATTCAATTATATCCCCCATCATGTAATCTTCCATAAAAAATTTGATGATAACCCTTGGACCAGTGGTACCATAACAATTTCTGTTAAAAAGTGCATTCCATACATCTCGTTTTGTCAATGATTTTGCCCATACTGCCATGATTCCTAATGGGTATATCCCATTATCAGGATCAATAGAGCCTGAGGGATACACTCCAAAGTGATCATCTCCACCCGCCGTAAAACCCAATTTATATCCCTTTTTTAGAGCATCTTGTACAAATGATCCTTTTTTTTCTAAAATGGCACCCCTCTTTATCGCGTTTGGACCATATCCAAAAAATTTATAGCGTGGAGGCAGTGGATTTCCATCGTTAGAAGAGTATTCTTGATTTCCCCAAGTTGAGTAAATCTCCACTAACCGTTCCACTGAATTGTCGAAAGTATCCCAGTTACGATATCCAGATCGAAGTGCGGTATGATGTCCAACCATTAAAACCTTACCAGCAAACGGTTTTAAATTCTTTATCAATTTCGTGGTGGAATTATACTTGTTTGTATCTGATCTAAAAATGGGAATTGTATCGTCATAATGATAGATACAGATGTCCCCATGACCTGTGTACCAATACCCCCATTCATACCCAAAAAAGCAAACAAACTTTCCGTCCCTGTGCATTTCTCTTACTTTTTGCCTAATTTCGGTAAAATCCTCGTCTAAAGTTTCCCATTCGTGATCATGTTCTGTCGTAGTACCAAAATCCAGACCCGCGTTCAATAAATTATGAAAAAAATCATCAATATCCAGCATGCCATCACTCTTATTAGTATGAGCATGAATAAAACCCCAATATAATTTTTCATTGGAGATGTTTTCTTCGCATAAGATGGGATTTGAACTATATTCTTTTCTTTCACACGTTCCAATAACAGTATATATTCCCTCTTTTGAAAGTTTCAAGCTGTTCACTTTTAAAATTCCCTTGAGATCTTGTTTAAATTCATGATTAGAGAGGGAAAGTTGGTGTTTCAATCGATTGGAGATGTATAGCTTGATTTCAGAGTTAAAATTTTCAATTAAATTTTTATATACATCCTCTGCTCTAATTAGTATTTCGAATTCGTGTTTTATCGAAATCGTTGAAGGGCATATAATGGTTAAATGATGAAATTTATTGTGAATGACGTTGAGAGTTGGGGGATTTTGGATATTTTTTGGCTCTTGATTTGGATAAGATACTAATATTTCGATCTTTTTAGACTTTTCAACGAGTGATTGGACTAAAGTCCCATGGACTTCAATTGTAAAAAATGTGCCGGCTGTTACTCCTTTTTTTTCAACTACTAAGTATTTAATTCCTAATTCTTTGCCATTAATCAGGAGAGGAATCAATTTTGATTGGGGGTTGGTTTTTAGAATAAAATATCCATTAATGCTTGGATCGAAAGGTTGAAGACAATACCAGTCATTTTTATTATTTCTTCCCCCTCGGAATCGGAATAATATACTTGAATCTAAGGGAAGATCGAATTCTATGATGAATGAAATAGTTATATCACAATAAGTTCGCACAATAACCTTTTTTGGTTGTACAACCACATTTTTTATAGTATATATTTTTTTCATGAAATTATCTCTCGCAATCATTCATTTTTTATCACCGCAATAAGAAGTGCGGTAAAAATCATCGTAGCGCCTATCAATCCAAAAATGGTAATTATCTCTTTCCCAAATAAAACGCCAAAGAGCGCCGCAAAAACAGGTTCTAAAGTAAAAATGATAGCTGTTTTTGTAGGAGATAAGTACTGTTGCCCGTAATTCTGGAATAAAAAAGTAAGGGTGGTAACCCCTAATCCCATGTACAATATGATTAACCAGAAATCAATGGTAATTGGAGTCATGCTCCAATTTTCATTTAACACGAAAGATGATCCTAGACTTAATAATGATAATATAGCTAATTGAACAAATGAAAAAAGATATATGTCAACCTTTCTTACGAAATCATCATTTGCGACTACGAAGAAAGCATAAAAAACCGCACAGACTAGAATTAGCATGTCTCCAATAAATACGCCCGATTCACCCTCTAAAAGTAAAAACCCCATGCCAAGAGTTGATAAAACCACAGCAATCCAAATCCTGAGCTTCACTTTCTTCTTGTAAGCAAACCACATCACGAAGGGAACCAAAACAGTACCTAAACCAGTAATAAATCCAGTTTTTCCAGCTGTAGTTGTTTGAAGTCCGTAAGTTTGAAAGACCATGGATATATAATACAAGATGCCCGTAATAATTCCACCATATAATGTTTTTTTATTAATCCTTTTAAAACGATATAATATTGGAATAAGTCCAACCAGCGCGATACTATACCTTAAAGTCAAATAAGCAAAAATTGGGACTTCCTTTGTAATTGTTTTAGTTATTATAAATGACGTTCCCCATAGTACGGTTGTAAGAAATAATGCGGCTAATGCAAGACCGAACTTTTTTGGAGAAATTATGTCATCCATCAGTGTTTTAGATTACAATTTGTATAATAGCAATTAAAAAAGAAAGGCACACTTAAAATTAATAATTTATCATAAATTTCAGATTAGCTCATCTGATCATAATAATATGCACTATATGCACGAATTATTCATTTACAGCATTTTTTTATCTATTATTATTTATAAAGGAATTATTTCTATATTAATCAATACGAGCTTCAAAAAACGCGATTAAAGAATGGAATCATGCCAAAAACATACGACGAAATAAATCAAAAAATAAGAAATGGAGATGTTGTAGTAGTCACCGCTGAAGAAATGATCAAAATTGTAGAAGATAGTGGTGTACAGGTGGCGGCTAAAGAAATAGATGTAGTTACTACAGGAACTTTTGGTCCAATGTGTTCAAGTGGTGCCTTTCTTAATTTTGGACATTCAGATCCTCCCATTAAATTAGAACATCTTTGGTTAAATGAAGTTCATGCGTATCATGGAAATGCTGCTGTAGATTGTTATATTGGAGTGACAAGATCAGTAGATATTAAACCATATGATTATGGAGGGGGAAACGTCATTGAAGATCTCGTATCAAGAAAATCCATTAGACTAAGAGGCACTTCATATACGACTGATTGCTATCCCTTAGAGGAAATCGATACTTATTTCACCATAGATGATCTGAATCAAGCAATTTTATGCAATCCACGAAATGCATATCAAAAGTACGTGTGTGCGGTAAATACTACGGATAAAACACTCTATACTTATATGGGTAAACTATTGCCAAATTTAGGAAATGCCCATTATGCAGGAGCAGGGTGCTTAAATCCCTTATGTAATGATCCTGATTATGAGACAATAGGAATAGGTACGAGAATATTTCTCGGAGGAGGCATAGGTTATGTTATGGGAGAAGGAACTCAGCATGATCCGAAAAATGGATTCGGAACTCTATTTTTAAAAGGAGATCTCAAGCAAATGAAACCAGAATATCTGCGAGGAGTCAATTTTGAAAAATATGGTTCTTCAATGTCAGTGGGTGTAGGATTACCCATTCCCATTCTTAATGAAAATCTTGCACGTAAGACTGCTGTAAAGGATGAAAATATCGAAACTGATGTTGTAGATTATGGCGTACCAAGAAGAAATCGTCCCGTATTAATAAAAGTTAATTATAAAGAATTAAAATCGGGCAAGATAGATATTAATGGTAAGGAAGTAAAAGTATCTTCACTTTCTTCACTTTTTTATGCTAAAAAAATTGCTAAAGAGTTAAAAACTTGGATTGAGGATGGATTATTTTTCTTGAATCCACCGGCAGAAAACTTGCCAACCAACACTACATACAACCCAATGAAACAAGTCTCAGAATTGAAATTCGTTAAAGACTTGAAAAAACCTGCAATTACGTGTTTTGATGATTGTGATATTAAAGTGGTGGCAGAAAAAATAATCGAAGAAAATACAAATCATATTGTAATCATTGATAAGGAGAATCATTTGATTGGGATCGTGACTAGTTTTGATGTTACAAAAGCAATAGCAAGGGATAAGACACATAAGAGACATCATAACCAAAAAAGTTATTACGGCATCTGATAATGAACCGATTGAGGTAGCAGTGCGGAGAATGAAGATGAATAATATATCTGCTCTGCCAATTATTAGTGATGAGAAAAAATGCACTGGGATCATATCTTCGGAGGAGTTGATGTAAAAATTACTATAATTAATTGCATGCTTCCTTTTGGGATCATTAGGGATATTGATGATTACTCCAAAATCATAAATGAAATCTTAAAATATGATATCACGTTTAACATTTTAAAATTTGCAACTGGAACAAATGGAGTTAATTTATTACTAGATGTACCCGAGGATAAGATTAAAATGATAACTGACGCATTAACTCAAAATAGCGTAGTAGTAAACAAAAAAGGAAGGGTTATTGTAGATGATGATAAATGTATAGATTGCGGAGCTTGTCTTTCATTATGCCCAACTGATGCCCTCTATTTTGATGAGTCATTAAGGCTTAATTTCTCATATGAAAAATGTATTGGATGTCTACTTTGCTTAGATTCGTGTCCAAGAAGAGCTATTGAAGAAATGTAGCTGTTTTTAATCATTGGTAATTATTTCAAAGATTTCTTTTAAACGAGGAGTAGTTCGTCGTAACGACATACATCTTTCTTGTTCACAACCTAATAGAATTGCGATGAGTTCATTAAGATGAATCGTAGGTATTTCAAGTTTGTCTCCAAACCACTTATACATCTTTTCTCTATATTCTGGTTTACTTAATGTATATAAACACGTGGGGCAAGGCATGAGAAGAAAGTCAGCTCCCACATTTTCAGCGCTTTGTAATTTATCGTGTGTAATTTTTAGGGCTTCTCGAGGGTTAATTAAAATCTGGGAAGCACCCCATCCACAACAACTATCTTTTTCTTGATAATCCAAGGCAGATCCTCCAAAAAGTTGGACAAGTTCATCCAATTTAGTCTTATCTTTTAAATATCCTTCCACCGTATGCTTATCACGGGATAAATTAAGATAGTGGCATCCATAATGAACAGCTACTTTCAAGTCTTTTAAATTATATTTCAATACATTAAGAACTTCATTTCGAATCAAATAAACAAAATCCAAATCGTGAATAAAGCGCACACTTGGATTTTCAAGGATCTTATATTTTTGATCGTCTTCTTTTTTTTTCCCCATTTGTATTTTTAAATCGTTCAATATTTTCTCAGTTTTTTGAAAAACTTCAGGGGTTTTTAAGAAATCACGTCCTCTCATGACAGAATTATAGCAACCATTACAGGAAAACAGAACTATATCAGATTGAGAATTAAGTTCATATAGATTTCTTTCGTTAATAGCTGCAAATTGGGCTCTGGTTATTAAATTTCGTTGAAAAAATGTACCACTGCAACAAGACTGTCCTTCACATACACTCAATTTTAAGTTAAGTTCATTAGCAAGATCTAAAATACCATATCTCACACCAGGAAAATATTTTTCTAGACAGGCTTTAAATGCGCATAATCTCTTATCTTTAAAGAAATCAAGAGGTGAATCTGGGTATTTCTTTTCTATTTCCTCCAAATTCAGGGCAAGTGGATTAAATTCCATGGTGAACTTTTATCTCTTTTTATTTTTAATTTTATTCTTATTAGCTTTACTAGCTTTAAAAACATAGTTGATTCGAGCGAAATCACAAATGATGTTTAATTCTTTAATTCTTTCAAGTGGGAGTGGTTCTCCTAAGGGTTCTTCTACCACAACTCCAGATGTAAGAAAACGTTCTGACATTTCAACGTATTTATTTAAATCATTGTATTTCGGTCCAAATCCTTTTTTAAAGGATTCATTTCTTAAATCTATGATAAGTAATGGGATATTGATTCCATCTCTTGGGCATAATCGCCTGCATTTTTCACATAAATAGCAATACCAAATATCTGAATCTTTTAATACGCTTTTATTGCCTCGTAATACTTTTGCTATAATTTTTCGGACGTTAAAATTTGAGATTTTTGCAGCAGGACAATCGCCCACGCATTTACCACAAGAGATACATTCAATAATATTCTTATTATCTTCAATATCCTCTACCATTTCTTTAAAAAAATCCCAATTCCAGTCAGAATCCGAGTATTGATCCATGGTGGTGGTGTATGTGGTTTTTATTTAGTTAAAAATTTCAGTTCTAATCTTCGATCAGAATTCATGTTAAAAAAATAATTCTGTTCACATGAAAAATTAAATTAAAGCTCAAATTAATATTTTAAAATTACAAATTATTAATTTAGAGCAATTTATAATAATGTAGACTTCAGAAAAACTTATTATTTATATTTTATTATTTGTATTAGATTAACTAAAAAGGATACAACTTGTTAAGGTGAGATATCCGTGGTTTTAACTAAAGATGGAAGCGTGTATATAAAAATCGTGTATTGGGGAATGGCAGGATCAGGAAAGACAACAATTTTAGAAACTCTTTATAAAATCACAAAGGAATCCAAGAAGGATATTGAACCCGTTGAAGATCTTAAAAAAATAGAAAAGGCGAGTGGTGCAACGCTATATTTCGATAGGGGCCTGTTTCAATCAACAAAACAAAAGAAAATATTTTATCGAGTATTTACTGTAGCGGGACAATCTAGTTTTTCTCCGTTAAGATCCAAGATTTTTCAAGGAACGGATGCTGTAATCGTGGTCGTTGACTCGCAATCGAAGTATTTAGAAGATAATGTAGAATCCCTTTTAGAATTGAAAAATGTGGCTCAAGACAGGTTAATAAAAGAAATACCCGTTATAGTCATGCTGAATAAACAGGATCTTGAAGATACTATTGGAATAGAGGATTATGAACTTATCTTGGAGAAAGAAAAATTATGGTTTGATTCTAAGAACGATCTTTATAATTGGAATCCCATGATTTATGATACTTGTGCTCTTTATGATCAAGAAAAGAATATTTATCGGAGTTTTTATGAATGTGCTCGTAGAACTGTCTTATATCAAATTTATGGAAATGGTAAAGCTCCAAAAGAAGGAGATTTTTCGGACAAAGATACTATTGATAAGATGTAATTGTCTCGTGTAGAAGAAGCTTCTTTTTATATCAAAATAAAAATAAAATAAAAAAAAATAAAATAATGTATTAGTCTTGGTTAGGATGCCTTGAAAAAATAGCATGCATCCATTTGGGTAATATAAATCCCCCATAGAATTCCAAAGCACTTGAGATTAACAACAATCGAGTTACAACCACCATAATTGCTAGTAAAGGATCTGTTGGGTTATCAAAAATAGTACCAAGTAACGAATCCAAAATAGCCGCAATAGTGAATGTTATAAAAGCAGCCCTTAATAGCTTCCCTTTGAGTCTTACATCTTTTTCTTTTGATCTTATCGACTTTTGCGCGAACTTTATTCCTGTTATGAGGAGTATTAATATGACAATCAACAAATAAATTGTTATAAATAATCCAAATTCAACCGTGAAGGGTCGAGAAGGGACAATAACGCCTATTTGACTCATATCAGTAAAGAAGAAGTAAAAGAACGCTAATTCAAATAAAATGCTAAATACTATGGTCAAAGTCACTACTAAGGATTGCCGTTTTTTATTGATCATGTCCGTATAAGCAATTAGCCAACAAAGCAAAGCAATTGGTATGAACACATTTCCTATTATTAGATACCATTCTACGGGTAAAGGTTGTTGAAAGAGAATTTCTTCAATAAAACTTATCGAATCAGGAAAATAAGGATTTGCTATCCCAATCCAAGAGATTCCGACTAAGATGTAAAGCCTTGATTTATGTTGTGCATATTTCGAGAGGATTGTAAATCCAATGATTAAAGATATGCACACAAAAATCAAACTAAAGCTTCCTTGTAACAAATCTACTAGTTCTAATGCCATATATTATATCACATCACTTGAAGTGATTGTTAATAATTATTGAGTTTGAGCTTTAAAAATGTTTATGTATTTAATAAGTAGAACAAGGTTAAATCGATAATTATATTACCGTAAAACTGTTGATAAGAGAATTATTTAAAAGCAGTTTTAAGTGAGCATGATATTGATCAAGAGAGATTAGTTGGTCACGATATCTTTTTTTTAAGTTATTTATAACATTGAGTGGTGTGAATTTGATAAAGCGAATATCCGAAAATAAATATACGCTTCCTTTTGCTTCAAAAATAATTTTCTTTTCTAATAACTCCATGAACAAATCTTCATTATTATTTAAAAAATTTAGGCATTCATTTACAGTGATTACTCTATGTCGTAATTCCTTTATAAGATTATAAATCTCTTTATCAATTAAGATACCAGTAAGCGATTTATTTTGAATTTCTTGAGTATAATCATAATTGGAAAAGAACTGAATTAGTTCTTGTTGAAATTTTTTTAAAATTTGCTCATCTTGAATAAGTTCGGGAAGATATTCAGGAGGAATTCTTGCATAGGTAAGATCTTTAATTAAGAAATAGCATTCTTTTAAGCCAGGTACAATTTTCTTGACAATTAAATTTTCCTGTAGAAATGAAATGAGGAGAAGATCAATATTAACAGTTGAAAATCCATACTCTTCCCTTAATTTATTAGTCAAATTTAACTTTGAGATTACGCCTTCTTCGAGAATTTCTAATATAGTAAATTTAATTTTATCTTGAAAAAAATTAATTAAATTCTCGCTTTCATGTTTTGAATAATTATTGATGGTATTGAATGCTTCTGATATAGCTCGTGTTATTTTATTTGTATTCATTAATTCTAATAAATTTCGCCCGATTATCGCTAATATATCTGGAGATATCACGACTTCTTCTTTCTCTTCATAATTTAAAATTAAAAAGTAAATTTCATTTTCATAATCTTGAAGAATTGAAACATATTTTCTGAATGCTACGCGTTCATCTGAAACTTGAAGTTCAATCATGATATTATCTTTATCTAACTCATGTTGAGCCCATATTTTTAATAATAAGTCTTTTGTAATGGGATTTTTATCCGGTGGATATTGGATAATAGATTCTGGTCCCGTTGATTTATTCCAATGACTCAAGAGTAGACTCTTCATAGAGATTCATTTTATCCCATTAATTTGAATATTTAATATAATAAAAAAAGTAAAGGTAATTTTTAATGCTTTCAGATTAATCCAGGGTAACGTTCTCCTATTCCTTCGAGTGTTTTGCTTAATAAATCAACTATTTTATCGTCGAGTGTACCACTATATTTTTTAATAACACTATCTATAATTTGGTTAGCAATTTCAATATCTGCTTGTGATAAGCGGTTTTTTTTAAATTGAAATAAAAAATCAAATTCCTCGCGTAACCACTCTAACTCATGAGTTACGTCGGCTTCAATAAGATTCTCGAAATCTCCCATAACTTTTATGATCGTTTTCACCTAAAAAGAATTCTTATTACCAATCTAGTAGGATGCATCAATATATATTTTAGCAAAAAAATTTAAATTCCACATAATCAATTAAAATTGAATTAAAGGTTAAGTTGATTTAAAAGTTTTTCAATTATTTCAAACTGAAAAGCTTATTATCCAATGATTATCGTATCTATTCATGGATTAAAGTTTATTCTTTTTCATCAGAAAAGTGATATCGTGTAATTACTTTTGAAAGTTCCCATATTGATTTTATATTGTTTTCGATTATAGCATCTGATAGATCCTCATATAAAAGCGATAATTTATCCTTTTCGTCCTTGAAACTAACATATCCATGAATCTTTTTAGAGTCAAAATCCATACTATCTTGTTTTTTATAATAAATAATATAACATGATATCATCGTGGTAATACGAGTTGAAAAATGAGATAAAATAAAAAAAATTAAGATGAAAATTGGGACATATATAGAAAACGCTCTAAATAATAGACCCAAACTTGAGAGTAGCTATTACCTACTATAAGATCGCTTGCGTGCGCTGCAAATGGAAAGGTGAGGAGCATGCAATCAATGCCATTACTAATTAATGCAGCCTTTATCGCTTCTGCATTATCCAATGAAACTAAATCGTCTCTCAATCCTTGATATATTAAAGCAGGAGGGTCACCGGCATCCACCAAATTACTTGGCGTAAATTTAGCAAAAGCAGTTGGATTTGAGGTCGGATTTCCGGATATGAGACGTGAAAGTGGTTCATTATCAAAATAACGACTGGCAAAATTTGGAGGGTAAATAGGAATAATACCTTTAAGAGTTAATGCGTGACTAAAATTACCAGCAAAATAAGGATCATTGTATCCTAAGCCACATAAAGCTGTTAAATATCCTCCAGCACTTCCTCCCATAAAATAGACAGAATTCAAGTTCGCATTATAAATTGAAGCGTATTCTGCTTCAAGTTTTTTAGTGAAATTTCCAATTTGATATACCATATCTGATAGAGTAACATTTCCTCTCACGTATTCTGGAGTAGGTATAAAAGAAGATCCTCCAGCATCTAATAGACCATATTGGATATCAAATACAATATATCCTTGAGCTGCGAGATACTTATTAAGAACTAAAACATTTCCTAAGCTTTTATCACCGAATTGCCAACTCCCACCATGAATCTTGATGATTACACTATTATTTCCGGGTAATTTTGAACCATCCGAGATAGGATAATAGGTATCGAAATACAACCTAATTCCATCATTATCATAATATAAGACATCCACATCCACATTACAATTCTTAATAGGAAAACCTAAAAAGTAATCATAGAAATTGAATTGAGTAGGTGACATGTATGATTCTATTTGATTTGGGATTTCTGAACGCCATTCAGATCCATAAGCGATATTGAATTCATTTTCAGCATTTTGAATTGAATAGGGCGTAGTTAATAATGGTAGAGAGTTAAGAAGCGCAAGAGAAATACCAAATATTAAGATGATTCTGGAAATCCACGCTTTTTTTTTTAATCTTGTTGATAGCAACCTTACAAGTAAAATTGTGGTGAGTATATATAGAATGGTTAAAAATCCCGAGATTTGGCTGAGAAAATACGATAATGATATAGCTAAACTCGTTGGAATTTTAAAAAGCACGATTGCCGTAAAATATGTACCCACAATAAATGTCAAGAAACAGATGTTAATCAGGATTATCCTCAGCAGGTTCATCTTTTTAAATTTAGTCAAAATTCCATCCCTCATTAATTTCATTACTTGAAAAGATTAACAAGGAAAAATATATTCCATAGATAACGATTATGAAAAATCCAGAGATTATCATCAATGAGCCCAAGATTGCAAGAAAGCCACTTAAGATAAATGCAGTAAAGATAATGCCAAATACAATCATTAAAATGCTAAGAATAAAGCTAATAATGAAGTAATATGAATGGCGATTGATTTTTTTACCTAATTTTGATGATTTATTCAAATATTTATCAATCATAAATAGTAATAACAGATTAAATGACCAAGAACATATCAGGAATACTCCAAAAATATCATATAATATAAAAGGTGAGGACATGATGAAGT
>Ga0315535_1000704_pt1 | contig 23282 bp, 20 predicted proteins | sample SalMarSW160220MG_2_FD_203092 | JGI IMG/M metagenome (GOLD analysis project Ga0315535, IMG submission 203092) | Salt marsh sediment microbial communities from the Plum Island Ecosystem LTER, Massachusetts, United States - Salt Marsh Sediment SW1602-20 ... | reverse complement strand
GAGAAGATTCCAGCATATCCCATGAGCAGATTCCAGCTGGATGCCACTACAGACCAAATGAAGAAAAGAATGAAAATATGCATGATATAATTATTGCCCTGAATCAACGGATATAAGGCAACGAATATGAAACATAGAATGATTCCTATCTTTTTCCAGCCAAATAATTCATGCATCATACCTTTTTACCCCATTTTTCAGTAGGTTATTACAGAGATCGGCCTCCGAGAAGTCCCTGTGGCCTCAAGAGCAAAATGATGAGAAACATAATAAACCAAATGGGCATAACCCACAGAGAGCTGAGGTAAAATGTAGCTATGGCTTCCGCAATTCCCATGATGAATGCCGCATAGACAGCTCCCGTCACACTGCCCAATCCCCCGAGAACAACAATTACAAACCCCTTAATCATCCAATCCCAACCAATGTGCGGCGTCATATAGTACTTACTAGCCAAAAGTATTCCGCTAAAGCCTGTTACCGCGGTCGCCATCGCAAAAGCGAACCCAAAAATCCTATTGATACTAATACCCACAATTTTAGCGCCATCCATATCTTGAGCCACTGCCCGCATTGCCTTGCCAAGCCAGGTCTTCTTTAAAAACAAACTGAGTGCCACAATAAAAATCCATATGATGATAATCAAACCGATGTCATTCCAATTGATATACATAGTACCAATTTTAAGGCCACCCTTAAAAAATACCGGAATCTGTTTGACCCTGGGCCCGAATACCTGGAGTATTAAATTTTCTAAAAGTATCGCTAAGCCGAGGAGAAAAATAATAGTTGAGAATTCCCAGTTAGGTTTTTTAAGCAGGGGATTGATTGTAGCTTTGAAGACGAACAACCCGAAAAAATACATCATGAGCGAAGCCAAGGCAATAGACGGGAGAAAACCCAAACCTAATTTAGTCAACAAAAGCCAGGTGAAATAGCCCCCTAAAACAGCTATGATACCATGTCCGAAGTTAAAGACACGGATAACACCATAAATGATAGTTAACCCTAAAGCCATGGTGGCATAAAGAGAGCCTGAAATGAGACCGCTGACAAGGATATCAAATAGTTCGTTAATGGGTACACCTCCTATGAAGAAAAATTGGAAAACCCATCCTTATTTTTAAGTTCTTGTCTTAAAAATAAGCTTCCTCAATTTCAGCCTTACTAATCTCACTCGCACATTTCTCCAAAATGACGCTACCCTTCCTAAATAGATAGACCCTCTCAGCCAACTTGAGAGACTGGTCGACCTCCTGTTCAACAATTAGAACTGAAGTATTTGTATCTTGTCTAATTTTTTTTACCGTGCTGAAGATTGTTGTTTTCATGATGGGTGAAAGCCCTATAGAAGGCTCGTCAATTAGCAACAAGGAAGCGTCGCTCATCAAACCTCTCCCCAAGGCCAGCATTCGTCCTTCTCCACCGCTCAGGCTAGAAGAAATTTGATTTTTTCTTTCCTCAAGGCGCGGGAAAAGCGAAAAAACATATCTCAGATTTTTCTTGACTTTCTTGCGAGCCTTTCGGTTGTACCCTCCAAGGGTCAGGTTTTCCAAAACCGTCATGTCGGAAAAGAGATTCCTGGCCTCGGGAATATATGCTATGCCCATCTCAACAATTTTCTCACAGGGTAATTTGGAGATTTCATTGCCCAGATATTTGATGAAACCCGATGCAGGGGGATGAATACCAGCAATAGCCTTAAGAAGCGTGGATTTACCATGGCCATTGGGTCCGAACAAGGCGACCACTTCATCATGATTGAGCTTCAGCGAGACCTTTCTCAAGACCTGAAGTTCACCGTAGAAACTGTCAACGTCTTGGACTTCGAGGACCGCATGATCTGTGGGCAAATTGTTATTCATTACGAATCCTCCCCTTGGCCAAGGTAAACCTCAATCACTTTCGAATCCTTACAGACGTCTTTTGGATTACCCGTAATTAGAGCTGTCCCATTGTGCAAGATGAGAAGTCGATTAGAAATATCCACCAGTGAATCAAGGATGTGCTCAATTATGATGACTGTAATCCCTTGGTTCTGGTTTATCTCCCGCACCACTTTCAAAAAATGGTTGATCTCAATTGTAGAAAGACCGGCTAGAGGTTCGTCAAGCATAAGCAGCCTGCAATCGGTGGCCAGACATGCAGCCATCATGACCAGCTTTGTCGTGTAAAGATCCAGGTTACTGGCCAAGGAATCTTTGAATGGGGTGAGCTCCAGGAACTCAATGCTATTTTGTATTCTTTCCCCCAGTTTACGGCCATCGCGTCCACCAAAGGTGGCACCAACTCTTATATTGTCATAGACACTAAGGGTCGGGAATGTCTGGGGAATTTGAAATGTCCGGGCCACACCCAGATGACAGATTCGATGAGCATTCAATCTGGTAATGTCTTTGTCCCCAAAAATAATCCGGCCGGACGATGGTGGAAAAGTACCTGAAATAACATTAAAAAGTGTTGATTTGCCAGCGCCATTGGGACCCGCAATGCCAAAGACTTCCTCTTTTTTCACGGACATGTCCACATCGATCAGCGCCTCAATCTTTCCGAAAGCTTTAGATACTTTTTTTGTTTCTAAAATCATAGCTGACCCTTTTCAGACTCCTGGCAAACTCATACCAGCGGTTTGCATACCCAAAACGAAACAGCCAATGCTGACGGTTTTTCCAAGTTGGGCCACTATCAGATTATTTTTTGATCCAGGGTGGCTTTTGGTAGTCACCTTCCTTCCAGCGCTTGGGACTCATCGGGATATTCTTGCCGTCACGGATCTGGTACCACACCATGGGCATTAGATATTCACCTGGGATGGCAGACTGGTCAATGGGATTAAACACATAAGTGGCTCCCATCCCATTATAGGGCGTTTCCCGAATCTGCCGGCAAACCTCTCTGTAGCACGTTACGCATCCGGCTCGCTTCACCGCTCCCGCCCATATATCAAAGCCGTCACGGGTTATGACGGCGTAAAGTCCAGCTGGAGCTTTCTTATAACGCGCGATCCACCGTCTTCTATAATCCTGATACATTTTCCCACCTGAATTGGCCCCAGCTACCCAAATCAGGCCGTTCGCCGACTTCCCCGCCAATTTCAAGAACTCTGGAATAGATGGAGTAAATTGCATCCAGACTAAGGAATTTATGCCCTCAGATCCAAACTGATCAACGAACTGTTTCATGAAACGGGCTGCATCGGTGGGATCTAAATCCCAGAATGTGACGTAAGCTGGTTGTTTTGATCTAATTTTAAGAAGAATTGGGCCCCACTCTGCTACACCAAAGGGAACAGTTTCATTTAATACGATCTCATAACCCAATTTTTCTGCACGTTTTGCAAATTCGTCGGCCGGCATAATATTATAGGCATAGTCTACCTTGATTATTGCGATCTTCTTGTTTGGTGGAGTCCACCTCATTTTTTCCGGTACCGTAAAAAGCGTATTAGCCGCATCAGAACCATATGCCATATCATTATACGTGTACTGGAAGCAATTCCAGTATTTCTCTGGGTGTTTGGCAACAGGAGCTGTGCACAATGTCATTGCATTGCCGTGCAGGTAAGGAATATCATACTGGCCGAAAACTTTGGTATCAACGCCACTATCGTCATATCCGGTGATCACTGCATTGACACCAGCTGCAATGAGTCTTTCCCCGACAGCTTTGATTTTCTCTGCTTCGAGTCCTCCAACATCTCCGAATTCCAGCTTAATTTCTCGGCCCAACAGCCCGCCATTTGCATTATATTCTGCAGCAGCCATTTCCAGGGCCATCTTCATTTGCTCACCATCGCTTGCATAGGGCCCAGTTAATGGCAATGGACAGCCGACCAAAATCGGTTTTTTGGCCCAAGTAATACCAGAAAAAAGGCAAACCATCAGGCCAACCATAAATCCTATCGAAAAAAATTTTCGTGCCATTTCTCTCCTCCTTATGGATTGTGCTTTTAATGGTTAATAATGGTTAAGCCTAATCAATGATGACTTTTAACAATTCGGAGTACGTGTCAGGCCGTCTGTCTCGATAGAACTGAAAAACATCCCTGAATTCTCTGATTTGTTTCAAATCCAATTCAGCTGCAACTACCTGGTCGCTCACATTGTCCGCTCGAGCTAGGATATTCCCATACGGGCTGCTGATGAAACTGCCGCCATAAAATTCCATTCCTTCTTCACGTCCCACTCGGTTTACGGCCGCAACAAAAACCCCATTCGTAATACCGTGTGACCTTATCACAGTCTCCCACGCATCTTGAGAGCTATACCCAGGATGGTCTGGCTCGCTGCCTATGGCCGAGGGGAAAAAGATAACCTCAGCACCTTTCAGTCCTAAAATACGCGCCACCTCGGGAAACCATTCATCCCAGCATATACCGGTGCCAATAGAAGCATAAGCGGTCTTGAAAACCGGGTACCCCAGGTCCCCAGGAGTAAAGTAATATTTTTCCAAATACTGAGGACCCTCCGGAATGTGAACTTTTCTAAACTTTCCCGCAATTGACCCGTCGGCATCGACAATTACCACGGTATTGAAATTGATTCCTGATCTGGCACACTCGTAAACCGGCACGATAATTGTCAGCTTCTTATCGGCAGCGATTTTTTGCATGACTTTCACTGATTCATTCGGCAGGGGACGTGCCAAATCATAATGTTTCACGTTCACGGTTTGCGGAAAATATCTGCTAGCATAAAGTTCCTGGAGACAAACAATATTGGCACCAGCAGCTGCGGCCTGATGAACCATTCCAACGGCCTTATCAATGTTCTGCGATATCTCTGTTCCACATGCCATTTGGATTAGTGCGACTCTAATTTTCACTTTAAGCTATTACCCTCGGTGTCCTCAAATTAGATTCAAATGTATGAAGCCTCTTATTACGCGTATCGGGATTCTAACCCATATACGCCGCCGTCCGCGGGACCCGGACCGCTTCACCCAGCACCTTCTCGGCAAGAGCCCGCCGCCTTTCGCCGGCAGACCCCTCAGGTGTCCGGTGTTTCATTTGCTGTGCCCGCAATTTCAACGAAACCTTGTCCGGCTCCTTGAAAAGGAGGGCGCCGAAGTGGCATTCGGCAACGCACGCGGGACTGCCGCCGCACAGGTCGCACTTATATGCCTTGCCTGATGCGTACTGTTCGATCATGCCGTACGGACACGCGGATACACAGTCCCCGCAGCCTGTGCACGAGCCGACATCCACAACAACAATACCCCTCTCATTCCTGAAAATGGCATTTTCTGGACAGGCCTTGAGGCAGTCGGCATTCGGGCACTGGAAACAGATGTTGGGCACCGAATAGCCCTCGAGTGGAAAATTGGCAATTTTGATCCGGGCCTTTGACGGCATAAACATCCCTTCCTTGACTGCCGCGCAGGCATAGACGCACCGGTTGCAGCCGGTGCACAGGTTTGGTATTGACAGCAGGTGCTTTTCCATTCACTCCTCCATCATTTTTACAAATTCTCCACTCCCAGCTCCCTGAGCTTTTCCTGCCGCGGCCTGCCTTCCTCGTCCCAGCCGCGGAGATGATAATAGAGCGCCTTCATCTCCTCCAGGTCCTCCCTGCGCAGGACCCTGCCCTCATGTGGACCCCCTTTCAGGGCCTTTTCGGTCAGTTTCTCTGAAAGGGTGTCGTCGGCGGCAGTGAAGCCGGCCCGCAGGTTAAACAACCTGATCAGGTTCCAGATGCGTTCACCTGCTTTCACCAGGTCCTTTTCGGAGACCTGGCGGCCCAGCCCTGCCGTGAGCAGATCCGCCATGATCTTCTGGTCCACAGACCCCCAGAAATCACAGAGACACAGAGACCACTTTGCGGCATTCCTGTTCTGGCCATCGATGACATCCTCTGTCAACGGCTTCAGCTTGAAGGGGTCCTTGGCGAAAATGGTAAATGCCCGGAGGTGACAGGCACCGCGCTCGCTGGTGGCATAGGCAAGTCCCATCCCGTAGTTCCCCCGGGGATCGTAGGCAGGCATTTCAAGCCCCTTGGAGTGAGCTGCCGCATCATCCCGGCCCAGCTTTTTCGCCAGCCGTGCAGCGCCCAGTGCCAAATCCCTCCCCCGTTGGGTGTTCAAACGGGCGATCTCTTCCAAGACGGTCAGATATCCTTCCGGTTGGCCGAACGCGAGGCCGTAATCATGGACGCCCGATTCGGTCATCTCCATGGCCAGGGCAATGGTCGCGCCCGCAGACATGGTGTCAAGGCCCAGGTCGTCACACAACCGGTTGAACCGCATCACCTGCTCAATACCATTCATTTCGCAATTGGACCCGCCCATGCACAGGGTCTCATATTCGGGTCCTTCAACCTGGACATCGTTGACGGAGGTGAAGTTTCCACACCCCAGGGGACAGGAAGCGCAGGCACGATCGCCGATCTTGACGGCATTAAGCGCTTCTGAATCAAGGCTGTTTCGATGCGGATTCACGCCTGCCGAATAGTTTCGCGTTGGATGGATACCCATTTCATTGGTGATATCCATGAGGACGGGCGTACCCTCATTTTTGGCCCACATATTCTCATTCGTCAGGAGGTCGGACTCCTTGTACTCCGTCGCCTTTCCCCAGAATTCCCCCATATCCGCCACCTGGACGCCTCCGGTGCCCTTGACCGCAATGGCTTTCAGGTTCTTGGAGCCGAAAAGGGCACCGGCACCGGCCCTCCCAAACTGGCGATAGGCCTCGGATCCCACACACGCATAGGACACCATATTTTCGCCGGCAGGACCGATGGAGAGGCTCTTTGTCCCATGCCCCATCTTTGTCGATAGCCACCTTTCGGTTTCGAAAATGCCTTTCCCGGCGACCGGAACAGCATCCTCCAAGCTTACGCTGTCGTCTTCGATGCGGAGGTACACAGGATGGTCGGCTTTCCCGGTGACAACGACACCGTCATACCCGGCAAACTTGAGTTCCGGACCGAAGGCGCCGCCCACATTGGATTCAAACATGGTCCCGGTATGCGGTGACTTGGACACCAGGCAGGTGCGTGAAGAAGTGGGGACAAGCGTCCCGCACAACGGTCCCGTCATGACCACCAGGGCATTTTCCGGGGAGAAGGGTTCGACCTTCGGATCGACCAGGTCAAAGAAATACCGCACCGCCAAGCCCCACCCCCCGATATATTCCTCGATCCATTCCTTGTTGGCGGGTCTGCTCTCGATATTGCCGGTCGTCATATCAACGAAGAGTATCCTTCCGGCATAGAGATTTCCGGATTCCTTTCGCCTCGGCAGTTCAATGCTCTTGAAAACGTCCTCCAGCCTGTTCAGGACCTCATCGAGGATCTCCCGGGGGATATTCAGGGCCGGTTCGAAGCGGATGGTCTTGGCATTGGTCAGGGTCCCGGCGGTAATCACCCCACGGGAGAAAAGACCGGATGCGACTTTGTAGCCGATGCCGTCGGTCGGGAATTCCATCCCGATGAGCAGTCCGAGACCCCGCGCCTCCGCCAGGACGCCAGGATAGCGATCTTGAAATTCTCTCAAGTGTTTCAATACATACTCGCCCTTGGTCTTTGCCTGGCCTGCCAGGTCTTCTTCCAGGAGCACCGTCACGGCCGCCAGGGCCGCCGAGCACGCCAGCGGATTTCCGCCGGTGGTGGTAGTATGGATGAAGGGATTGGGTTCCATGCATTCCCATATTTTTGCGGTGGACAGGAACGCCGACATGGGCACTACTCCCCCGCCCAACGCCTTCCCCAGGCACAGGATATCGGGGGTCACATTCCAGTGATCAACCCCGAATATCCTGCCGGTTCGGCCCATGCCCGTCTGGACCTCATCCGCGATCAGGAGGACCCCGTAATGACTGCACAGTTCCCGCAGCCGAGGCCAGTAGTCGTCAGGCGGGACCGCGGCCCCTGCCTCGCCCTGGACCGGTTCCGCGACCACTGCGGCAATACCGTCGCCGACGGCCTTTGCGGCGGCCAGGGCCTTTTCCACTGCGTCCGCATCGCCGAACGGCACATGCCGGACACCCTCCAGAAGGGGAAGGAGCGGTTCACGAAAGATCCTTTTCCCCATCAGGGAGAGAGACCCCAGGGTCTTGCCATGAAATCCCTTGAGCATGGCAATGAACCCCCTTTTGCCGGTCGAGAGCTTGGCCAGCTTCATGGCCCCTTCCACGGCCTCGGTTCCCGAGTTGGCGAAGAAGCCATACTGGATCTTCCCCGGGGTGAGAAGGGCCAGCACCTTTGCCAGTTGAGCGCGCAAGGGATCGAGCATCTCCTGGCTGTACTGGGGTGAACGATCGAGTTGAGCCTTCACCGCCGCGATAATCTTCGGGTGCCGGATGCCGTAGGAATACAGCCCGAATCCCCCAAGGAGGTCCAGGAACTCCCTGTCCAAAGCATCCACCAGGATCGACCCCCTCCCGGTCCATTCGGTGACCGCGAAATTGGTGGCCTCAGTGACGGATTTCCGGTAATCCAGGAATCCTTTATTGATGTGGTCGCGAAAATTACGAACCGTCTTCAGGGCTATTTCCTTCCGGAGCTCCAGTGGCGTCTCATCGGGCGGCGTGAGGATCGTATCAACCATAAAGCGGGCCTCGGCCAAGGCCGCGTCAATATCCCTGCCTTTGTAATCGCCGGCATATTCTTCATCGAAATCACGCATAAGCATCTCTCCTGTCCTGAAGTCTCAGTGGACCCGGGTGGTCAAGCGGTCGACCGGGGCTTGAGCTTTCTCACGCGCCGGTCGGGTCCGGCTGTTAGTCGGATTTTTCCGTGAGTATACTGATAGCCAGTTTTTTCGCGGCAGCCGCAAATTCCTGAAAAGGCCGTCCGTCCGAGAGAAAGTGTGCATGAAATTCCAGCCCCTCAATAAGAGTGACGATCACATCGGCTGCAACTCGCAGATCTTCTACCCGCACAATTCCTGCTCTGCTGAAACGATCGAGTTCATCAACCAGGTGGTCTCTGAACCGCTCGATCATCTCTTCAAATCGTTCCCGTACTGCTGGTTTCCTGAAGCTAAGATAGTAGAAACCAAAATGCACGCCGGGATCCAGCGTCCTGGACCATTCAAGGGAAAAGAGGGTATCCATGAATGCCTGGAAACGTTCACGGGGGTCGGAAATGTGGTCCAACTGCAGATACTCGGGCGCCTCATACCGGTCGATGAGCGCCTTGACCAGCTCGAGAGTCATATTCTCTTTTGTCTGGAAATAGTGGATAATCAAGCTGGGATGGATGTCCATGCGCTTGGCGATCTTCCCAATGGACGCCCCCTCAAATCCTTCTTTGATCAACACCTGGTAATAGTGCCTGAGGATTTCGGGTTTGCGTATCTCCGCCTGCTGATTTTTGCGCATGGATCTTCTCTGCGATGGGCGAAAATTAATTGAATGTTCAATTAATAATACTGCTCTTTGCAGCATGTCAAGAAAAAATCGAGATTTTGGGGCAAGGTGTCATTTTGGTCTTATGTCAATTTTGACATATATAACTGGCTGATTTCTTGTCCAAAAAGTCCTTGACAAGCGTGAACAAATGGTGTTTTTTTGAGATTATTCGATCAATACTGGCGGTGCCAATCAATTCATATCCAGAGAGCAGTATGTATCCAACCAGAGAACGGAATGCTCGAACCACGAAAGCCAGCCTTCCTCCGTAAGGCGGGGTAACAAATCACCAACAACACACTTTTTCCGGCAATCTTTGGCACGTTGTAATTATTCAGGTTCAGAGTTCCAAGGTTTACGGTTCAATGTTTGATCTAACCAATAACGTGCTCAAATCGAGCAGGAAAAATTAGTGACGAAGCAATTACCTGTGAACCGTGAACCCTGCAAGCGAAGGAGCTACTGCACGTTTTTCGCCTCAATTTCTTTATTCACCTAGCAACGCATTCAGAAAGGAGGACCCATGAAAGTAACGCGTCGAGGTTTTCTCAAAATCACAGGAGCTTCTGCCGCCGGTGCTGTGGCCCTGGGTCTGGGAATCGATCTTAAACCCATTGAATCCCATGCGCAGACACTGAAGATCCGGTATGCCAAGGAGACGACGAGCATCTGCTGTTACTGTGCCGTCGGCTGTGGTGTTATCGTCCACACGGGCAAGGCGGGAGCGGGGAAGGTTATTAACATCGAGGGAGACCCTGATCACCCAATCAATGAAGGTACTCTCTGTTCGAAGGGCTCTGCATTGAGTCAGCTCGTCAACAACGAAAATCGGATTACCACCCCCATGTATCGCCGGCCATACAGCAATCACTGGGAGCCTATTTCCTGGGAACAGGCCCTGTGGAAAATTGCCCTCCGGGTCAAGAAGAGCCGTGATGCAAGTTTTGGCTTGAAAAACGATAAGGGCGAGGTGGTGAACCGGACAAACGGCATAGCCCATGTGGGAAGCGCGGCCCTGGACAACGAGGAGTGCTGGCTCATCCAGGCGATGATGCGGGCTCTCGGCCTGGCGTACATCGAACACCAGGCACGTATCTGACACAGCGCCACTGTTGCGGCTCTGGCAGAGTCGTTCGGACGCGGCGCAATGACCAACCACTGGATCGATATCCGAAACAGTGACTGCATCCTCATCATGGGCTCCAACGCGGCTGAAAACCATCCTGTCTCCTTCAAGTGGGTGACGGAGGCCATGAAGAAGGGCGGGAAACTCATCAGCGTTGACCCGCGATTCACCCGTTCATCATCCAAGGCTGATTTTTATGCCCCGCTCCGGTCGGGCACCGACATAGCCTTCCTGGGCGGGATGATCAAGTACATCCTGGACAATGACAAGTACTTCAAGGAGTATGTGGCGCAATACACGAATGCTTCCTTCATTGTGTCCGACAGCTATAGCTTTCACGACGGCCTGTTCTCCGGGTATGATCCTGCCACCCACAAATACGACAAGAGCAAATGGGCCTTTGTGAAGGACGCCGACGGCATCCCCAAGAAGGACACAACACTGCAGAACCCCCGGTGCGTGTTCCAACTCTTGAAAGTTCACTACAGCCGCTACGATCTTGACAAAGTCTCCGGTGTAACCGGGACGTCCAAGCAAGATCTTCTGAAGGTATACGAGATGTACTCGGCCACGGGCGAGAAGGGAAAGGCCGGAACCATCATGTACGCCATGGGGTGGACCCAGCACACGGTCGGTGTCCAGAATATCCGGTGCATGGCCATGATCCAGCTCCTTCTCGGGAACATCGGCATTGCGGGCGGTGGAGTGAATGCCCTCCGCGGCGAATCCAATGTGCAGGGATCCACGGATCACTGCATCCTTTATCACATCTGGCCCGGCTACCTCAAGACCCCCAAGGCCTCTGACGCGACTCTCGCTGTTTACAACAAGAAGTATACCCCGGTCACGCATGATCCTTTGAGCGCCAACTGGTGGGGAAACTATCCCAAGTATTCGGTGAGTCTCCTCAAGTCCTTTTTCGGGGAAAAGGCCACTGCCGCAAACGATTTCGGCTATTCCTGGCTCCCCAAGCTGGATGACGGGAAGAGCTATTCATGGCTGGACCTTTTTGATGCCATGTACCGGAAAGAATTCACGGGCTTTTTTGCCTGGGGCCAGAACCCCGCTTGTTCCGGGGCCAACGCCAACAAGACCCGGAATGCAATGGCCAACCTGGACTGGCTGGTCAACGTCAATATCTTTGATAATGAGACCGGTTCTTTCTGGAAGGGCCCGGGCATGGATCCCCGAAAGATAAAGACGGAAGTCTTTTTCCTGCCCTGTGCCGTCTCGGTGGAAAAGGAAGGGTCCATTACCAACAGCGGACGATGGATGCAATGGCGTTACCAGGCTGCAAATCCCCCGGGAGAGGCAAGATCCGACGGCGACATGATGATCGATCTGTTCAGGAAGATAAAGTGGCTCTACAAGCGCGACGTCAAGAAGGGAAAGGCGGCTGTCTTCACGGAGCCCATCTTCAATCTGAAATGGGATTATACCACCAACGGCATCTATGATCCCCACAAGGTCGCGAAAGAGATAAACGGTTACTTCCTGAAAGATGTGACTATCAAGGACAAAACCTTCAAGAAGGGAGATCTGGTGCCGAGCTTTGCCTTTCTCCAGGCAGACGGTTCCACCAGCAGCGCGAACTGGCTCTACTGCAACTCCTACACCGGCAATGGCAACATGGCGGCCAGGAGAAAAAGGGAGAAGTCCGGCATCGGCCTGAACCTTGAATGGTCCTGGTGCTGGCCGGTGAACCGCCGGATCATTTACAACCGTGCCTCCGTTGACCTTTACGGAAAACCGTGGGATAGCGAACGTCCGGTCATCCAATGGGATGCCAATGCCAAGGGAGGCGCAGGCGGCTGGGTCGGCGACGTGCCGGACGGCGGATGGCCTCCTATGCTGAAGCCGGACGGGACAATCAATCCGAAGACCAAGTATCCGTTCATCATGAAACCGGAAGGCCATGGTCGTATCTTCGGGCCGGGACTCGCTGACGGCCCTTTCCCCGAGCACTATGAAGCGCTGGAATGCCCGGTGGAGAAAAACCTCTTTTCCAGCCAGCTCATCAACCCAACAGCGCCCACTTACAGCACCAGTGAAGATGTTTACAGGACCTGCGATCCGCGGTACCCCATCGTCGGCACCACCTACCGGGTATCCGAGCACTGGCAAACGGGAGTGATGACCAGATGGCAGCCGTGGCTCCTGGAAACGCAGCCCCAGCTCTTTGTTGAGATGAGCAATGAACTTGCCGCGTTGAAAGGAATCAAGAACGGTGAAAAGGTGATTGTGGAATCCGCCCGCGGAAAGGTCGAGGCGGTTGCCGTGGTCACCCTGCGTTTCCATCCTTTCAACATCCAGGGCAGCGTGGTTCATCAGGTGGGATTGCCATATCACTATGGTTGGGTGCACCCCAAGGGTGGGGGGGATTCTGCAAACCTGCTTACCCCTTCCACCGGCGACCCGAATACGAGAATTCCTGAAACCAAGGCCTTCATGGTCAATGTGAGAAAGATATAAAGGAGGTGATCTGATGAACGGAAAGGCATTTTTTATCGATACGACACTGTGTACTGGCTGCCGGGGCTGTCAGATTGCCTGCAAACAATGGAACCAGTTGCCGGCCACAAAGACGGAGAATTGGGGCAGCTACCAGAACCCGAAGGACCTGTCATTTTACACTTACAAACTGATCAGGTTCAGGGAGTTTATGGGTCCCGATAACAAGCCTGTGTGGTATTTTTACCAGGACTCCTGCCGGCACTGTGTTGAGCCGCCCTGCAAAGAGACGGCGGACGAGGATGTGCCCGACGGTATCATTGTCGACAGCCACAGCGGCGCCGTCCTCTATACGGACAAGTTGAAAAAGGCGAAAGGTCAAGCTATAGTCGAGGCGTGCCCTTATAATATTCCGAGGGTGGAAAAAGGAACAGGGTACATGGCCAAGTGCACCATGTGTGTGGACCGGGTTAACAGCGGCCTGCTTCCGGCCTGTGTCAAGACCTGTCCCACCGGGGCCATGAACTTCGGTGACCGGGACAAGATGGTTGCCCTGGCCAACGAACGCCTGGCAGAGGTAAAGGCAAGGTTCCCCAAGGCGGTAGTGACAGGACTGGACGACCTGAGGCTCTTCCATCTCCTGGCCGATGCTCCCGAGAAATACTACGAGTTCGCGAGTGTTGAGCGTTCTCCGGCCCTCATGGACCGACAGATGGCTCTGAAAAAGATCGGCCGTTCCTTGCAGGAATTGACAAGAGAATGGAACGTGCTCCATAAACTTGCCGGCTAGATCGTCCGCCACAGGAAAAGCAGGAAAGGGATACTCCACAAGGTATCCCTTTTCTGCTTATGATGAGGAGGAAAAGAGATGAAAAGAACAATTGAAGTTGGGGTGCTGCTTGTTCTCCTGTTTTTCACCGGGCATATCACTCTTTGGGCCGGGACCCAGCCACCGCAAGAGAACAGCATTCTGCCGGATTTTCAATTGCCCATACCCGCAAGCACGGCCCAACAGCAATATCTGGGGCTCCAGGGGAAAGGCCTTTTCAGGATCAATCAAATCAAGGCCAAAGCCGTTATTATTGAGATTTTCAGCATGTATTGTCCCTACTGCCAGCGGGAAGCCCCGAACATAAACAAGCTCTATCAGCGCATAGAGGCCGACCCGGAGCTGGAGGGCAAAGTGAAAATCATCGGCGTCGGGGCAGGCAACTCTCCCTTTGAAGTAGATATCTTCAGGAAGAAATACCAGGTACCGTTTCCGCTCTTTTCGGACAACAATTTCACAATCCACAAATGCCTGGGAGAGACGAGGACTCCCTATTTCTTTGTTGTTGCAACCGGTCCCGGAACCCCGCCAAAGGTTATCTATTCCAAACTGGGAGGAATTGAGGATCTCGATGCCTTCCTGAAATCTATTCGCGTTCGCGCCGGAATTAAATAGGGGGTACGAAAATGAAAAGATATCTATTGCCTGCGATTATCGGTGCACTGATCTTCTCTTTCTCCACAGCAGCGGCCCAGACCCATTCTTTCGCCTATAAGAATAACATCTATAACCCGGGGATCCTCAAACCGGTTGACAGCAAACTGAAGGTGCGGGTAGGTGAAAAGGCACCCGATTTTACCCTGCCCTCCATTTCAGGGAAAAAGGTAGCGCTGCACCAGTTCCTCGGCAGAAAGAATGTGGTTCTCTCATTTGTGCCGGCAGCCTGGACTCCCGTCTGTTCTGACCAGTGGCCCGGATACAATATCGTAAAAGATGTTTTCGACCAGCATGACAGCATCCTCCTCGGCATTACCGTGGATAACCTGCCCACCCTTTTCGCCTGGACGAATCAGATGGGAAACTTATGGTTTCCCGTGCTCTCCGACTTCTGGCCGCATGGCCAGGTCTGCGGCAAGTACGGCATACTCCGCTCTGACGGAATGGCGGAACGGGCGCTCTTCCTGATCGACAAAAAGGGAATTATCCGTTACATTGATGTGCACGACATTAACAAGCGGCCGGCTCTCGAGGTACTTGTTCGGGAACTCCAGGAACTTCCGAAGTAGAAATCCACCATATGGGCAGGCACGAAATCAAGGAGGGACGCATGCTTGAAGAGCTTTTGAAGGAGACCGACCGCCTGATCGAAGAGCGGCCCATGGCGAACGAGGTCTTGACCGCTTTCAGAGACCTGGTGGGAATCATGGCGGAGGAAGTTCCTCAAGTGAAACAGGCGGCCGCGGATGAACGGCTGCAGGACATAAAACGTGAGGAAGGGTTCCCCCTCTTTTCAAGAGAAGAACTGCCCATAGACTTCGATTCAGGGACACGACTGCTCAAAACATTCCTGGAAACGTTGCAGAAAGGGGAAAGACCGGACCGGGAGTCCCTGCACATGGCCCTCATAAAATGTGAACAGGAGGAGACCTGGACACGAGACCTTTTCAATGCGCTTCTAAGAAACGACGAGAAAGATCTCTCGCAGATAGCAGGAGACGTCGGCCTGGAACCGGAGGCACTCAAGTTCCTTGTCCAGATGGCCCTGACTCCATCCATCCATCTCCTCCGGGAACAGGTTGCTGGCGGCATTGATACGGAAACCTGGGACCATGGCTATTGCCCATTTTGCGGATCTCAACCCTCCATTTCCTTTTTTGAAAAGACGGGGAAACGGTACATGCATTGCGGACTTTGTGGTTTGGAATGGCGCTTCCCCCGCCTCAAATGCCCCTTTTGTGATAACCAGGACCATAAGGCTTTAGGTTATTTCGATGTCGAAAAGGAAGACGGCTTTCGGGTGGATTTTTGCAGGCAATGCAAGCGTTACATAAAGGCAATTGACAAACGGGTTCTTGAAAAAGCCGGGCCCATGGAACTGGAAAATCTCGTTTCCCTTCACCTGGACATTCTGGCCGCCAAGGAAGGATTCAAGTGACTTGACAATGGCCGATCATGAATTATTTTTATGACAAAAAAGGAAACGACCGTGGAGGAGGTGAGTGAGTATGTTCAGCCTGACACCATGGCGGGGATCGAAGCAAGTTGATCACTTCAGGAATGAAATAGACAGGCTCTTTGACCGGTTTTTTGACTGGCGGCCCACTCTTTTCGGGAGCGAGGAGAGAGAGTGGGTACCGTCGATGGACATTTCCGAGACCTCTGAAGAAGTCATAGTGAAGGCGGAAGTCCCCGGGATGGACGCGAAGGATATTCAAGTATCCATTTCCAATAATATCCTGACCATCCAGGGAGAAAAGAAACATGAAAAAGAAGAAAAGGAAGAAAACGTCCACCGGGTTGAGAGGAGTTACGGTTCCTTTTACCGCTCCATCCAACTCCCGGCGGAGGTAGACTCAGAGAAAGCGGATGCCACGTATAAAAAAGGCATTCTGAAGCTCAAACTTCCCAAGACCAAACAAGCCTCTGTTAAAAAGATTGCAATTAAAGCGGCCTAGCGGAAACGGTCTTTCAAGACCGTCGACAGGGTAAAGCGGGTGACAAGGCCCGCTTTTTTTGCGTTCTTTCCTTGACTTTCAGTTTAACTTACAGTAAAAATAAACTGGATTTCATTTCAATGGAGGCAGCCCATGAAGCTCACACCCAAGCAAAAGACCATCCTTGCTTATCTCAGCAGGTATGTCAACGAATGGGGCAGAGCCCCCAGCTTTGAGGAGATCCGAAAACAGTTCGGCTTCGGTTCTTACAATACGGTCACTACCTACCTCAAGATCCTGGAGAAGAAGGGCTATATCCGACTCCCCCGGGAAAAGAATAAAAAGCGGGCCATTCAGGTAATCAGCCCCGTGGAGACCAGACGCTTTGAACTTCCCCTCCTGGGCAAGGTTGCTGCCGGCAGGCCCATTGAAGCAGTGGAAGATCCGCGGGCCATTGAAGTACCTCTCTCCCTGGCCGAGAGCGGCGACTGCTTTGTCCTGGAAGTGCAGGGCGATTCCATGGAAGAAGACGGCATCCTGGATGGGGATTTTGTGGTTGTCAGAAAGCAGCCAACCGCCGAAAACGGAGAAACCGTCGTGGCACTTATCGACAATGAGGCCACTGTCAAGAAATATTACCGCCATGGCGATCACGTGGAACTCAGGCCCGCTCATACGGGCATGGACTCCATTCGCGTAAAGAATGCCGATCTCAGGGTCGAAGGGAAGGTGGTGGGGGTTGTGAGGTATTATAAGTAAAGCTCGTAGCTGGTAGCTCACAGCTCGTAGGTTATGGGCCAGGCACAGGTTTTTGAAATCCTGAACAACTAATGTCAAAACCCAAAGCTCAAAGGTCAAATGAAGGAGAAAGGCCAAAACTTTACCCTTTGAGTCATAAAAAAGGGTCGTTACTTTGTGCCATCACATCATACATATCCATATACCGGCCTTTTCCATTGCAATAGCGCGGGTTATGCAGCCGGAACTCCGGGGCCGTCCCGTGGCGGTAGCGGCTACCCGATCAGCACGTGCACTGGTTCTCTCCATGTCCGCTGAAGCAGGAAGACAGGGAGTGTGGGGAGGAATGCCGCTGGTGAAAGCGATCGGGCTCTGCCCGGAGTTGACCGTGATCGACCCGGATCCCGGACTGGTGGAAAAGGCCAACCAGGAATTGTGCAGGATAGCGGCCTGCTATACCCCCCTCTGGGAGCCGGCCAGGCCGGGCCATATCTACCTGGATCTCACCGGGACCGGTCGTCTCTGGGGAAAGGCAAAGGACGCGGCACAGCGCGTGAGAAGGGAAATTAAGGACCGCCTGTGCCTCCCGGGAACAGCCGGCGTTGCCGGAAATAAAATGGTCTCCGGTATTGCCTCCCGCATCGTCTCGCCCGAAACGATCCTGGATGTGCCCCACGGCAATGAATCGACCTTCATGGCCCCCCTTCCTGTGGGAGTAGTGCCCGGCATAGGCCGTTCCCGTCGTTTCCTTCTCCTGGAGGAACTCGACATCACCCGGGTCGGAGACCTTGCCGTCCTGGATATGCCGACCCTCGCCATTCTCTTTGGCCGGCAGGCCCCTGTCATTCACCAGCGTGCCCTCGGGATTGACCCAACGCCTGTTTATCCCCCTTCCAAGAAGCTTATGATAGGCGAGGAAATGACACTCCACGAAGGTGAAAACGACGACCACAAGCTCCTCTGGATACTCTTTGCCCTCGTGGAAAAGTGTGCCCGCCGCCTTCGGGAAAAGGCGCTTTTTCCGCGAAAGGCCGGGCTTCTGATCCGCTATGCCGATCAGGTTGAGGTCAGGCGTCAGTGTTCTATCAACCGTCCCGGCTTCTGGGACTTTGAGCTCTACGGCCCTGTGAAAGACCTCTTTTTCAAGGCATGCACCAGGCGCGTCAGGATTCGCTTTATCCGGATATGGTTCTGGGACTTTTTGCGGCCGAGCAGGCAGTTGTCCCTTTTTGATATCCCTTCTCCCGAACCCCGGAAGAAGATCCGCCTCATACAGGCCCTGGATCACATCCGTGAGCGATACGGGCACGAGGCAATCCGGTACGCCGGGGCAGCATGAAAAAGGCGTAAGGCATAAGTGCAAGGCGTAGGGCGTAGGACGCAAGGCGTAGGGTGTAGGGCGTAAGGCATAAGGAAAAACCTTGCGCCTTATGCCCTGCGCCTTGTGCCTAGGTGGTTGATTAGCCATGAATTTCGTTCATCTTAATGTGCATTCCCATTATTCCAAAGGCTGGGGCATCGGCTCCGTCCCGGAAATCTGTGAGGCCGCACGCCGAATGGGAATGAAGAGGCTCGCCCTCACGGACACCAATAACCTCTACGGGCTTATCTTCTTTACCCAGGCCGCTATGGAGCGGAAACTCGATCCCATCGTAGGCAGTGAAATCACCTGCCAAAATCATCGTGCCGTGCTCCTGGTCAAGAACCTCACAGGCTACGGCAATCTCTGCAGGATCATCTCCGACCGCCACTGTAATCAGGACTTCGATCTGGTTCAAAGCCTGCAGGAAAAACGGGAAGGTCTCATCGTTCTCTCGGACGATTTCAGACTTCTGAAAATCTTGAAAAAACAGACCGCCGAAGATTTGTACGTGGAGCTCTCCCCCGGGTACCTTATGGGACGCTGCTATGCCTTTTCCCGGGAGAGTCATATCCCTCCCGTGGCCACCAACCGGGTCTGTCTTGTCACAAAAGATCAGTTCAGGCTCCATCGCATCCTCAGAGCGATCTCGCTGAACACCAAGCTCTCCAGGCTCGCTCCGGGCGACACCTGCCTGGTCCAGAATTTCCTGAACCCGGATGCCCATATGACGTCCCAGTTTCCCCACGTACCGGTGGCCATTGCCAATTCCCAAAAAATAGCAGACTCCTGCCGGACCGAGTGGCATTTTGACCGGATCATATTTCCGAATTTCAGGGGAATGACGAACAGGGAAGCGTTCCGGAAGCTCTACCGAGCTACCCTTGAAGGATGCAGGAGACGGTACGGAGAACTCACCCCGGAAGTGCGAAGACGCATTACCCACGAGATGGATATCATCCGGGGAAAAAACTTCGCGCACTATTTTCTCGTGGTGGCCGAGATCACCCGCCAGGCCCCCAGGTCCTGCGGCAGGGGGAGCGCAGCCGCCTCTATTGTCTCCTATGCCCTGGGAATTACCCACGTGGACCCCGTCAAACACAACCTGTTCTTTGAGCGATTTCTGAACCCCGCGCGCGTGGATCCCCCGGATATTGACGTGGACTTTCCGTGGGATGAGCGGGAGAGGATCATCGATCTTTTTTTCGCGACCCACGGAACACGCCGGACCGCCATGGTCTCCAACCACAACACGTTCGCCGCCCGATCAGCCATCCGGGAAGTGGCCAAGGTCTTCGGTTTGACAGATCAGGAAATCGGCCGGGTCACAAAACAGATCGGTTTCGGCTGGCGGCTTCGCACGCTCTCACAGGACCTCACCCGCCACCCCAAAATGCGGGGAGTGGCATTTCAGGAACCATGGAGCGAAATCCTGCAGACCGCTTCCCGTCTCGAAAACCATTTTCAGCACCTTTCAACCCATTGCGGTGGAGTGGTGGTTGTACCCGACGATATTCGCCGATACTGCCCGGTTGAGATCTCCGCCAGCGGAATGCAGGTACTCCAGTGGGAAAAGGATTCGGTGGAAGAAAGCGGCCTGGTGAAAATAGATATCCTCGGGAACCGGAGCCTGGCCGTCATCCGCGACACCCTGGAGCTGGTCAATGAAAATTACGGCCGCCGCTTGGACTATGCACGGCTCAATCCCCTTGATGATCCTGAGACCGCGCGCATCTTTCATGAAGGGAATACGTTTGGAGTCTTTTACTTTGAGAGCCCCGCCACCAGGCAGGTCCTCACCAAGGTGGGAAACGGCTTCTCATTCCATGATTACCGGCGTATGGACCATTTCCGGATCAACGTAGTGGTGACTTCCATCATCCGGCCTGCATCCAACCAGAGTATTCGAACATGGCTTGCCCGGCTCAGGGGAGCCCCCTGGGAGCCTCCCCATCCGGCCTTAAAACCGGTGTTGGACGAAACCCTGGGTGTCATGGTCTTTCAGGAACAGATGAGCCAGGCCGCCATCCACCTCGCGGGATTCGGCCCTGCCGAGGCGGATACCCTTCGGAAAGTGGTGAGCAAGAAAGACAAGGAAAAGAAACTCCGTGATTTTTATGTCCGGTTCGTCCAAGGGGCGCGGGAACGCAACGTATCCCAGGAAATCATCGAGGAGGTATGGGCGATGATGATGGGGTTCGACGGCTATAGTTTCTGCAAACCCCACTCGGCAAGCTACACCCTGGTTGCCTATAAATCCGCTTTCCTCAGGGCCCATTACCCGGCTGAATTCATGGCATCCGTCATTTCTAACGGAGGGGGCTACTATTCCACTTTTGGGTACATTTCCGAGGCGAAACGCATGGGGCTCCGGGTGCTTCCACCTCACATCAATAAAAGCCATATCAGGTATACGGGGAAGGGAAAAGAACTCCTTGTGGGTTTCATGCAGATCAAGGACCTGTCCCGTGAGGCAAGAGAGGCTATCGTCCGGGAACGCGACAGGAACGGCCCGTTTTCATCCTTCCAGGACTTCCTGGGCCGGACCCGTCCGTACCTCCGCCTCCAGGACGTGCGGCTCCTGATCAAGGCTGGTTGCTTTGACGATCTTCCTGAAAAACTCCCGAGACCCGTTTTGCTGTGGCAAACACTCCGATTTTTCGGCCAAAAGGAAGCCAGCCCCTCTCTTCTCTCGGTTCCCGGGCTTTTCCCCGGGAAAGCGCACAGCGCCGTTCCCCGGCATATCCTGCTTGAGCAGGAAAAGGAGACACTGGGGTTCATGCTTTCTACTCATCCCCTGGAGCTTTACGCAAACGCTCTGGAGAGAATGGATCATGTTCACGCGCGGGACTTACCGCTGCTGGCAGGAAAAACAGTGACCATCACGGGATGGCTGGTCACCGGCAAGACAGTCCGGACAAAAGAAGGGGATCCAATGAAATTTATCACCTTCGAGGACCCGACGGGCATCTATGAGACGGTGTTTTTCCCGAAGGTATACCATCGCTGCTGTCACCTGCTCAACGCCTCAAGGCCCTGTGTCCTGAAAGGGAAGGTAGAAAATGACTTCGGGGCCGTCACCCTCACGGCTTACCGGATGGCGTTTCTTGACCGTACCTCTTCACCAGGCCATACGGAGAACAGGGCTCAAAGGAAGGCGCAGGAGATTCAATCCGGAGAGAGGAAACAACTCAAACCAGATGCATCAGGAGGATGCTTTTCCTCCTGATGCATCTAACACATTAATAGGGATGCCACATCCTGATGCGGTAGGACATCTCGGCCTTGGACGGATTTGCACGGTATTCCTTGATGTAAAAGGTACCGGTGAACTGGTTCACGAACGGGAACCCCGCCTGTGCCCAGCCGACAACGCCGCCGACATTCTTCTTGCCGTTTTTGGTGGTGCTGCTAACACAGTAGACATTCTTGTACCCATACTTGCACAGGAAGCCTGCGACATATTTCGCTCGGTGATTCGTGCGGCACCAGATGTAGATCTCCGCGTTCGGATCAGTAATCTTCTTGGTAAGGACATACATATGACCGGCCTGCATATGATCGGTGCCCTCGATGTGAAAGGCGTTCCATTCGGAATCGGTCCGCACGTCGATGAGATAAACCGTCTTGCGGTAGGCAGGATCGGCCATGGCCTTTTCCCAGACCTCATGCAGCTTGTATACATCCGTTATATGGTCGGCCGGAATCGCCGCAACAAAGCTGTCGTGTATCTTTTTTTCATTGGCCTGCATAGGAGTGCCCGCAGCAAAGGCAAATCCCGCAGCGCTCACCACAAACGCAACAGCAATCATCAACACAAATACTTTTTTCATTACAAAACCTCCTTCTGAAATAGTCATTCAAAGTATCACACGCCTTTTTGCATTTCTCGGAAAAACCACCACCTCCTTTCCAGGTTCCGTTGCTTCACCGACAAAAAACTGCCCAAAAATATATTGCCTCTCACGATCCAGGTCAAGGGTTAAAATGGGGACTTCCGCCCCAAGCACCACGATCCGACTGATACGCACTCTTCCGGATTCTGGATCGGCAGAACCTGTCCTGGTCCACCTCCGGAGCTAGGAGGGTCAGGCACAACCAAAATTCATCCCTGTCGGCCCAACAGGGAAAAGCAGAGCGGCTGTCAAGCCATTATGATGATTTCCGATTTGTTTACCCGGCACGTTCATCGCCGATTCCGGAGCCGTCTCTTCAAGAGAAAAAAACCAACCACACCGCCCATCAACGCCGCCACGGTAATATTGTAATGGACAAGGATGCTCGACATCTTTTCTTTTACTGTATCCCAGTTGGTTCCGAGAGAATACCCCACCCAGATCCAGATGAGATTCCAGACACTGCAGCTGATCAATGCCAGGAAAACCACTCTTATGATGCCGAGTCTCGAGATCCCTCCTGCTACGGCAATTGCTGAACGGATACCGGGGAAAAAGCGATTCAACACAATGAGCAGATATCCGTACTTCCGGAACCAGGACTCAGCCTTCAGGATGTCCTTTGCCTTGAAAAACCGGTAATCGCGCTCCAGGAAAAAACCCCTTCCGAGGTACATTCCCACCCAGAAGAGTAAAAGAAAACCCACGATGCTTCCAACGGTTGTTGCCGTGTACACCCACAAAAACCTAAGTCGATGAGTGCCCACCAGAAAGGCGCCGAAAGCGGTTATGGTATCCCCGGGAATGGGAGGGAACACATTTTCCACAAAGGCACTTACTCCCAGGGCAACATACAGCAAAGCCGCCGGGAGTGCATTCATCCATTCCAGGAATCGGTCAATGTAAGGCATATGGCGATCTCCAGCAAAATTGAGC
>Ga0315535_1000703_pt1 | contig 23291 bp, 24 predicted proteins | sample SalMarSW160220MG_2_FD_203092 | JGI IMG/M metagenome (GOLD analysis project Ga0315535, IMG submission 203092) | Salt marsh sediment microbial communities from the Plum Island Ecosystem LTER, Massachusetts, United States - Salt Marsh Sediment SW1602-20 ... | reverse complement strand
CCCAACGACCAAGTCAATCAACAAACCTGGCAAGAATAGAGTCAATAGGAACCCAAAGACAAGTGTGAAGAACTCTGCATATTGGGCGGACATTGGCAAGACAACAATTAGAAGCAAGGCAATACTGCTTACTATTGTTATTGCTAGCCCAAGAATTCTTTGATGCATCTTCATCAGAACCCCACATATATGATTGTACTCCACTTCTCGCGTTTCATTATAAGTTTACCTATTTGGCTAACAAATAAATATGTTAACTATATTATAAAACTTACATTTATGTTGACTGATACGTAATACTTTTTGCTACTACGTGAAGTGTCACTAATGTTGGCTCAAACCTTACTGGTTCAAAGATCTCACCAGCCACGACGATATTCCTTCAAGTCATGTATAGAATCATTCTTGGAAAAAAAGAGAGCCGTAAGCATAAGCCCCCCTTCTTAGAATTTTAATTACATCCACTTCTCTTGCTTGTATGGCAGATACTCTAGTCCGAAGATCTCACGACCCATGACGATTCTCTACCTTTTTTTCCTTTTTACCTTATACTCCCTTCTATCATGCAGCTTGCCTGATCGTGTGCCTGAGAATTAATATTCGTATTCAACTACTCGACTTTTATCTTTCTGTTTGAAACTTATGTCTTAGGATTTCACATGTAATTCTCATCAGGTAGTGCCAATTAATCAATCTGAGAAAAAGAAAAGGAGAATCAATCTCCTCTATCAAAATATTATCAGAGAAAATTAGTGTCCGTGAGTGGGGACACCGATAGCATCATCATTCTTCAGATAGTACTCAATCATATCAATGACTGATCCCCTTCCTACAGAACCTTCTGGCATATTCTCTACCATCTTGTTCCCCTTTTCAGTCAATGCAGTTGTCGTAACATTCCAAGTTATTCTGGTTGTTCCATCATCTTGTAACAACAAGTCAATCTTTGCATGAATGATCAAGTCATCTCGAAATCTTACGAACTCGATGAATTCATTCTCTTTGTATCCAGTAAAGGTCCAGACACCATCACCATTCGAGTTATTTTCATCTGTGCGCCAGACGCATTTGTCTTCCGCATATCCAGATTCAGTGAATATTAAGTCTGCATTCCAGCCTGGAATCCAATCGGCTTCCCGAGTTGGGCAGAGAAGTGGGAATATTTCTTCAGGGGTTGCTTCAAAATCACCAGTGAACTGGTAGTTCTTTCGTAGAAACTTCACCTTCTGTTTTCTGAATTTTTCGACAATTTTGTCAGATTTTGCAGTGTTCATTTCCTTCGCCTGTGTTTACTTTTTGAACACACAGACTACTAGACCTCGGTTTATAAGTGTTTACTTTATCAACACAGACAAGTCAATGTGCGATTGAGATCAAGACATCAAGAAACTCAGAAACTGTTTCTCTTTGATTCTTGGTCAGTTTACTGATGTATCCAATTACCCTTGTGTCAAGATTTGTCTGGATCAGCTGCATCAGTTTCTTTCCCTTTTCTGAAAACTCGATATGGAGTTCGTTCTTTCTCTTGGTGTCTCTCTCCTTGGTGATAATACCCTTTCTCTCCAAACTGGAAAGGGTTCGAGAGACCGCTCCCTTGGTGATTCCCATTGTTTCCGCTATCTCGGTGATGTTAGTTTGCTGAACATAGCGGAGGAACATCAATAGGTGTACCTCAGTAGATGTCAAGGCAAGGTCTCCATGAATCAGTGACCTCTTCTTATCAAGTGAAGAGATTCGAGTCAGTGTGGATAGGATCTTCTGCAATAGCTCATCATTCTCTATCATACATTGTGTTGACTTACTTAACACACAAAAGTGTTGACATTAGACTGGAATTTTCAAACAATAGTGACACTATTCTCAAAGTGTAGTCTTATCCTATTAAGAAAGAGATATTGACCAAAGGCTACTGCATCTTGAATCATGTAGAGCCATGCATATGAAATATCATCCTGATAGGCGATGATGTTGGTTAATTGACAAAAATGTGACTGTGAATCATTCAATCACGACAAGTAGCTTCTTCATAGAACCACCAGTCTGCTTTTTAACTAAGCTGACAAGCTGATTGAGTAGACCTTCTATCTCATCACTTTCAATGTCAACAATCTTTCCTTTACTATCTACAAAGTTTACATGAAGAGATACATTTAGTTCATAGTGTGTTTCACCTTTGAATGAGAAGCTCTGTACAATACCCACCTCTTCGAATACAGTCATATTCTTTAATATCGTCGACTGACTTACACTAGGTAGCTTCTTTCTAACTTCATGATATACTTCGGAGAAGGAGGGATGGCATTTCCCTATCTCCTCTAGGGTTTTCAATAATTCAATCCTCTGAGGTGTAAGTCTGAGCCCTTTCTGTCTTAGTCGCTCGTTCACTAGAACTCCGTCTCCCTTGGCATAATAAATTTATCTAAGATAACTTTTATATGAAAGTAACTTCTATATACAACTAAGGTGAAATTAATATGAAAAAAGACAATCTTAAGCACACAACAACAGACGCTGGAATTCCCGTGTCCAGCGACGAGTTTTCACTCACTGTGGGCCCTGACGGTCCAATCTTGCTGCAGGATTCCTACCTCATCGAACAGATGGCAAACTTCAACCGGGAGCGGATTGCTGAGCGGCAACCTCACGCAAAGGGTTCAGGAGCCTTCGGTTACTTCGAGGTGACTAAAGATGTTAGCGCCTACACCAAGGCGGCGGTATTTCAACCAGACACAAAAACTGATACTCTGGCCCGGTTCTCCACTGTGGCTGGAGAGCGCGGTAGCCCTGATACCTGGCGAGATGTGCGTGGTTTCGCAGTGCGGTTCTATACTAGTGAGGGAAATTATGACATGGTGGGTAATAACACACCGGTATTCTTTCTCCGCGATCCCATGAAATTCCAGCACTTCATTCGCTCTCAGAAGCGACGAGCGGATAACGGACTTCGTGATAATGATATGCAATGGGACTTCTGGACCCTGTCGCCCGAGTCAGCGCATCAGGTTACGATATTGTTTAGTGATCGTGGGATTCCCAAGACTTGGCGGAACATGAACGGCTATTCCAGCCACACATACATGTGGGTCAACGCAAAAGGCGAGCGCTTCTGGGTGAAGTATCATTTCAAGACAGATCAAGGCATTGATTTCCTTACTCAGAAAGAGGCTGACCAGATCGCTGGTGAGGACGCTGACTACCACCGGCGCGACCTGTTCGAGGCAATCAAACGAAGTGATTATCCCAGATGGACGTTGAGGGTGCAGATTATGCCCTTTAAAGAAGCCGAAAGCTACCGATTCAATCCATTCGACCTGACCAAGGTGTGGCCACATGGTGACTACCCACTTCATGAGGTTGGTCGACTTACACTCAATCGTAATCCAACCGACTTTCACGCCGAAATCGAGCAGGCGGCGTTCGAACCGAACAATCTTGTGCCTGGTATCGGCCCCAGTCCGGACAAGATGCTACTTGCTCGTCTCTTCTCATATTCTGATGCTCATCGGGCTCGTTTAGGTGTCAACTACAGGCAGATCCCAGTTAACAGGCCAAAAAGCCCAGTGCATAGTTATAGCAAGGATGGTGCAATGCGGATTGACAATGTGTCTGATCCAGTGTACGCACCAAACTCGAAAGGAGGACCAAAGGCGGATGGAGAGCGCTATCCACAGGTCGAGATATGGAAAGCTAGTGGAGAGTTCGTCCGTGCTGCTTACACCCTACGAAAGGACGATGACGACTGGGGGCAAGCCGGTACGTTGGTGCGTAAAGTCATGAACGATGCAGCTCGTGACCGACTGGTATCCAACATCGTCGGAGCCCTCAAGAATGGCGTATCTGAACCCGTGCTACAACGTGCAGTCGAGTACTGGCGTAGCATAGACAAAGAGATTGGTGACCGCATCGCCAAAGGCGTATCGGGTGACTAATCTCAGCAGCATCCATTATGCAATGCTTCGTTCATTGAATTCCAACGCGTGTGTTCGACTCAGATATCAATTGAAGGACAATTGTAGATTGCTTAAGATAGGAGAAACAAGCTTTTTCCATGACAGCTCTTAGGATTATAGATATGTGCTCTCCACAACTCCCACCATGATATCAATGACTACAACCACATCTACAGCAACAACAACTCCCATTACCCCAATAACAACAATGACAAGTACTGTCACCTATCAACGTCTACAACGTCCTTTACACACACAATATCTGCTTCTCTTACCTTTAGGGCAGATACTCGGATCTGAAGACCTCACGACTCTCCACCTCAAGGTTGTTATTATATTCAATGTTTCCTCGTTGTTCATCTATCTTTAATCGCCCAAAAAGGAAAGAGATTTCTACCTGTGAGTCCTATAATGGCAATATGGATGCATCTCGTGCTAAACAATATAGTTGGATCCTCTACGGTATCGTGAGTATTCTCATCATTTTGGGAGTTTCATTACTCTATGGCACAGTCGCAGCAATATCTGTATCACTTCACACACCAGTGACCCTTGCCTCACCTCTAGATCTCGCGATTCCTCTTATCCCTGAAACCATCATCATCTATTGGTATGTATTCTATACATTCCTGTTCTTCAGTTACTTCTATTTTGCATTTGTGCATCGCGAGTACAGAAATGCTCTGGTTCTTGCTTACATACTCGTTAATGCAGTTGCATACTTCATCTATCTCATTTTTCCAGTTCTGGGACCTGACCGTCTGGTCACTGGAACTGACTTTTTTTCCTTGCAGGTGCAGGCTCTATACAATGGCGATGTGCACGTGAATTGCTTCCCAAGCCTGCATGGATCGACAGCGCTTCTTACAGCCTTTGCCCTCTGGAGAGCGAAAAAAGAGTATGGATACGTCTCTTGGCCAATTGCTATAGCAATTATGATTTCGACGCTCTTTGTGAGGCAGCACTGGATAGTTGATCAGATTGCAGCGACAATCATCACGTTGCCCATTGCATATGTCATCTTCAACCGATTCAAGTACACAAAGGTTACCGAGTCAACAACTGTGGTTCATCGGTGGCAATTGATTGTTTCGCTTATTGCTGGTGTCTTCTTCATGGTACTCTATCTGTGGTTATTCTATTTTATGTGAACCAGTAACGATTGATTACGATGAACCAGTCTCGACTTAATCATGAATTTGGAACACGTGTTCCAACTTTTATTCAAATCACAAAATTACATCTGTTTCTCTTGCCTATACAGCAGATACTCAGGTCCGAAAATTTCTCTACCATCATTATTTTCTATAGTTCCTGCTTGTAACTGCTAATTGAGAGGGCTTTTCTCAGGATATACAAGGCGAATATACTGAATCCCACTGCTAGTCCAGCTACAGATTGAACTAGAATCAAAGCAGCTCCTCCTATATTTAACAATGTAAGCATTAGATACCAACAAAATGATGCAATTATACCATGAAAAACGGAGATTGCTAATACTTCTGTCCGATATTTTAACATTCTTGGGAAATTCAAAGAGAGTACTCGACCAGAAGCACCATCAATGATTGCTGTGTATCTCCTTGTTCTATACTTGTATTTGACTTTCCAGATGGGAGTGTGTAGTAGAAATAAACCTGTCAACTCATCTATATATTCCCAAATCAAGAATTTAGAAACTTCCCACTTTGCCTCTCGTTTGAATTGATCTTCAACTTGTTTTCTAGCGCTAACCTCTGCTTCCTCTGGGGTTGTTTCGACATCAATGATAGTTCCCTTTCTATCAATGATATATTCCCAATCATAGAATTGTTTTCTGGCTATTGGTATATGATATGTTCGCAAAATCTTTGGCATCATAGTTGTGGCAGGGATTAGCACAAAATTGGTTTCATCAAATGAACCTTCTTCTTCTACAGTAAAATATTTCATCGTGTAATTACTAGCTCTTACTTTCTTACCAAAATCTGGTTTCTTCTGAGTGCCAGTATATTTTGCATTAGACTTTAATTTAACTATCCAAAATGGCCAATAAGCCAATTCAGCAGACTGAATGGAGATATTTTCTTGAACATCTGAAGGTGCTCCAAGTTGCTTCATTGCTTGTTCAATGACTATCTGTTTAATTTTTTGAGTATCATACTGCAGGTTCATCATATAATGTTCTTGATATTCTTCACCTGTTCTTATACATGATATTCCACAATACTTGCATGTTGAAAGCACAGTACCTTCCTTGAACTCAACGGTGCCACCACATCTGGGGCATGTCTTAGTATCAAAGGTCATACTCTGAGTCATTGTTCTCTCTCCTGAAATTTAAAAATTGGTGGTGGTTCATCTACTACCTTCCCCCAAGTATTGATTAACACCTGATGGTCTAGAGACCTTCTTAGGTCAAGAAAAGATGCTACAAGCATATAGAAGAATAGAGGGAACATTATTCCCATCCACAAGGCGGAATTGTATGCAACCCATTCTGATTTACCTATTGCAAGAGCAATCACTACAACGAAGATACTAAATCCAAAGAGGGCACCGCAACCCTTTACAATCCACGAAAACGCTTTGAACCATTTCTTTATTCTCCATTTTCTCGAAACTGGTACTTCTCCTAGAATCACTTCTCTCTGATGTCCTGATATTGCTATACGGTATACTAAATCATTGAAAGAATACAATACTATCCAAAATGGGATATGATAATATAGCACCTGCGAAATTTTAGTTCGCAAATGGCAATCTAGAATTACATCCGTCTTTTTCTTTAGATCTGCTCTAATATCCTCTTTCAATGATTTACATGCTGATACTTCAGCTTCTTCAGGCAATACCTCTGCGCTGAGAATTTCTCCCTCTTTAACCAAATCTATAGAAAAGTCATAACCTCGGACATCACGCTCTTGTATTCCGGAAGCTACACCTCTAATACGTACAATATTCATTCGATTCAAGAGTTCTTTTACTGCGAATTTATCTGAATATCTTCTTGCCAGAACAAAATTGATGAATTCTTTTTCATCCCTCTCCTCAACCTTTTGATAAATCTGATTTGGTTCTCTTTTATAGCCAAAATTGTAAACTTCATACTCTCCAATTACCTTATACATTGGTAACCAGGTAAGTTCAGTCGAAATAACATCAATTTGAAGAACCTCTTCTGTGTTCAGAGTTTCTCTCGACACTTTATCTATCCACCACTTGGATAACTCCTGAACTTTTTCTTCCGGTAGAACATTTATTCGGAGTAGATGCGCGATTTCTTGGTTATCGTTGAGAGAAAAGGTGAAGCCACAATATCCACATGTGGCAATAACATCATCTGCCCCCAATCTGTATGGTCCATTACATTTTGGACAATTGTATGTATTAATAGTGTCTTCTTCAAAATCTTCAGATACTCCCACAATTACTAGCTCCGACTGCTCTTGAATCACCATTTCGGAAGGGGCGAAAAGAATAAACATTTCTTTCATGATGCATGTGATATAGATGGAACTATGTTAAGTCTCTAAAGATGAGAAAACGATCACCCTGTTTTAGCCAAGAATGATCCTCCGCAAATTATTTCCTTTTCTTCGGAAGTCATAAGAATGGTGGGACTTACATGGAACGCAATCTCGAAATTTTCAAGCTCTGGCATACAATGCAATTCCTAGATGTCATGAGTGACCTCATGTATATGATGGGTGATCGTGTGTCCATCGAAAATTTGATCCTTCAGTTACGAGCGGATACTAGATACTCAACTTCGGAGAAGATTGCTTATCTGTCAATGAAAGCAATAGAGTACAAGAGGCTTGGCTCTCCAATTGCTGCGATGCACACCTTGTTTGGGGCATGTCAGATAGCTGTGCATCCTGCCATTATTGCAGAGATATATCATCTCATGTTCAGCTATTATCGGCATATTGGAACAGGGAATGTGGACCGTGTCATGAAGGCTCTTGATATTGATCTGAACGTCCTAAAAGCTCCTGAGATGGTTCGATGCAAAGCACAGCTTCAGATCAAACTCGGAGAATACACGGCTGCTGAGGGGACCTTGATGGAGGGACTTGAGCTTGCCCCCCTTGACCAGTCACTGACTAAATTACTTGCTGAGCTCTATGCTGGACTGAAACAGGTCGAGAAGGCAGAGGAATTAATTGATGCATATCTAAAGAAGAAGTCTAAAGACGCTCCAATACTCTTTGTGAAGGCAAAACTGGCATTCACCAAGGGTGATTTTGACTCCGCACTCAATCTATTCAAAAAGGTCTCCAAGATTGACAAGAGCAATTTGGAATGCAAACTCCTCATTCCTGTAGCGTACCAACAGAAGAATGAGTTGAAACATGCCTTACAATTCATCAATGAAATGATGGTGAATAAACAGCAAGACGATAAGAGCTGGCGTAACATTGGAACTTACTACTCAAATATCGGTGCATTAGACCTCGCGGTCTATACCCTAGAGAAGGCCATAAAGTACAATGCTAATGAACCTGAATATGTGAGAGACCTCACTCTTGTCTACACCAGGAAGGGCGATATCGATAAGGCAATCGGATTTGCTGAGTCGAAGGTACGCCGATTCAAGAAGTCAGACAGGATTGCACGTATCCTTGGAGACCTCTATCTGGGAAAGCATGACTATGATAAGGCTGAGATGTACATAAAAAGCGCACTAGAGGTCAAGCCCAATGACCCATTCCTCGTCGTCATGCTGGGAGATGTCTTCTACAGTCGGGGAAACCATCAGAAAGCTGAGGAGGAGTTTAAGAGAGCCATAGAGATGAACAAGAGTAACCCCGAGATTAATGTGCGTGTTGCACAGGTCTATCTCAAGGCCTACGACTTTGACAAGGCTGAGGAGCACTTCAAGGCTGCAATAGGTATGATTCCCAACTATGAGCCTGCTGTGAAGGGCCTGAAGCTGTTAGAGTATCTCTCGACCAAGAAGGTCAGTGTTCAAAAACTGTATGAACAGTTGGAGCCGCAGTTCAAGGCATTAGCTTCAGACGAGCTCCCCCCCTCTAAGGATGGACGCGTACTCAGCGTCAATCTCTTAGATGCCCTGGTTGATGAACCTGACTCAGAAGAATGAGTTAGTATTATCTCTGGATTGAATTAGATTTATTCTTTTCAACCTTAATATCGTACGTATGACAACAGAGATTGAAAGAGACGAGGAGTCCTCAGATATCTGTACTGTGCTTCTTTTCGTAGGCATTACTATCGTTTCCCTAATTTGGAGCTTTTTCTACTACTTCACTCTCTTTGGCTGGATAGAGATTGTTATAGTGGTGGTGGGAGTGCTTCTCATATGTGGCTGGATAATTATATCCGGCTCAAAAGATTCGCCGAAAGGAATTACGAGTACCCATATTACATGCCCCGTCTGCAAAAAAGGGGTAATCTATACCTATGAATCAAAGGATGCGTTTGGAAGAGTTGCTTGTTCACATTGTGGAATGAGATTCAGTCCAAGCAAATCTCAAGTTTCATCATCTTCTTTTACGCGACCACCGTTGAACTTGCCCCAAGAGAATCCGCGTCCTTTTATGGAAGATCATCGTCATTTAGAGGTCGCAGAAAAAATGACGAATACGCGCTTGTCCTATTCGATTGCAAGAGGTGCAGTACGAGATGCTGTTGATTCTCTGGGAATGGATAGAATAGGTGAGTTAATCAAATCCGGATGTACCTACTTAGGTGCAAATTGGGTTGCAGTTGCGCTAGCCTGTTTTTATGAGGCTGAACTCATCAACTTCGATGACGAACGTTTGGTGAAAATTAGGATCCAGTGTAATCGTCCAGGCTGGAGCTTTAATGATATTGCAGAAGAATACTTCCAAAATGCATAATGATTCTAATCTGACAAGACTTATCTTTTTCCTCTATTCAAATGATACCGGATTACTAATTGGTACTTGTTCATGTTCTCAATACATGGTAGAAGGTCAGACATGTGGTCGAACCATTGCGAACACTAAGTGATGTGACAAAGAGAGCATTAGATTCCATTGGTACACATAATTGCCTTTTGATTATCTTACCAAGTGATGATTCCGTTAACGATTTACTTCAGCAGATAGATACCGAACTACAAGAGAGGTATCCTTCTGATAGTGCATCAGATTCTAAAGCATACCATTTGATTTCTCTTGGTTCTGATCGTGATTTGCTTGAGTGCATGTTTAAGATCTACCTATCTCCGGAACTGAAGTATTTTGATGGGAGTGGAATCGATTTCAAGAAGAACTTGACCAGATACCTAGTATTCAGGAGTATGTATTCTACCATCTCTCGAGATAGATTCATCGTCTTCCATATCACTGAATACCCTCTGAGATATGTCTTTGAAACGACCATGTCTGGCGAATCTGATACTGTCTTTGAGAGTATCAGTGAAAAGCAGTACGACTCTTTAATCCGTGAGTATTTCAAGAGCATGAATAACTCTGGTCCGCCTTCAGATTCTGGACTTCCTTACAGCGTATACCACTCTCTACGCTATCTTTTCATCGACGAGCTCACACATACTCTGCCAATCATTCCCGCTGAGACTGTGAATCGACATGTTGTGGTCATGAGTTGGCGGACCTATATCCTTCTCAATACCTACAACAATCTATGGAGTCGCCAGTTCTTTGAAATCTATGATCTATCAGATAGTGGAATTGACATCATGCCGGGTACCAGTCTGAAGCGATTTCTTGTTTCACTTGGTTTCCCTGAAGACATCATGCAGCAGATTGAATCATTCTGTGACAAACATGTTGTTGATAAATTTCCCAATACCACAAAAAGTCGTCATTGCATTCCTCCTTTTCCTTCTCCTGAATGGCATAGGTGCTGGTTAGACCAGCTTCGGAAACATAATATTCCATCCCTGGTTGAGGCTGCGCTCAGAAATATACTTCTCAGTGAGGGATTTTCGACGGATTCTATCAATAACGCTATTTCTGGAATTAAAATCCAGTATGGAATTGATGCTGTCCGTAGGATGTTTGAACCTGCTGATGTTTCAGGAGAGGTCATTGATTTCATTCTGGATATCATGTTACGTGGATTTGGATATGGTATCGAATGAATCCACTTCTGTATAAAAGATTGATAGATTTCACGAACTATGACTATCTTCCAGGTCTTTATGTAAGAGTAATTATCCTTCAGGAAACATCACAATGGCATTTCGAAAAAGTGTTGAGAGAGAAAGATTCTCTCTAAGAATTTATCAAAATTTGAAACTACATCTGTTTCTCTTTCCTTTTGATGTTAGTATATCTCTAAATACAAGTGATGTCATGCGAAATCGCTGAAATAGATAGGTGAGAGCGGTTGGACACCAGAGTAGTCAAACATGCAGAGGTCCTTGTGAATTGGTCCACTCAGGTGCAGGAAGGTGAGATGGTTCTAATCATTGCCAATCCCGAGGCATACGACTTGGTAGTAGCGATTACTGGAGAGATTGCGAAGAAGAAAGCCAGTTATTTAGTCTTAATGGAAGGTGATGAAATTCTCCGTATCTATCTGGAGAACGCTGACAATCAGACACTATCACTCTTCCCTAGGCACTATAGATCAGCGCTTGAGGCGAGTGATGTCGTAATCTGGATAAGTGCGCCTCGTGATATAGACGTTCTAGCTGATGCCAGCTCTGAGAAACTTGCTCTGCGAGCTAGAACGCGGGAACCATTGTTCGGTCTACACCTCAGTAAGAAATGGTGTGATACTTTACATCCATGCAATGCCTTGGCGGAACAAGCTAGAATGACACTTGACGAGTACAGGAATTTCGTATATGATGCCATCCTCATCGACTGGAAGAACCTCTCCGAGAAAATGTCAATCCTAAGAGATCAACTCAACATCTATTCAGACATCACTCTATTGGGTCCAGGTACTGATCTCTATGCTAAAACCACTGGACGAGTCTGGATGATTGAAGATGGAACGCATAACATGCCTAGTGGTGAAGTGTATACATCTCCGGTCGACGAATCTATTGAGGGAAAAATCTTCTTTGATGTTCCCTTCTTGTACCAGGGTAAAATGATTGAAGGTGTAAGACTGAGATTCGAAGATGGTTATGTCGTGGAGTATAGTGCTGGCAAAGGAGAACAGACTCTCAAATCAATCCTTGAACTTGATGGTGGCTCAAGCCGCCTGGGAGAGATAGCCATTGGGATGAATTTTGGAATCTCAAAATACACGAATAATATGCTCTTTGATGAAAAAATGAGTGACTCGATTCATTGTGCACTTGGAAAAGCACTCGAAGAATGCAATGGCGAAAACAAGAGTGCGATTCATGTGGATATGGTAAAGAGCATGCTAAAGGGAGAGATACTGGCTGGTGGTGTTTCAATTTACAAGGAAGGAAAATTCCTTGTTTAAGACGAGTGAAATCATATTTGTTTCTCTTGTCAGTAGGGCAGGAACTCAGGTCCGAAAATTTCGCGAGTCTGAAGATCAATAGATATACTCATTAGTTGCAAGTAACATCTGTTTCGTGAGGGCTGTTATTGAAGAAACATAGTATTCTCAGTATACTCCTTTTATGGTTGGTTCGACCGACACGAGGAAATACTCCTAAAGATGCACTTGATCTTTTTGAAGCTGCAATATTTGATGAACAGCTTGGAAAGAAACAGGACGCCATTAAGAAATACACCCGAGCTATCGATATTTTTCCAGAGTTTGAAGCCGCTTGGTTAAATCTTGCAATGGCTCATCAGGATCTGGGTGAAGCGTTTCAATCAATTGCTACAGCTGAAAAAGCTCTTGAGAAATTACCAGATAGTACAGTGATTTGGGGAGCTTTAGGGACCTTCTATAGCCGAAGTGTTTCGCGAATTGATGAAGCAGAAAATGCATACAGAAAAGCAATAGAATGTAATCCAACGAACAGTTTAGCTATGTCTAATCTTGGGTTGCATCTGGCGAATCTTGGGAGATTGGATGAAGCGGAGAAAATCTTATCGAAATCCCGTGAAGTTAATCCTGAAGGGATTGGTGAATCAAAAGAATGGGATGCTCACGTCAGAAGATCCCTCTCTAGAATTCGTACACAGCTCAAAATGTCTGATGGTGATGAAAAACTTGAGAATGATAGTGTAGTTGATGTACAAGGACTATTGAGAATGGCTGAACTATCTATGCGTAACAACGACTTTGTTCGAGCTGAAGATCTCCTGAGAAAAGCTACGACACCATCTTCTCGCCAAGCTATTGCTGAGTTTTGGTTTAGATTGGGACATTACTACTTTAAGATGGGTCGTGGTTCAGATGAGAAACGGGCTTTTAGAACCGCACTCGAATTAGACGAACATCTGACAAAAGCAAGAAACGATTTAGCTGACTCATTGAATAGGGAGGGGAAATACCAAGAAGCTGAATCTTTGTTACAACCTGCAATTATTGATGATCCTGATGATCATTATGTATGGATGAATCTGGGAAAGGCTCTCTTTGGTCAGCAGAAGTTCAATGAAGCAGAAAAGATGTTCGAGAAGGTTGTTGAATTAGAATCTGGATATGTCAATGCACATTTTCAGCTTGGAAAAATATTCCAAATGAAAGAGGATCTCAAACGAGCTGAGGCTGCATTTCGAAAAACTGTAGAACTTCAACCGAGTAGCTTTGAAGGTTGGACCGAACTTGGATTAGTGTTTATGAAGATGAATCAAGCAGAGGATGCCGAAAAAGCATGGAAGACTGCAACCACATATAATCCAAATTATGATGCTCCTTGGGTGAATCTATCATCGTTGTATAGTATGTCTGGGAGATGTGATGAAGCAAGAGATGCACTCTCGAGAGCTCAAAGATTAGCCCCTCATGACCAGTTTGTAATCAGAGCTGAGATGCTATGGAAGACAATGTGCGGAGGTGGTGCTAATCCCGAAATAAGCAAAGAATTCGTTGACACAGAATCGGAAAACTTGGAGTATACGAAGCTTATCAATAGAGGTGCTGTTATGCTTGATAATGGACAACTCCAAGATGCAGAACAATGTTATCGAAGAGCAGTTGAACTTGATGCATCTGATCCCCTCGGGTGGGGTATGCTTGGAACAGTACTGAGAGCAATAGGTCAATTAGATGAGGCTGATAAAGCATTTAAAAAAGCACTGAAATCAGAGAAAGAAATACCCCCATCAATCTATGCGAATTATACAGTATTACTGAAACAAGTGGGCAGGACCGATGAAGCAGAGAAAGTATTACTCCGTCTGACAAAGGAACATCCTGATTTCACTATTGGATGGTTCAATCTTGGAAATCTCTATCTAACTGTAAAAGATTGGAAACGCGCAAAAGACATGTACCTGAAGGCACTAGAAACCAATCCTCAACCAAACGCAGTCGTCAATATCAAGTGGAATCTGGGCGTTGCGTTTAAGGAATTACAGGAATATACGAAAGCCGAGAAGGTTTTGTTGGAAGCTCTACAGTTAGATCCGACAAATCAAAGCATTCAGACTGTTTTGAGGCAAGTTCGCGAATCCAGATAAATCTCTATCATAATTCACTACCTATAAAGTGGGTTTGAATCTCTTACGACAAGTCTTACAGATGACATAGCCATCTTGCCGAATCTCATTTTCTGTGAACTTTGCGTTGCAGTCTGGACAATGATTTTTTGCTATTCTCCTATCTCTTGTTTCTACATTCTTTTCAGATTCAGTTTCTCCAAGTCTGTGAGCTACGAATCTTCTCAAATCCTCACGCGAAATGTTTTGTGGCACGGTCTCTGGACGATATTTTTGTAGGAGGTCTGTCATTTGTTCAATATGCGCATCAGATGGACCTCTCCCTCTCTGAAAGAAGATATCCAATTCTGGAACGCTATTAGGTATTGTCATGACAGTATCATTCCATACTGGTGCTACACCTGGACCAAGAAGTACTATAGTGTTATACTGCCCAAGAACAGAATTTAGAGAGTCTTTTGGTTTGAATCCTATCTTATCAAGAGGTGGATCTGAAAATGACTCTTTAAACTGGATCTTAAAATCAGTTGGTTCATATTCAAGGAAGGTCACAGGCGGAATAATAAAGGCACCTTTGTGTCTTTCACTGTGGATATTTTTAAGGGCATACCTATCAGGTTCCGTTCTTCGGGTCATCATATCAACCTTTATTGTCCTGAAATCAAGAATATGCCAATTAACTAAAAATCCTTCACCAATTGGTTTCCCGTCTTCTGATACTAGAAACCTCTTGGCGATTCGCTCCTCTGCTTTTTTACAAGCAACTTTCAAGTCTCTAAGAACATCAATCAGAGTCGAACCCAACGGTGCAGTGACTCCCATATGCACATAGATGTCAAATCCTATCACAGAAACGAAGTTGGTATTGCTCTTTAGTGGTTGCTTCAGTTCTTTTGCTGCACTAGAGAGGTACTTGATTTCCGTATCATCAGAGTTTTTCTTCAAGTAGTCAATAAATAATTTTGACGCATCTTGATAATTTCCCTGAATCATCAGGTCACGGCCCTTTTCTTTCAACGATAAAGAATCATCATTGCTCATTCCATCACTCCCATATTTTCTGCGGCAAACTGATTATTAAATCACACTAGGGCTTGAATTTCACCCCTCATTGTTGTGAAATTACAAAACTACATCTGTTTCTCTTGCACGTAAATTTAGAGCTCGGGTATGAAGACCTCACGACCCATGATGATTTATTCCGATTCATTTTTGAGAGAAGTTACTTACATCTCTGGTGTGTCTTCTGATGATCAAAGAGATTCGACTTGAGCAGATATCCCTTGTTGAGTTTTTAATTGACGGATTTATCCTTCGAATCAGTGAGGATGAGACACAAATCCCACGATGGAAGGAGGGGCTTTTGAAGGGTGTCGAGACCGGAACTATTACTATACTAGCCGCCTTTAATCCTGATGACACTCCCTTTGGTCTTGCCATCTTTAGACCCGCTCAGAACACACTGACAGCTTTTCATACCTCTGATGATGCTTGGGACAAGTTGTTCACAAACGTCTTTGCATACATGAAAGAGGGACATCCTCTTATCCGTATCTCAGGGGCAGCAGTACCTGAGAAATTCCACTCTATTCTGATGCGCCATGACTTTTCACGGATAGACCTTGCCCAGATGTCCCTCCTGAGCGGTGATGTTGAGCGACTTATATTGAATGAACTTCCTGATGGTTATTCCATAGTTCCGTACAATGTGACGATGAACCAGTCTGTTGCTGAGATGTTGGTCGAGAGCTATCTAGGCACATCTTTCCGTGAGCACTTTCTTGACCAAGTGGGATCGGTTGATGCCTGCCTGCAGACACTTAGGAAGGTTAGGGTGGGCTCCTCTCTAAGTATTCTTACTAAAGGTGACATTCCTATTGGGTCCTGTCTTGTGTCTGTACACAGGAATACTGCTACTGTGGGATTGGTTGCAGTTCATCCTGAGTACAGGAGGCGAGGATTGGGTAGCATCCTGGTGACCACTGCGATCAAACATGTGATTGACACGCATGATGAAGTTGAGAGCGTCTTTCTCGAGGTGGTCGAGGGAGACCCTGCCTTTGACCTCTATGAGGATCTTGGATTCATGACCGATTCTATTCAACCATTATTTGCTTGGACCAAGAAAGAGTGATGAGAGCGGAAAGCCCTCTCTCGATCAGAAATTTACGAGTTCTTTTTATAGCTAAAGGATGCAAAGATCTCAGATATCAATCCTGCAATTCCGATTGCCTTTATGAACTCCATTTTTTTCTTGTGGAAAGATACAAGAGGTCTATTGCAACATTCGTAAAGGATTGAAACATGAGCGAATTATTTCCGTTTATGAGGTCCATTCTACTACCTGATGTCCAGCATAGGATCATTCGATTTATTCTCAAGAATGGTCCAAAGAGTGACTTTGGTATATGTGAGAAACTCTCTCTGTCATATGCAGATCTCCCCAGAGATCGAACAGACTACAAGTACACCTCTTTAGAGACAGTTGACCGTGAACTCAAGGAGCTTGCAGGCAAGGGATTTCTTAATTTTCGAGAGTCTGAGGATGCTGAGAAGTGGGCTGGACGGACTGGTGTATATCACCTCACTATTTTTGGATTATCTGCTCTTTGTATTCGAAATCAGGATAAGCCAACAGAATTCTGCAGAACCATTTCAGGTTCATATATCCACTGGAAGCAAATCCTTCCATTGGTTCTTGGAAAGTGGGAGTTCTTCATTGAGCAAGGTGTTGAAGACGTTGCATGCACAAATCTCCTCAATGCATCCCATCTACTGATTAATGAATACTATTCTTTCATCAAGGCTCTCTTTGAATGGGTGTTTCACAAACGGCAGAGAAAAACACTGTCAGAACCTACAGTGAGTTCCGTATCAGATTTCTATGGTCAGCTTCAATTTTCTTCAGGACCTAAGAAACCTGGATTTCCCTCTAATTCCCTTCAGGAGGATGCCTTCAACCTACGATATTACGTGTTCGACAATCCACGACTCAAAGCTAGCGATATGAAGCGATGGCTTCTTGCCTGTAAGATGGATCCTGATATCCATTCATATCTCAAGAATCAACTCCAGCGTAAGATTGCTAATCGTGAGGTGCAGGTCACGCAGTTAGAAACTAATTTGAAATTATTGCGGTCTTATTGAAACTCCATCTATTGATATTGCTTTGTGTTTCATAGAGGTTCATCTATCTGATCAGTGAGTCTATTTTTAAAAAGAAAATGAGATGAGAGAGGAAGAACTTCTCTCAAATGAATCTTGAAACTACATCTGCTTCTCTTGCCTTCTAATGAACTAATCTAATAGCCATCATTATTCGTCTGGTACAACTGGCCAAATTTTGAAAGGACATTTGAGGTACAAATGCCGTGAACTATTTCTTCACTTTTAGCTCTTTTCCGCAACAGCTAAAGTTGCAACCGCATGTATCGTCTCCGCAACAATCAGTGCATTCTTTAACCACTTTAATTTCGAGTCCGCAAGACTCGCACATATAAACAAGTCCCTTTTTCATGTCATGACAGTGAAGTACCATAATAGATTCAACTCCAAGATTGGATTATCCTTAATATGTTCAAGGTGAATATCTTTCTTGTGGTGTATCCAACGCGGATTTCAATTCGGATTCATAAGCAACAAATATGCGTCTTCTGTTTTTCCTCCTCAAAATTCAGGAAGGCATTCTAGTTCTTCAAGAATAAGGAGAGAAGAACGCCCTTTCCCTATTTTTGGAGTGAAACTACATTTGTTTCTCTCTTTTGAAATGATTCCACTATGGTTCAGCCATTTTGTTATCATCTGACATGGATTTGTTTTTATTGTTGTTTCTTGAGCCAGTGTACGATGATAGATACCGCTTCATCATCAAGATGGGTATCAGCTGCATTGTACTGTTTTGCTACCTCTGCTACAGCAATCTTATCTCTAGGAGTCTCGTCGTTTTTCAGGACATGATTTGCGTTCTCAGGGAAAACGAATTCAACATTCTTATGACTCCTAGTAGTTTTCTGTAGTGGACCACCATCTGCTTGCCAGTCTACTTGAACATCTTTTTTACCAATCACAACAAGTACTGGTTCTTTGATATCAGCTAATAGAACTGAGGGATCTGTAATCCAAAGTTCGCGAGCGAATGGAAGATTTGCTGGATTGGAAAGTCCTCGAATAATCTGCTGGATGCTCTCTGGTAAAGCTGTATCTGGTGCGACATTCTCTCCAGAAACATACGACTCAATTGCTCTGTCATACATAGCCAGAATGGTCTCATTGTTTGGTACTTGTTCCAATTGTTCCACCAACTGACTTCGTGCAACATCACCCACTGCTCTACCCGGTGCTCCGGTGAGAACTAAGGCATTGAAACGATTCTTCGTCATTTTTTTTTGATAATGTAAAGCATGAATTGCACCTTCGCTATTTGTCAGACTAAATAGACGATTCTTGTCAATCTTTGGTGTTTCGAGAAGTGTGTCTACTGCACCGATTAGCTCTTCAAGGTGACTCCGCATACTCATCTTTCCCACGAGCCGAGGTATGTTTTCCACTGCAAATGGACCGGAAGCACGTTTGTCATAACGCAGGCATATGAATCCTGTACCACTAAGAGTTTCAGCAAGGAGTCGTCCACTTCCATTTGTACCTGGAATTAGTGGTGACTCCCAGTTCCTGTCAGTCGGTCCACTTCCTGCAACAAACACAATTCCTGGATAAAGTCCATCTCCTTTTGGTACGGTCATTGTCCCATTGACACTTATCCCATCTATTTCCCAAGAGGCCTCTTGAGACACAAAATCAAACTCTTTTTTCATTAAGTTCATCTTCAGGCTAATCACTCAGAATTGAATTATAAAATATCAGTTAGGGAGATGAATAATCATATTAGTAATGTAGACCGCTTCTCAATGCATTGCCAGACCTGGCGACTGACTTGCTGGAATTGATTGGAGGGTTTTTTTGCGTATCGATAGTTTCAATAACTAGTTTTCTGCTATCCTACAGGTTGATATTCGCAGATATAGCCATGATTCTTATTGTGGGGATGAGATATGATAGCGGATAGTCATTCGATTGAAGTTGAGTTTGTGGCGATGCGATGGATTATGGTAGTATTCATTCTCATTATGTCTTTAGAAAATGTCTTCTCGTTCATTCTTGGAGGTTAACATTCAAATTGAGTTCGAAGTTGCAAAGGTTTGATCTTAGGTATATTGGATTTTTTTTGCTAACAGCTGGGCTGGTTATGACGATCCCGATGACTGCCACAGGACAGGGAACTCTGACCTTGACAATAAATCGGAATGCGGGACTGTCTTTCGGGAACTTCATCCAAGGATCATTTACTCTTAGTGGGAGTGGTTCCGAGAGTGTCCAGAATTTGACAGTCTACTTCAACGGGGAAAAGGTTCACTTTGTCATCGGTAATACCATAACATGGGAATTCAGCACTGGGGATTACCCGAGTGGCTCTACAAACATAACTCTATTCGGTGTTGATGATGTTGGAGGTACGTACTCTGCGTATAGTCAGGTCACCTTCATGGGATCTGAAACGGTAGCTACCATCGTGACAGTGATTGTCGCACTTATAGCGGTCATGGCTCTTGTGAAGTATAGAGGAAGACTCCATCGATCAGGGAACAAGTAAACGCCCTACCTAGGAATTTCATCAAACTATTGCTGTTGCATTACTACAAGACAAGAATCCGAAAAACGCCTCAAAGTTGTATTCTGAATCAATATGACTGCAGCAGATGGGCCTGAGCCGCAAGAATTCAAGTCCGAAAATTTCTCTGCTCATGACAATTTTATAAAATCAAATTTAAAACTCACTTTCTATCAGGTATGAACCTCTTGAAACACTTTGGACAGATTACAGGCCCATCAGGTTTGAATACCCCATCTTTCGCAATCACGTTGTCACATTTCGGGCAGATAGTTTCTGGTGTTTTCCTCTCTGTAGCCTTTGGTAGCGGTTTCACATCAGTTTTCTCGAATGATTCTGGAGATTCTTCTGAATCTCTCTTTGCTAATTCCCAAGTTAATTCTTCAGTTTTCTTTCTTCTATTTCGGGAATTACATACTGCATCAATACAGTCATGATTGTCTGCATTTGTTTGGAAATTTCCTCAACTGGCGTTCCTTCGCTACTCGTCTGAATTGCCTGTTGCATGATATTCTCTTTTAATAATGCTGTTTGTACTATCATGTCTGCAGTGAGTTTTCTTTGAAGCTCAAGGCCTTCCTGATGGGTTTGGTCCAATTTGAGCAACTTTTCTAGATATTTCATCGAGTCCTTTTTCTTTCCTTGTATTGCATATACACAGGCAAGATTCCATAAGCCATCTAAGTTGTTTTTGTCTGATTTTATGAATTTCTCTAAAACGTCTTCTGCTTTCGTGTACTCTTCATTAATGATGTGAAGTCTACTCAAGGGAAGGAGGACTTGTTTGTTTTTTTGATATTGCCTGAGAATGCCATCAATTACTGATTGCGCCTTGTTATAACTTCCACCTGCAATATATAGTTCCGCAAGAAGAATCAAATTTTCTTCGGGCTTTCTATTTTTCTCTAATCCCTCGGATACAAGTCTCGCTTCTGGTCGACTATGAATCTGATACTCCCTAAGCAGGTTCTCCCACAAATCCCGGCGAGTGATATCTTGTTGTACTGCCTCTAGAAATGATTGGATCGCTCCATCAGGATTACCAAGAATACGTTGTAGAAACCCTAGTATGAGCCAAACCTCTGGAATCTGTCCAGCAATTGTCACCCCTCTTTTGAGTTCAGCGCGAGCATCCTCATAGCGTTTCACTTTTAGTAAACTATCTACACAAATCATCAATGTTGTAAAATGCTTTTTCTCCATTTCAGCTGCTAGATTTACATAAATAGGTGGAGCTCTAACTGTAACAGTGGAACGATATAGCTTGACCTTGGTCTCATAGGGTTTTTCACCTATTGACTTACAATGTAAATCAAAGGTTTCGTTTCGATGCATTTCTGCAGCTGTTGTTAATGGAAGTATTGCTTCCTCGTACCTTCCGCTTATGTAAAGTGCTTCACCTGATTCTAGATGTTCCTTGTATGATTTTGAGCCTTTCAGTTCTTGTTCGACCATTTTCTCCAGTGTGGCTGAATGAGGGCTCAAATCATCAGTTCTATCGTTCACACTCAACTCTCCTCAAGACTCGTTTCAACATTCCTGAATTTATTACTTTCTAGATTCAGAATAAAGAAAATGGAAAAAATGAGGAAGGATCTCTCTCGAATAAATCTTGAAACTACATCTGCTTCTCTTGCCTGTAGGGCAGGAATTCAGGCCCGAAGATCTCACGACCCATGATTGCACTCATGCCGATTAATACCGGCAGATGCTTGTGCATAATTTATTCCATTTTAGCGCATCTCACTGTTGAGGATTGATTACATGAGTAACGATATCGATCAAATCAGAAAGACAGTACAAGCATATTTCGATGGTGTTTCAACAAAGAGCTATGAGAAATTTCTAGAGTCTTGGCATCCGGATGCAAGAATGAATTTTGTAAAGGATGATAAGGTCTCCTCAGTTGGTCGAGATTTCTGGGAAAATTGGTGCAAACAAGATGCGATTCCTGAAACTACCAGCAACGCATGGATTGAGTCAATAGACATCAGAGGTTCTGTTGCAGCTGTGAGAAGTAAGATGATTAGAAATGAGCCTGATACCATCTACGATTTCACTGATTTTCTTACTCTATTGAAACAGAGTGAAAACAATTGGGTCATTATAAGTAAAGCATACAATGTTGTGATTACAAAGAAATGACTGTATTCAATCACTGAGGTAGTAGGTTAATGCTATCTCAACTGCCCTCTTTTTGATGATATGGCTCTCTAATCACTGGATGTACTCCTATACTACCCGAGAAATGGTGCCATGTGTGGATATGAGGTACTATTGCTTTCATTATCTTATTCTCAGCTTTTTTCAGATGCTCCTGGAATGTAGTTCTTGGTAGGTCAAGTCTTTCAGCTATTGACTGAAGGCCTGCATCACGAGGAATCTTATAGTATCCATTAGCATATGCAGTGAGTATTGCATTGGTCTGTTTTTCTGTTAGGTCTGAGAAGAGTGCCTCTGTTGTGACTGTCATTTGACTCTCTGAAAATCCTCTGAATGGTACTTTTCGTAGCATCCATGGAACAAAGCAAGATTCTTCAAATTTAGAGAATACCTTACTGATGTGATCGTGATGGAACACCACGATTCGGTGATACTGCCATCCTGCTGTAAAGATGATTGGGTAGATTGCGAGTATCCCAAACTCTTCAATGCACTCTTCAATAATGTGTTCAACTTGACATAGATGTATTCGTGAGACTATGTATCCACGGTCATCCTCCTGGAAGATATCAATCACATCATCTTGATGTGCAATCTCTTCTACAACAGATGCAATATCTCTACCACCTCTCGGGATCACCTCAGTTACTTCTCTCTCACCATTCCTCCACACCATCATCCTTGAGTGTGGATTTTTTTGTGAGATGCTCCCATATCTACACTCATGTCTTATCTTAAATTCACCCTCGAACATTGACATGGATATCTACCTCATAGGATATCTATTATATCGATAACCGGCATGTGACGATATTCATTCTTCCGAAGAACGCAAACACACAATTTACTCGGTAAATTAGAAACTTCGATCCAAAGATATTACAACTCATGATGATGAATAAAAATCCTCATCCCCTCAAAGGTATAATCATCAAAGAACGACTCGTTTGTACTCACCAGGATCGCTTGTGTTATAGAAAAAAAAACAGCACATATCGCTGGAAGTGGAATTAAATTCCTCTACAAAAT
>Ga0315535_1000700_pt1 | contig 23332 bp, 20 predicted proteins | sample SalMarSW160220MG_2_FD_203092 | JGI IMG/M metagenome (GOLD analysis project Ga0315535, IMG submission 203092) | Salt marsh sediment microbial communities from the Plum Island Ecosystem LTER, Massachusetts, United States - Salt Marsh Sediment SW1602-20 ... | reverse complement strand
CACACCGCCGACGAATTTGGCGGGTAGCACCTCCCAGGAGGTTGCGGGGACCTCCCCCTTGAACACGGCCTCGACGTCCTGGATTCCACTCCCGGACACGCGTGGGACGGCGAGGACGACGAGGCGTGCCAGAACGACACACACGACAACCACGAGGATCAGCAGGATCCAACCCGGTCCCGACCAATCGTGGGCCCACGTGAGAAACGACAGTCTCAGGTCGTCGGCTTCGAACAACAGCTTGCGGAAGTAGCCCCCGACGATCCCGACGATGAACCCCGCTACAGCGGCAACCAGCCCCAGTATGACCAGGCCGCGGGCGTCGCTCTTCTCTCGGCTCATCAGCCCGATCACGTTAGTCGCGGTGACGGCGGTCCTCTGGCGGTAGCGCGGACGTCGTGCGTAGCATGGGCGGCATGGCGAAGCTCCTCGTGTTCACCGCCTGGTCTGTGGTACGAGCCGTCGTGCGGCGACTGGCCTGCGGACCGTTGGTCGATGATTGGTCGTGGGCGGTTGAGCTGCGGGTTGTCGCACTCCGGACGATTCTGGAGATGAGTCGGCCGAACCGGCGGGTCCTCGAACGCCGTCTGGACCCACCCGTGCCCCGTGAGCTGCGGACACTCGTGCGGGTCGAGCCCGGCGACGTCGGTGGTGTGCCGGGAGAGTGGATCACGAGGGTTGGCTTCGACGACGACTCGATCTTGCTGTACTTGCACGGGGGCGCATACCTCGGAGGGAGCCCGGCCACCCACCGCCAGTTCGCGTGCCGTCTCACGTGGGCACTGGGACTGAAGACGTTCGTTCCCGACTACCGGCTCGGTCCCGAGCACCGATTTCCCGCAGCGGTCGATGACGCCGTGGCGGTCTACGAGGCATTGGAGTCGCACACCGTCGTCGTCGCAGGGGACTCGGCCGGGGGAGGTCTCGCGTGCGCGTTGATGTTTCACCTCCGAGACGAGGGGCGTCGCCTGCCGGCCGGGGCCGTCCTGTTCTCGCCATACACGGACCTCGAGCACACGGCCGCGTCCATCGTCACCAATGCGGCGACCGACTATCTCCCGCTGGGAGAACCCTCACCCAACACGGCATATCTCGGAGACCACAACCCTCGCGATCCTCTTGCCTCGCCGATGTATGGAGACTTCGCCGGAATCCCCCCGCTGTTGATCTTCGCCGGTAGTCGCGAGATGATCCTGGATGACGCCACTCGTCTCGCGGACAAGGCCACCGCCGATGGAGCGCAGGTCACCCTCCACATCGAGCCGGACATGATCCACGTGTGGCCTGCCATCCTGCCCGACCATCCGGCAGCTGCTCGCGCCATTGCGATCGCCGCCGAGTTCGTGCGAGGGATGGGGAGGGAGTAGCCAGGCGCCGACCCGCGGGGTCAGTTCTCCTTCGGGAGGAACGACACGTGACCGCACTCGGAACAGACCCGCCGGATGAGCCCCGCCTGGATGGTGGATGTTCCGTACGTGTGGATGTGGTCGGGCGCGACCGAGTCGTCGGGACCGTATGCCTTCAGCCGATCGAGGGGCCATATGCCGGTTTGCCGGAGCTGATCGCGCGTGGCCGCACTGAGGTTCTTCGTTCTGGTGAGGAGTCGACGCGGTCGGGTTGGGGCCGCGACCTTCTCCTCCGTAAGGTCCAGTTCGATGGTCTCGTCGGCGGGTGGCGGAGGTTCGGGCGGGATCGGCGATGCAGCTTCCTCAGGCCGTGGCGGACGTGTGTCCCCAGGAGCTCGGGCCGCGCGCTGCTTCTTTCGCTTCTTCACTCCGGTCGTTTGGTGGGCGGCCTCGACGAACTGGAGTGACGCGAAGAAGTCCGGGTTGGTCGGCTGGAAGTTGATCACGTCATCACCGATGACGAGCTGGAACTCTTGCGGAGAGACGCGGTTGATGTCGACATCGGCAATCGGCCAACTCCCGAGGTCGGTTCGACCTGTTCGGAGGCGGAGCTGATCGTTCACGATCTGAACGACTGCGGTGATGCCCGAGTCGAGATCATCTGGGAGGCGGACGATCCCGCTTATTCGTATCATGGTGTCCCTTGCGCGCTCATAGAGATGTTTACGCGCTCTTCGCGGTCACGTCAAGAACCAATCCCGGGTTGCGCCTCCAAGAGGACTGCGGTCGTCGGTACCGGAAATCGGGGTCGCTGCTTCGAGCGCCCTGTCTCGGTCGCCGGCGAACGCAGCGAGCGGTCGGAACCCCGGCTGTGATCCGCGTCCACGGTTTGGGCAAGAGCACTCGTGGCACTACCGCCGCCCGTCCCCTCGAACGCGACAGAAGGGTGAGGCCTGTTTCGCGAGCCTTCGACCGTCTTCCGTGTCCGTTCCTGCTCCGTGTCGCTCTGCGAGGAAACCCGTCGGATCGCCCCGCGGTCCCATTGCCGCTGTCCATACGAGGTACGGCGAGCGTCAACTCGCCTCAGTGCAGGATCGTGGCTTCGAATCGGAGGAGACGGACGGGCTCCTCTGCGCCGATGTGTGCCTTCCGCTTGGCGATGTCGACCTGTGCTTCGGGCGTCTCTATCCCTGGGATGGCCGGCAAGAGCAGCCCGCGACGTCCCCTCCTTCCCTCCACGATCAGTCCGTAGTGGGCAGGGTCGAGGAAGGCGAGAGTATTCACTTCCTCCGGCGGGCCGAGGAGGTACACGGTGATGTCGAGTTCGTCGACTTCGGAGGCCCGCAGCGGAGGGAAACGTGGGTCATGAACAGCGGCGTTGACCGCCTGCCGGGCGACCTCCGTCTCGAGGGAGTCCGAGTCGCCGCTGATGCTTCCTATGCACCCACGAAGGCCGTTGGTGTCGTGCAAGGAGACGAAGACACCTCCCGGCGGCGACGACCCCTTGAGGACCGGCAGGTTCCCCGTCGTCAGATAGTGACGCAGGGTGTCCCGGGCGAGTCGAACGTACGGATGCTCCACGAGTTGACACTACCGGGATGGCCGAAGGCGCGAGACCGAGGGCGAGATGGCCTACGCTGATCGATTGTGACAACGTTGCGTCGCCGGTTTGTTCGTCCTGGGAATGTGACTGCGATGATGGTCGTCGCCGGTTTCGTCGGGGCCGGCGCCGGGCTTGGAGCGGTCCTTCTGATCGAGGCGATCGACTCACTGGCGGAGCTGGTCAGGCGCCTCGACGGCATCGTTCAGATACCGCATCTGGTTCCACTCGTGGTGATACCGGCCGCGCTGATGGCTTCGTGGTGGCTCACGAAGACGTTCGCTCCCGAAGCGGCTGGTCACGGCGTTCCGCAGATCCTGGCTGCGATCACGGTGTCTGGTGGTGCCATCCGGTGGCTCGTCGGTCCCTTGAAGGTCATCGCATCCGCGATCACGATTGGTGCAGGCGGAAGCGCCGGTCGTGAAGGCCCCATTGCGCAGATCGGCGCCGGACTCGGATCGTTCGTCGGAAAGCGACTCCAGCTTCCAGAAGGCGGCGTGATCGGTCTCGTTGCCGCGGGGGCGGGCGCGGGAATTGCCGCGACGTTCAACGCCCCGATCGCGGGGATGTTCTTCGCGATGGAAGTGATCCTCGGCAGCTTCTCGGTGAGACACCTTCACACGGTCGTGGTGGCGACGGTCGCCGGTGCCGTCGTTTCCCACAGCATCCTGGGAGAGGGACTCACCTTCAGTGTGGCCGCACACTCGATCGGACACCCCACCGAACTTCTCGCCTATGCCGTCCTCGGGTTGCTGTGCGTCGCCGGCGGTTTGGTGCTGCTGTGGTCCCTCGACTTCTGGGAGGACAAGCCCGACGTGCTGAGAGGGTGGCGTCGCCCACTGCTCGTGTCGTTCGCCGTTGCGATTCCGGTCACGTTCTTCCCTGAGATCGCCGGCACCGGCCAGTCGTTCATCGGTGGGCTCCTCAACGGCGAGTCGGGTCTCGTCTGGTGGTTCCTCCTGGTCCTTGCCTTGGTCAAGCCGATCGCAACCGGCGCCACGTTCGGTGCTCGAGGTTCAGGTGGCATCTTCATGCCGAGCCTCTTCATCGGTGCGACCATCGGTTCCGGCTTCGCCCACGTGCTCGGGAGTGTGTGGCACGTCTCGGTGCTTCACCCCGAGGCCTTCGCGCTGGTGGGAATGGCGGCCGCGTTCACCGCCGTCGCCCGCGCCCCCTTGACGGCGATCCTCATCGTGTTCGAGGTGACCGGTGACTACGGGCTCGTGCTGCCGCTGATGGTTGCGGCCGCCGTTGCGATGCTCGTTGCGCCGCGCCTGTATCCGGACAGCGCCTACACGAAGCCGCTGACCCGGATGGGGATCCGAGTGACCAGGGGTGGCGAGATCGATCTACTGGACACCGTTCGGGTCGGGGACGCAATGACGGTCGACTCCATGGCGGTCGTCGCGCACACGACCCTCGGCGAGCTCCAAGGGATGTTCGACAGAGAACGGCACCATGGGCTGCCGGTCGTCGACGCCGATGAGCATCTCGTGGGAGTGGTGACGGTGGCCGACGTTGTTCGCGCCGGTGGTCCGTCCGACCAGGTGCTGGTCCAGGACGCCATGACGCCGAAACCCGTCACCGTGACCCCATCAACGGCCGCATCGGAAGCGCTCGAGCGAATGGCGGCGCTGGGTGTCGGGAGGATCCCCGTTGTCGATGATGAGGATGCACGGCATCTGGTAGGGATGTTCCGTCGGGAAGACGCCGTGAACGCCTATCACCGGGCCAGGGGTGCCGCTCTCCGGCAGGCCGCCGAGCGCGAGCACTACCGGCTCAAGACCAGGGTTGGCAGTCACTTCTTCGACTTCGTCGTTCCGGAGCGTTCGATGGCCGTCGGCAGGCAAGTGAAGGAGGTGCCATGGCCGGAGGGGTGCCTCGCCGTCTCGGTGGTTCGCGAAGGCGAGGTATTGGTGGCACAGGGGGGCACGGTCATACGGGCGGGCGACAGGATCACCTGTTTCGGCGATGAGCGGATGAGGGAACGCCTTCTGCACCGTCTCAGACCTACCGGCGAGGAAGGGGCGCGAGACTGACCTGCCGGGGAGGGGATACGGTGGCAGGTCAGTCTCGGAATCACGCAGACGGGCGTTCGTCGACGGTGATGGTCGCGGTCTCGTGAGCATCACCTCGCACATACTCGAGCTGGACTTGTTGACCGGGGTCGGTGTCGTTGATCGCGTTGACCAGGTCGGATGCGTTGGCGATGTCGATCCCGTTGAATGTCACGACCACGTCGTACTGCTGCAGCCCTGCCTGGTCGGCTGCGCTTCCTGGATAGATCTGGGTCAGTAGGGCTCCGGTGTCGATCGACAGGTTGAGCTGCTCGGCCGCCGCTTGGGAGTTGTCGGCGACCGCGACACCGAGGTAGGGCTGACCCACACCACGCTCGAAGCGGTTCAGCACGCGCTTTGCGTTGTTGATGGGAATGGCGAAGCCCACGTTCTGCGCATTGCCGGCGATCGCCGTGTTGATGCCGATGACTTGGCCGGCGGCGTTCAGCAGAGGACCACCGGAGTTGCCGGGGTTGATCGCTGCGTCGGTTTGGATCGCGTCCTCAACGGTCCCGAGTTCCGTCTGGATCTGCCTGTGGAGCGCAGAGATGATGCCAAGCGACACGGTCGGTTCCGAGGCGTTCAGGGCGAGCGCGTTGCCGATGGCGATAGCAGGGTCTCCGACTTCGATCGAGTCGGAGTCACCGAGGGGAAGGGGGGCGAGATCCGTCGTGTCCGACACTTCGAGGACCGCGAGGTCCTGGAGAGGAGCAGAGGAGACAACCGTCGCTGGACGGGCCTTGCCGTCGTGGGCCGTGACGGTCACTTTCGACGCGTTCTGTATGACGTGGTAGTTGGTCAGGATGTGCCCTTGTCCGTCGATGACGACACCTGTTCCCGCGCCAGCCGGCAACTCCTGCGAGTTCCCGAGGAAGTCGGTGATGACCTGGTCCTGAGTGACGGCAACGACTCCGGATTCTGCGGTACGCACGAGTGGCGAGATGTCGAACAGCCCATACACGGCGGAAGTCGAGGGTGTGGTCGAGGTCGTCGGCACTGCCGAGACGACCGTGGCCCCGGTCGTCGTCGTATCGGGGGTGGTTGAGGTGTTCAGGGTGCATCCCGCAGTTGCCAGCAGGAGTGCGGTTGCGATGGCTAGTCGTTTCATTGGGTCTCCGTGTCGAGTGTTGTCGAGGCTCCCATGGGGAAATGGTATGGTGCCGCAGCGATGTGAGACCCTGTTCGAGGTGATTCTCACGGCACTCTGTAGAGATTCTTAGGGGATTCTCAAACCCTGTACCATCCCGCACGTGCCGGCCCCAACTGTCCTCCTTCTGCTTGCCACCGGCATCATCGCAGGCTTCGTGAACACGGTCGCCGGCGGAGGATCCGTCATTTCGCTGCCGGTTCTCGTCGAGGTGGTGGGCGCCAGCGTCGCGAACGGGACGAATCGCATCGCCATCCTGATGCAAAACATCGTCGGGTCCATCTCGTTCCATCGAGGTGGCAAAGTGCCATGGCGGCTCGTGAAAGCGGTCGTGCTGCCGACCATCGTGGGTGCAGCCTGTGGTGCATGGGTGGCAACACAGATTCCGGCGGACGTCATGAAGCGGATCTTCGGACTGGTGATCGTGCTGGTCGCGTTGTCCGTGCTCGTCGGACCCTCACGCTGGATGAGAGAGGGGGAACCTCGACTGAAGGAGCCGTGGCGAAGCATCTCGTTCTTCGGCATCGGGCTGTATGGCGGTTTCGTCCAGGCAGGCGTCGGGTTCCTGCTGCTGGCCGGGTTGGTGCTCGGTAGCGGCCTCGGACTGGTGAAGGGGAACGCGGCGAAGGTCGTGATCATCCTCGCCTACACGCCGGTGACGCTCTTCTTCTTCGCGACCGCTTCACAGGTTGACCTTCGAGCCGGGCTGATCCTCGGTGTCGGCAACATGACCGGAGCCTTCGTTGCGTCCCGGCTGGCCATCAAGAAAGGTGCGGGGTGGATCCGTTGGGTGCTGGTCGTAGCCGCGGTCGCTGCAGCCCTTCGGATGCTGCTGTGACCGTCACTTCCTGAGGCGTGACGATCTGTGTGCCTGCAGTTCGGGCTGCGTTACGTCTTCCAGCGTGAGGAACGCCTCCGGGTTGACTCGAGAGACGATCTGCAGCGCCTCGGCGGCTCGCTTTCGGGGAATCACCGTGAAGGCGAGTCGAACTTCCCCTTGCTTGCCTTCAGCGTTGACTACTGTCACCCCGAAACCCGCCTGACGGAGTGATGGCGCGACCTCGGGGGTATCGGTCGGCGTGATGACTCGCAGGACGGTCTTTCCGAGTTTCAGCACGCGTTCCAGTGTCGAACCCAAGATGGTTCCTGCGCCGAACCCGGCCGCGTAGGCGACCATGCGAACAGGTGAGTGCAGATTCGAAAAGACCAGCCCTGCGGCGATGACCCAGGTGAGGGACTCGAAGAAGCCGAGGAGACCGGCGATCCAGCGTTCGCCTCGCACGATCATGACGATGCGGACGGCGCCGATGGAGACGTCGACCAGCCGGAGACAGAAGATGAGGAGTGCACCGAGGAGCATCGGGGGGAGTCTATCGCTTGGGGTAGGTTCTTCAGCCTGGCATCATGATCGCCTCATGCGATACCTGGCCATGCTCATTGCCTCGCTCTTGTTGCTTTCCGCGTGCGGAGGCGGTGCCGCCACAACCACGCTGCCCACTGCAACGACCATGGCGGGCTGCGAGAACGTGGCGTACATCATTCCGAGTTCGGATGACGCCGTCTTCGAGATCAGCAAGGTCTACACCTACCTCCAGGAGGAGAAGCCCGAGGTCGTCGGCACGGAGTTCGACGCGGATCTGCTTCAACTCGCGAGGCAGGGCGGGTACGACTTGATCACCGTTCGGTTCAGCAACGACCTCGGGACCATGCTGTTCGTCCAGGAGCCCGGCTACGTATTCCACATCGGATGGGAGGGCCCGGCAACGAGTGAGTCGGAGGTCCGCGATTCGTTGGAGCAGCAATTCCCCGACTTCCCCGAGGACATCATCACTTGTCACGACATGAGCGTGTTCGTCACGAGCCCCTGATTCGCTCGTCCTCAGTCGGTCCGTCGCTGATATGGTGAGGCGGAGGAGGGAGCGATCGTGCCGGTTCCACGTCCGAGCTTCACCGTCGGAATCGAGGAAGAGTACATGCTCGTCGATCTCGCGACGAGGGATCTCGTCAAGGATCCACCGGCGGAGCTCATGTCCGAATGCAGCCGGCAGCTCGAAGGGCAGGTGAGTCCGGAGTTCCTTCGGGGCCAGATCGAAGTCGGCACCCGCATCTCCCATACCATTGGCGAAGCCAGGGCCGACCTCGCCCGGCTCCGACGGGTGGTCTCCGAGGTCTCCGGGCGGTACGGATTTGCTCCGATCGCTGCATCGACCCATCCGTTCGCGCGCTGGGGCGAGCAGCTCGTCACGGAGAAGACCCGCTATCAGGTGTTGCTTCGCGAACTCGAAACGGTGGCGAGACGGCTCGTGATCTCGGGGATGCACGTGCATGTGGGCATCGACGACGACGACATGCGAATCGACCTCATGAACCAGTTCGCCTACTTCCTGCCTCACCTTCTCGCTTTGAGTACGTCGTCGCCGTTCTGGCACGGACAACACACGGGTCTGAAGAGCTACCGGTCATCGGTGTTCAAGTCGCTCCCGCGCACCGGCACACCAGTTCAGTTCACCAGCTGGGGGGAGTATCAGCGGCACGTGGACGTGCTGGTCGATGCCGGACTGATCGAGGATGCGACGAAGCTCTGGTGGGATATTCGGCCGAGCGCCCGCTACCCGACGCTGGAGATGCGGGTCACCGACATCTGTACCCGGCTTGACGATGGGGTCGCTCTGGCCGCGCTCACCGTGTCGCTCATGCACATGCTGTTCCGTCTCCGCTCCGAGAACAAGCGGTGGCGAACCTACGCGAGGATGCTCATCGAGGAGAACATGTGGAGGGCGCAGCGCTATGGCATCCACGCCCCACTCATGGACTTCGGGCAGGGGGCACTGGTTTCGATTCAGGGCCTCGTCGACGAGCTCATCGACGAGCTGGAAGAAGACGCTGCCGAACTCGGGTGCCTCACGGAACTCCATGCGGTGCCCGAGATTCTGGTGCGTGGCACCAGTGCCGACCGGCAAGTGGCGACCTACGACGCCGCGCTTGCCGATGGCGCCGACGAGCAGCAGGCGCTCGAGGCGGTCGTCGACTTCCTCATTCGGGAGACCATCACCAGCTTGTAGCTACGCCTTGCTCTGTGCGTCGAGCACTGCGATTGCGGTCAGGTTGACGATGTCGCCCACCTCGGCATCTCGTTGAAGCACGTGCACCGGCTTGGAGACACCGGTCAGGATCGGTCCGATCACCTGTGCGCCTCCCAGCTTCGACAGCAGCTGATAGGCGGCGTTGCCTGCCGCGAGGTTGGGGAAAACGAGTACGTTCGCGCGTCCCCCGAGCCGGTTGAAGGAGTGTTGGCGTGCGATCAGCGGGGCGTCGACCGCGGTCCGGGCATGCATCTCGCCGTCCACCTGGAGATCCGGTCTGCGGTCCCAGCAGATCGTGACGGCCCTACGTACCCGTTCCGGTTCCTCTCCCGACGCCGATCCGAAGTTGCTGTAGGACAGCAACGCGATTCGGGGTTCGACGTCGAACGCGTCCTCGACGTAGTCGGCGGTCGAGATGGCGATCTCGGCGAGCTGCTCGGCTGTCGGCAGGATGTTGACGGCGCAGTCGGTGAGGAAGAACGCCGCCTGATCTTTGAGGATGACGGCGTAGATCGCCGACACGATGCTCCGTCCCTCCTCGAGCGGCAGCACTTGGAGGGCGGGTCGGACGGTATCGGGGTAGTTCGATGTCAATCCGCCGAGGACGGCGTCAGCGTCACCTTCGTGGAGCATCATCGCCGCATACAGGTTGGGATCGAGAACCGCTCGGTGGGCATCCTCGGGGGCGACTCCCTTGCGTCCACGCAGACGGTACAGCTCGTCGGCGTAACGGTTTCGCGCCTCGTGCTCGTCGTAGGGATCGAACAAGCGGATCCCATCGAGCGATACCTGCTTCTCTTCGGCGATCGAGCGAATATCTTCGACGTTCCCGAGGATGACTGGCGCGGCGATCCTCTCATCGACAACCCTCCTCGCCGCACGGACGATCCGGATATCTGCCCCGTGTGGGTACACGACACGCATCGGGTGTGCCTGGGCCTTGACAGCGACGGTGCGGGTGAGACCGTAGGCCGGCTGGAACCTCGAGCGAAGCTCTTCCCGGTACGTATCGATGTCGGAATACGGCTTGCGTGCGAGCCCTTCGTCGATGGCGGCCTGGGCCACTGCGGGCGCGACGTGCCAGAGCACTCTCGGGTCGAACGGCTTCGGGATCAGATATTCGGTGCCGAACGCAAGATGATCGATGCCGTAGGCTTTCAAAACCGAATCGGGTACCGGTTCTCTCGCAAGGTCGGCGAGCGCGTGGGCCGCTGCCACCTTCATACCCTCGCTGATGCCGCGAGCACGCACGTCCAAGGCCCCACGGAAGATGAATGGGAACCCGAGCACGTTGTTGACCTGGTTGGGGTAGTCGCTGCGACCTGTGGCGACGATGGCGTCGGGCCGAGCGGCGACGGCATCCTCATAGCGGATCTCCGGATTGGGGTTTGCAAGGGCGAAGATGATCGGATTGTCACCCATGCCTTTGACCATCTCCTTGGTGACTGCATCCGCGACCGATACACCGACGAAACAGTCCGCGCCCTCGAGTGCCTGCTCGAGTGTGCGTCTGTCGGTGCGGCGCGCGAACTCTGCCTTGCGCCCGGACATCCCCTCCTTGCGCCCTTCGTAGATGACCCCCCGTGAGTCGCACATGAGGATGTTCTGGGGACGGACGCCGAGTCGTTCGAAGAAGCGTGCAGTCGCGATGCCGGCGGCACCCGCGCCGTTGAACACCACTGTTGTCGTCTCGATCGAGCGCCCGGTCAGGCCGAGCGCGTTGAGAAAACCCGCACCTGCGATGATTGCCGTACCGTGCTGGTCGTCGTGGAAGACGGGGATGTCGAGGCGCTCTTTGAGGGCGTCCTCGATTTCGAAGCACTCCGGTGCTCGGATGTCCTCGAGGTTGATGCCACCTACGGTGGGTTCGAGCATCTCGCAGAATCGGATGACGTCTTTCGGCTCCATCGTGTCGATTTCGATGTCGAACACGTCGAGATCGGCGAAACGCTTGAACAGGACAGCCTTGCCTTCCATGACGGGCTTTCCTGCGAGCGGGCCAATGTTGCCAAGCCCCAGTACTGCGGTGCCGTTGCTGACGACCGCGACGAGATTGCCCTTGTTGGTGTATCTGAATACGTCGTCGGGTTCCTTGGCGATCTCGAGGCACGGTTCCGCAACGCCTGGTGTGTATGCGAGGCCGAGGTCGCTCTGTGTGGCTGTCGGCTTGGTGGGAATGACCTCGGTCTTGCCGGGTCTGCCTTTCGAGTGATATTCGAGAGCTTCACTGAAATGCTTGCCTTCTGGCATCACATCGCCTCCTCCGTCACGAAGCCTACTTGTGGTGCGCTGCCCGCCGGCCGGGCACGGCACGTATCCCGTATCCGGCGTCTCGTACCGCGGCGGAATGTGGAAGCAACCACCACATCTTGTGTCGCGCATACGGCCGCCCCGGGGCCTCGTCGCAACGGTGGTCGCGTACGAGGTACTAGCCGTGGGTCCGCCAATAGCGGATCACATCTTCAGTACCGTTCGACATGGATCTCGCCGGGATCGTTTCGCGTGTGCTCGGTGAACCCTTCGGCGGTGAGGAGCTCGAGCATGTCGTCGAGCATGCCCGGGACGCCGCACAGGAACACCTCCGTGGTGTCCGGCGAAGGCCGAAACCCCCATGCCGCCTCGATCCCACCCGCCTTCCACAGTCCCTGGACCCACCCCGTGTCGCCTTGCCATGAGACCGGCTCATCCTCCGGATGGTCGAGGGTTGGGATGTACGTGAAGTTCGAGCAGAGGTGCTGGAGCGCCTCGAGCTCCGCTCTGTATCCCAAGTCCCATGAGTGGTCGGCCCCGTGGAGGACCGCGAACTTTCGCGTGCCACCGCACTCGAGATGCGATGTGAGCATGCTCATGTACGGTGCGAGTCCGGTTCCTGTCGCAACGAGCACGATGTGCTTGTGTTTCGGGACGTCGGCGAGGGTGAACATTCCTTTCGGGTGATCGGACATCCACAGACGATCGCCGACTTCCAATGCGAAGAGCCGGGGTGTGAGCGCACCCGTGCTCACCATGCTGATGTAGAAGTCCATGTACTCACCGGACATAGACGACGAGGCGATTGAGTACGCTCTCCGAATCATCCGATCTGGCGAGGGCTCCCTCGTCTCAGGCTTGGACAGTGCGTATCGGGGTGCTGTCGGGGGAAGCGCAAGCACCATGTACTGACCTGCCTCGAAGTGGGGAAGCTGCCATCCGTCTGGTACGACGCGAAGGATCATCAGCCGCGGGGTGAGTTCGTCCTTCTGCGTGACGCGTGCGTTCGGCTCTACCAGTGCGCTCATTCTTTCCTCTCTGGAGTATCCGACACTAACCCTCGCGCGAAGGCATTCCGGCGAATAGGCTCAGCGGTCATGAGCGTCTATGCGGACGGGTTTCTCTGGGGCACCGCCACGGCGGCGCACCAAGTGGAAGGCGGCAACTGGAACAACGATTGGTGGGCGTGGGAACACGACCCGATGTCACCCTGCGTCGAATCATCGGGCGACGCGGTGGATCACTACCACCGGTACCGAGACGACCTGAAGATACTCGCCGACCTCGGGTTCAACGCCTACCGGTTCTCGCTCGAGTGGAGCCGCCTGGAGCCGGAAGATGGCGAGTTCTCGTACGCCCAGCTCGACCACTACCGACGGATGAGTGAGACGTGTCGGAATCTGGGGATCACTCCGATCGTCACGCTCCACCATTTCACCACGCCGCGCTGGCTCGCCCGCCGTGGGGGCTGGTCGGAGAAGGAGACGGCTGAACGGTTTGGCGGGTTCGCCGCCTGGTCTATCCGGGGCCTGGCCGATCTCGTCGACATGGTGTGCACCATCAACGAGCCGAACGTCGTTGCGACCCACGGCTACTTGACCGGTCTGTTTCCGCCGGGTGTTCGTGACCCGGAGGCCAGGGAGGGTGCGAACCGGGTTCTGATCGAAGCGCACCGTCGTGCCGTCGAAGCGGTCCGCGCAGCGGCGCCGGGATGCCGCGTAGGGATGACGCTCGCCATGTCGGAGTGGACGGCCGTCGACGGGGGCGAGGCGATGGTCGACCAGCTACGGCGCCCGATGGAGGACGTATTCCTCGAGGCGACTGCCGGCGACGACTTCATCGGCGTGCAGACCTACTCTCGCGAGCGGGTTTCCCCCGCCGGGTACCTCGGTCCCGAAGACGGCGCGGAGCTGACGCTGATGGGATACGAATTCCGCCCGAGCGCACTGGAGGCGACTATCAGACGTGCGGCTTCCGTCACCTCGTTGCCCGTGTACGTGACAGAGAACGGTATCGCGGCGACAGATGATCGACGCAGGGAAGCGTTCATCGAATTGGCGCTCGACGGGGTGGAGCGGTGCATCGGTGACGGCATCGACATCATCGGCTACACGTACTGGAGCGCTCTCGACAACTTCGAGTGGGTCTTCGGCTACGGACCGACCTTCGGGTTGATCGGAGTCGATCGGGTGACCCAGCGACGATCGATCAAGCCGAGCGCCCGCATGCTGGGACACATCGCGCGCTCCAACGGGCGAGCTTCTTGAGCGAACCGCGTCCGCTCAGGTATTCGGTTGTCGGTGGGAGCGCCGCTTCGCATTTCATAGGCGAGCGACCTGAGGACGCCGGGGCCTGGAATCCAGAACCGGCAGGTGCAGTGGACTGACAACCGACAGCTGGGGGCGGCCGAGGAGAGCTCGCCCTGACCCTAGGATCTCCCCATGGACGCATTCACACTGAGCGATGCCTTCCTCGACGAGTACTTGGAGCTGTCTCCCGTCACATGCACGATGGTTGGGTTGCCCGGCCGTGACCACTTGTGGGACGATCTCGGTCCCACCGGCATAGAGAAGCTGCGAGCACTCGCGGTCAGCTACCGCTCACAACTGGTGGAGCTGGGGGAGCCTTCGGAGCGATGGGAGAAGGTCGCGTGGCGAATCACATTGGCGTTCCTCGATGAGTGGCTGAGGCAGTTCGATCACGGGGATCTGCTCCGGGATCTCAACAACATCGCGTCACCGTTTCAGCAGCTGCGCGAGGTGCTCGACATTCAGGACACCTCGACGTGGGACGACATCATCGCCCGTCTTGCGAGCTTCAACGAACCACTCTCTGGCTACCAGGCAACGCTGGAAGAGGGGCGCCACGAGGGAGTGCTCGCCGCGCGCCGGCAGGTGCAGGCCGTGATCGAGCAGGCCAGGGTGTTGGCCGGCGCCGGTTCACCGTTGCACCGATTCGCAGACGACCTGGCTGCCTCGGACACGATGACCGAAGACCTGTGTGCGTCGATGGAATCTGCCATATCGGCGGCGAAGAAGGCCTCCGCGGCATTCGCCGACTACCTCGAGTCGACCTATATGCCGGATGCCCCGACCGCAGATGGTGTTGGTCGGGATCGCTATGTGCGAGCCACCAGCAGGTTCCTCGGGATGCAGATCGATCCCGAGGAGACCTATCGGTGGGGGTGGGGGCAGGTCGCGGACCTGCGCCGACAGATGGTCGAGACTGCAAAGCTCATCGACCCGACCAGGTCACTCGATGATGTCATCGAGCTTCTCTCGACGGATCCGGCCCGCTGCGCGCATAGCGAAGCGGAGTTCGTGGACTTCATGGCAGAGAGGTTGAGCGTGGCCGTCCGTGACCTCGACGGAACGGCGTTCGACATCCCCGAGCCGGTCAAGAGGGTCGACGTCAAGATCGCGCCACCGGGAGGCGCCCTCGGCGCCTACTACATGCAGCCGAGTGAGGACTTCTCGAGGCCCGGCAGCGTGTGGTGGTCCACCGGCGGCAAGCAGGTGTTTCCTCTGTGGGACGAGGTGAGCACCGCCTATCACGAAGGGTTCCCGGGGCATCATCTCCAGATCGGGGTGGCAATGACACTCGCCGATCATCTGACCCGTCTCCACCGGCTCCTCGTCTGGTATCCGGGGTATGGGGAGGGCTGGGCGTTGTACACGGAACTGCTGATGGACGAACTCGGCTACTTGGACAAACCGGAGTATGTACTGGGGATGCTGTCGGCCGAGATGCTCAGGGCGTGCCGCGTCGTGGTCGACATCGGATCCCATCTCGATCTCGCCATCCCTGACGACGCTCAGTTCCACCCTGGAGAGCGATGGACATTCGAACTGGCCGTGGAGCTCCTCACCAGGTACGCATTCCTCGCCGGCGACTACGCAGCGTCCGAGGTCACGCGCTACCTGGGCTGGCCAGGTCAAGCGATCTCGTACAAGGTCGGTGAGCGAGCGATTCTGGAGCTGCGGGAGGAGTTTCTCGGCCGGGGAGGAGACCTCAAGGAGTTCCACGCTCGCGTCCTAGGATCGGGCGGGGTCGGCCTGGACCTGCTGCGGGATCTGGTTCTGGAGTAGGGCTCGATTCGCGAGCCCGTTTCCTCCCCCAGGCGGAGCCCAACGTTGGGAGGTGGCCGAGGCGAAGCCGAGGACGGAGGGAGCCGACGTAGCCGGCCCACGGTCCGCCCGCCGCTGGGCGGCCATACGCGGTACAAGGTACCGCCTCGGCGCCTTTGCCGCCTCGGCTATCCGCAGGCTCTCGAGAGCACGGGGTACGGATTCACGGCGTCGCCGCCGCCGGGATGCATTTCGAAGTGCACGTGCGGTCGTCCGCCGGCGGCGTTGCCCGTGGTGCCGACGTAGCCGATGACATCGCCTGCCGATACTCTGCCGGTCGCTCCGAAGCGGTCGAGGTGGCTTGCGATGTAGACGGTGCCGTCGTTCCCGGACACGTCGACTTGGTTGCCACCGATCGAGCCGACCACCTGCTTCACGGTTCCGCTGACCGGGGCATAGACGGGAGAACCGAGCGGAGCGAAGAGGTCGTTACCGGTGTGGAAGCGTCCACCCGAGCGGGGGAATCCCCAGTCGTTGAAGAATGTCGCGTTCGAAACGGGGCAGAGCCACGTGCCTTCCTGCACGGTGAGCACGGTGCCGACACGAATCACGTTCGGATCCTGAATCGAATTCGTTCTGGTCAGCTCGTCCACGCTGGTCGCGAAGTGGAGTGCGATGCCGCCCAGCGTGTCCCCCCTCTCGACGGTGTAGGTTGCCGGCTTCGTGACGTGCTCAACGGGGGTGCTCGGTCCGTCGAGTCTGAGCTTTGTCCCCGCGTAGATGGTGTTGGGGTCGGAGATGCCATTCGCCGCCTTGATCTGGTCGATCGGCACTCCGGTCGTTGCCGAGATCCCTGCGAGGGTGTCGCCTGCCCGTACGAGGTAGGTATCGTCTCCGGGGATCACGAGTGAGTCACCGATCTGGATCAGGTTCGGATTCGTGATGTGGTTGGCATCGGCGATGGCGTGGACGGTTGTTCCGTTCGCTTCGGCGATCTTCGAGAGGTTGTCACCTGCCTTCACGACGTATGCAGCGTTACCGGCTGCCACGGCGAGCAGGACGACGACGAACGCGGCTATGGATCGCATGCCTCAAGTGTCGGCCTGCGCTCGGGAGCCCTTGAGGGGCACGTTCGCCCGCAACTGTCCGCAGGCGGCGTCGATCTCGCCGCCACGGTTCACGCGGCGGGTCGCGTTGACACCGGCGTGCTCGAGTCGATCGAGGAAGCGATCGATGCGTCCCGACGGCCCGAAGGGTGACAGCGGGGTCGGGTTCATCGCGATGACGTTCACGTGCGCTCGCAGGCGTCTCGCGATCGCAGCAAGGCGATCCGCTTGTTCATCGGAGTCGTTCACTTCATCCATCAGGGTCCACTCGATCGAGATCCGCCGTCCCTTCGCTGCGAAGTAGCCCGCTGCCGCCGCCTCGATGGCCGCCAGCGGGTAGCGGGCGTTGATCGGCACGAGTGAGGTTCGAAGCTCGTCGTCTGCTGCGTGCAGGCTCACTGCCAGATTCACCGGCCACGGATCGGCGGTGAGTCGCAGGATGCCCGGGACGATTCCGACGGTCGAGACGGTGATCGACCTGGCCGACATGTGCATCTCTTCGATCATCCGTCGAATTGCCTCACGGACACGTTCGTAGTTGACGAGCGGCTCACCCATCCCCATGAATACGACATTCGTGACCCGGTCAGGGACTCCCGGCATGCCGACGGTGCGAAGGTGAGCTCGGGCGTACGCGACTTGGGCGACGATCTCACCCGGCTCGAGATGCCGCTCGAAGCCGAACTGACCGGTTGCGCAGAACGTGCATCCAAGTGCGCAGCCTGCCTGCGATGAGATGCACACCGTTGCCCTGTCGCGGTAGCCGATGAGGACCGTCTCGATCGCCGCTCCGTCGGCGGATCTGAAGAGCCACTTGACGGTACGGCCACCGTCGGCAGCCCGCTCCGCTTCCACCGTGAACGGCCAAAGGTCAAGGCGCTCTCTCACATCCTGCGGCAGATTCGTCATCTGGGCCGTATCCAAGACGGGTGTCACGTACAGCCAACGTCGAAGCTGGTCCACGCGATACCGCGGCTCCCCCGGGAGGAGCCCGGACAAATCGTCTGGATGTGCGAGATACGTCACCGGCCCATGGTAGGAGCGGGCGAATCTAGACTCTCGAACGTGCGTCGTTTCGTTGAGCGGGCCGACGACGCTCTGAGTCCGGCAGAACTCACGAGTCTGTGGGTGGCTGTGACCCTCGGGGTGCCGGTCGTTGTCGTCGGTTACATACTGATGGTCAGTACGTCGCTGGGTGGGCTGGGGCTTTCCGCGACGCAGTTGTTGCTAGCCGTTCCTTTGGGGGTGGTCGTCGCCGTCGGTGTGCTCTGGGTCGCTGCGCGGCCCGGGTCGAGGTACGGCGAGGGCTTGGCCGTACTGCTCAAGCCGTCGTTGGGAACGATCGGCGCGGCTCTCTACCTCTTCGTGCATGCAGCGCTGTTGATCGTGCTCGCCGCCCTCGAGCTGCGCGTCGTCGGCATCGTGCTCGCCACTGCGGTCGGCGACCTCGGGTCGTTCACACCTCCGGACTTCGTCGGGGTGGTGATCGCGGCGGTTGCAGCGGTGGGCCTCGGCGTCGGAGGGGCACTCCGCTGGTGGGTTCGACGCGTGGCATTCTGGGGCGGTCTCGCTGCGGCCATGTGGATCGTGTGGAGGCTTGCCGCGGATGTGAACCTCGAAGCGACTCGCGCCCAGACCCCATCACCGTGGTTCTGGCTGGGGGTCGACATGATCGTTGGGCTTGCCGTGTTGTTCTTTCCGCTGATCGTCGATACCACCAGGGCGCTTCCCGACGAGCGGAGCGCGCCCGCGGCCGTCGGCGCTGGGTTCGGGGTCTCGGCACTGATCGTTCTAATGGCTGGTGGCCTGGCCGCCGCGACCTCTCCTGGCATCGTGGATCCCGCCGAGATCGTCGCGAAGCTCGGCGGTCCGCTCGCCGGGGTCGGGGCTGCTCTCGCGCTTCTGGCGTGGGTCGTTTTCGCCGAGTTGGACGGAGCTCCGTTGTTTCTCGTCATGCCGACACGAGCGCTCAGGTCGCTGGGAATCGACCCGCCCGAATGGGTGGCGATCATTGTGGGGCCGGCTGCTGCAACGGCTGTGGCAGTGCTGGTCTCCACTCGCGACCTGTTCGGCGTGCTCGGGTTTCTGATGAGCGTCCTCGCCCCGATCCTCGGTGTGTTTCTGTCCGACTTCTATCTCGTTCGCGGTGGCGCCTACATGTCACGGGATCTCTACCAAAGAGGAGGGGTCTACCGCGGCGTCAACGTCGCAGCCATCCTCTCACTGCTGCTCGGCTTCGCCGTCTACCAGTGGGTGAGTCCTTCCGGGGCCGATTGGTGGGTGCAGTTGCTCAAGGATGGGCTCCCTGGTGCACCGCTCAGTCAGTTCGGCACCCCGGGTGTCGTGGCGTCGCTGGCGGTGAGCGCGCTCACATACTCCGTCACGGGTCGAATCCTCATGCGAGAGGAGTCGTACGTGAGCCACGTGAGGGACCTCTGAGGCCGGCCGCGCCGGCCGTTGCTGGCGACGTTGGTGGGAACGGCCCGTCCTGGACCTTCGGTTGAGTCCACCAACGTCGGACTTCGCCCTCCCTGGAAACGAGCGAGTCAGCCAGGCGAGCCCTACAGGACGTTCGCCGCCATTTCGGCGAGAGGACTCCGTACGGATTTTTCCAGGGTCACATGCCCGAACAACCGGTTGCCCTTGAACTTCTCGATGAGCGCCGCGACCCCTCCATAGGGGGAGATGTACGGGTTGTCGACTTGGGTCAGATCGCCGCAGAACACGACCTTCGAATCGCGGCTCATCCGGGTGAGGATCACCTTCAGCGTGGAAAGCTCCAGGTTCTGAGCTTCGTCGATGATCACGAACTCTCCGGTGATCGACCGTCCCCTCAGATAAGTGATCGAGGCAAGCTCCAGGACGTTGCGGTCGATGAGCTCGACGATTGCGTCGCGGGCCGCCCGCGGCCCTCCGTCCGAGAACAGCGCGTAGAGATTGTCGTGAACGGCTGCCATCCAAGGGGCGAGTTTCTCCGACAGGTCGCCCGGCAAGTACCCGACGTCCTGTCGTCCCACGGCGACGAGTGGTCGATACACGGCGACGCGCCGGTAGCGTCCCGCTTCGAGGACTTGCTCGAGCCCCGCGGCGAGCGCAAGGTACGTCTTGCCCGTACCGGCCAGGCCCATGACCGACACTGCCGGAACGTCAGGATTGAGGAGCAGGTCGAGGGCCAGCGTCTGCCGGACGTTCTTGGGTTCGACACCGAACGCCTTTCGTGTGCCCGGGACCCTGGCGAGGGTCACCTCGGGGTCGGTTTCGATGACATGTGCGAGGGCCGACTGAGACGGTGATCCGTGGAGTACGAGGAACTGGTTGACCTCCGCCTCGACGTGCTCGACGGTGACCTTGCCGTGCCGGTACAGCTCGTCGATCACTCCTGACGGGACATCGATGTCGTCGACGCCTGAGTAGAGCTGGTCGACTTGCGCCGTGTCCGCCCGGTAGTCCTGGACCGCGACGCCGAGCTGCGCTCCCTTGATACGAAGCGCGGCGTCCTTGGTCACCAGAACGGGGGAACGGCCTGCGTCGGCGAGGTTGAGGCAGGTAGCCAGGATGCGATGGTCGGTTGTGGAAGGATCGAGCACTCCAGGGAGCCTTGCCGAACTCGTGCCGTTCAGCTCGATACGGAGGGATCCTCCCGCAAGGAGCCGGGCAGGTTCGCGGAGGCCGCCGGCTCTCGAGGCACCCATGGTCTCCAACAGGCGAAGTGCCGATCGGGCGTTCGCACCCACGTCATCCGGCCGTGCCTTCTTCCTGTCCAACTCCTCGATCACGACGAGGGGAAGTACAACGTCGTGTTCGTCGAAGCGGAGAGGGGCGTTGGGATCCGCGAGTAGCACGCAGGTGTCGAGAACGTAGTCCACGTTCGATTCTCCTTCGGCCGCGTCGCAAAAAGGTTCGCCGCTCCGCGCGCGGAAGGCAAGGACCGTCAGGTCGAGCGCAGGCGGGCCTGGGCGATCCAGCCCTCGACCCGCGACGGCTGCGTGTCGAGGTGTTGAGCGACCGTCGCTGCATCAGATCGGGCGAGAGCCTCGAATGTGGCGATGCCCATTGCAGCAAGGCGTCCTGCGAACACGCCTCCGACTCCCTTGATCTCGGTCAGATCGTCAGGCGGTTCGCCGGGGCCTACACGAAAGGTCGGGAGTTCGGGCTCCCGAGAAAGTGCGAGCGAGATGAGTCGGTCTCTCATGAGCCAGAGAGCAGCCGCCAGGCCCGCCAAGAACCCGGTGAGTCTCAAGAGCCGCTTCATACCGATGAGCTTACCCGGGCAGGTGGGGTGTTCACTAGCCGCGGTAACAGGTCCAGTGCGACCATCCGCCTGCGTTGTATTTGAGCCACGCCGCGACGGCAGTGTTGGCATAGGGATCGAGGATGTTGGCGTTCGCTCCCCATCCTGCTGCCGCGGCCCGCTCCGGCCAGTACTTCGGAAGCTGTTGGAAGAGGCCGGCAGCGCCGGACGATTCGTTGACGTTGTCGGGAATCAGGGTTGATTCGCACTTGGCGATCTTGAGTGCTTCGGTGACATCTTCCGGCTTGAAGAAGAGGGCGATGATGCTCTTCGCCTCGTCATCGGAGAGCGGTGTGCTCGAAGAAAGGGTCGTCTTGGTCGTCGATGCGAGCTGCCGCAAGGTCGTTGTCGTCACAGTGGACGTCGTGGTCGGATCGGGTGGCTGCGGAAGGGTCTGGCCGGTGGCCAGCGGATCGAGCTCCGGATCATCGGCAAGTGGGACGAGTGTATCGGACGGGGTGCGAAGGCCCGCAGCGAGCGCGCGCGCCATCACCTGACCGGTCGCAGACCCGCGCACGGGCAAGGGACTGGTCGTTGTCGTAGTAGCGGTTGGCTCGGGCGCCGCCTGTGGAGAGAAGTTGGCGAAGCCGGCTACCGCCAGCGCTGCTACCAACAACCACAGTGCGACGGCCACGAGACGTGGCACACGCATCGGATTACTCCGCCTCTCAGCTCAGGGTCCAGCGAAGACCCTTGGGCAGGCTAGGGGAGTCTCGTAGGTACCTGCAAGCCGAAGCTAGCCAGTATTTGGATGTGACGGGTTGAGTCTCCAGTGGAGGGTGAGGTTCCGTTACGATCACCGGTCGTGAAGGTCGACTTCTACGCACCACCTCTTGGTCCTCGGGACGTAGCCCGACTCACCGTTATCGCCCGTGATGTCGGCTTCGACGGCTTCCTGGTCTCCGAGACGAGTCACGACCCGTTCGTGTCTCTCGGAGCTGCCGCGCAGTTCTCGGGGGCGTTGGAACTCGGTACGGCGGTTGCGGTCGCGTTTGCGCGATCTCCGATGGTGACGGCGATGGCTGCATGGGACCTCGCAGCATCGACCAAATTCATGCTGGGCCTCGGAACACAGATCTCTGCCCACATCCGCGGCAGGTTCTCCGCCGAGTGGTCGGAGCCGATCGAACGAATGCGGGACTACGTCACCTCGGTGCGCGATATCTGGGATGTCTGGCAGCACGGGGGTCGGCTGAACCATCGCGGGCGCTTCTACCGCTTCACGTTGATGACGCCGTTCTTCTCACCAGGGCCGGTCAGTGATCCCAATGTGCCGGTGTGGCTTGCCGGGGTGGGGCCTGGATCCGTCGCCCTTGCTGCCGAGATCGCCGACGGCTTCCATGTGCATCCATTTCACACCGTGTCGTACTTGGATGATGTCGTGCTGCCCGCGCTCAGTCGGCCTCAGGTTGCGGCGAGTGTGCTCGTTGCGACGGGCAACAGCGGGAGCGAGATACGGGATGCGACCATGCTCGTGCGGTCACAGATCGCGTTCTACGCCTCAACACCTGCCTACCGAAGGGTGCTGGAGCTGCACGGCTGGGATGTGGGCCTTGCCCTGACCTCACTGAGCAAACGAGGGGAGTGGGACGCGATGGCCGAACTGGTGACCGATGACATGGTCAACGCGGTGGCCGTCGTCGCACCGGTCGATGAACTCGGGAGACGGCTGCGGGAACGCTACAGCGGGAGGTTGGACCGGATCGGCGTCTACCCGGCGGTGTCGCTGAACCCTGACGATTGGGCGAAGGTGCTCGAAGGCCTGAAAGGCTGAGGGACTGGGCGAGGGAATCTGCCACCGTGCATCTCGAGGCGGATGTGGCCATCTCTTCGACGACTGACGACTGAGGACTCAGATCTCGATCTGGAGCCCGATCTCCAAACACTGGTCCGGGGGTAGGTGGAAGAAGCGGGCGGCGTTGGTGGCGTTGCGTGACATGAACGCGAACAGGCGCTCGCGCCACATGGCCATTCCTTCGAGTTCCGTGGCAACGACCGTCTCTCGCCCGAGGATGTAGGTCGTGTGCTCGGGGCGAACCCCGAAGCCGTGTTGCACGATGCTTTGCAGGGCTTCGGGTACATGCGGCTCCTCCATGAATCCATAGGTGAGGAGCACCTGGAAGAAGCCGTCACCGAGGTCCCAGACCCTCGCTCTTCGCGCGGCGGGAACTCTCGGAGTGTCGCTGGTTGCGATCGACAGGAGCACGATCGTCTCGTGGAGTACCTCGTTGTGTCTGAAGTTGGTGAGAAGCGCCGGCGGCGTGGCTCCGAGACGGGATGACAGGTAGATGGCAGTCCCTTGGACTCGCTCCGGAGGGTGGGGTGCGATCGAGCCGATGAACCGTTCGATCGGCAGTTCGCCCTTCCTGAGCCGAGATGCGAGGA
>Ga0315535_1000699_pt1 | contig 23334 bp, 18 predicted proteins | sample SalMarSW160220MG_2_FD_203092 | JGI IMG/M metagenome (GOLD analysis project Ga0315535, IMG submission 203092) | Salt marsh sediment microbial communities from the Plum Island Ecosystem LTER, Massachusetts, United States - Salt Marsh Sediment SW1602-20 ... | reverse complement strand
TACCTGGGAGGGGGTATGTTGTTGTATGAGTGAAGCAGAGAGGGTAACACCTCTCTACGATCCCATCTTTTAAGAATCACCCATCGCCCCCGGAGTTTTACCTCCTTTTCTCCGGGGGCATTTTTTTTACCCTAAGATGCCGCGATCTTTCAACGCTCTCCGGATATGGTCGATGCTGATTCCATAGCGTTCGGCAATATCGCGGGCATAGCTCTTGCCGATCGGTGGACCGATTTCTATCTTGAAGGTTCTTCGGGCCGTGCCGTTCGCGTCGGCCGCCCGGTGTGAATCAGAGACTCCGGCGACGACGCTCACCAATAACGAGTCGCCGTCGATTGAGGAATTGATCTCGTCGATATGATAGGCAAGCTCGTGAAGGTGCGTGGCAAAGATTGCGCGCAGGCCGATCATCCTGAAGGCGCTTACAATATCCTCGGCAAGGTATAGGCTTTCTCCTGGGCTTGTGCTCGAAAGCGACTCGTTGAGCAGGATGAGGCTCGAGCGAGTCACGGTAGCAAACAGCTTCGAGAGTCGCGAAGCCTCCTCGGCGAGCCTACCCTGCTCGAGAGCGTTCGATTCCTTGATCGGGAAGTGGGTCACGATGTGATCTACGGGACTGACAGATGCCCTTTTCGCGGGAACGAGGAGGCCGGCCTGACTGAATACCTGGAGGAGACCGACTCCCTGGGTATAGGTTGTCTTTCCCCCTTGATTCGGTCCGGTTAGGATGAGGATGCGTCCTCGCTCTCCAATTTCTATGGTGTTTGTCACGATCTCGTTTTTGACTTTGCGGTCTGATACCTCGTCGAACAGCATTGCCAGGTGGAGGTTGTAAAAATCCTCGGCGTAGAGTCGACGCTCGTCGAGAGGAAGGAGCTGAGGGCGGCAAAGTGGCAGCCCTTCCGCTTTCATTTGAAGGAGGAGCTGCGCTGCTCCGATGAAGAAGGCGAGCTCTTTTCTGACGGCGGCGAGGAACTGAGTATTTACCCGTATGTAGTTGCTGATATGCGCGATGAGCGGCCTGCTGAGAGAATGGAGGAGCTTCTCGAGGTCTTGGAAGAGCGGCGCCAGAGGGAATGCCCCCGTCGGATAGAGCGAATTATCGGACGGCCGGGGGGTTCGGTGCAGCGGCAAAGCCGTGTCGAAATCGGCATTGCCTCCGCTACCCCCGAACAGACGGGCGAGCAGAGACTGTTCCCGGTATGTCTCCTCGTTCACTGAGAGCAGTACGGCTTCGATTGGACGCAGGCGCTCGTCGAGGTTGATTCCGAGAGTTACGCTCTTGCGCCTTCGAAGCGCCTCTTTGAGCTTCGGCAACTCTTTGCGCAGCGACTGATAGTCCTCGCTGTTGCGCCGTTCCTCGACGAGATCGTGGAGGGCCTTCAACCCCTGTGAATCTATCGAGTCGGTCCAACGTTCGAAGACGACATGAAAGCTGTCGAGACAGTCGACGTAGAGCTCGAGCTCTCCGAGTCTCCAGATTGCCTGAAGGAAGGGGCTCGATTGATCACGGTGGGTATCGGAATACCAGGTCATCTCGCTTATCTTTGGCAGTATTTCCTTGAGCTTCGCTGTGAGAGCGGGTGTCTCAATGAGGTCGGCGACTATAGACTGACGATACTCGATGGTCGGTAGGTCTCGGCAGAGCTGCGCGAGCACATCGAGTGCCTCTGCCTGGGATATGCCGTCCCCCGCCATACGTTCCGCCACATCTCGCAGCGACAGATCCTCGATGCATTCGGAGCTGAGACGTTCGAAAGGAGAAGGCCCTCCACCCCCCTGAGGTGCGAGAAGGCTGAACCGGCTTCTACTCATCGGTAGGCTTAATCTACTGCCAACGCATTCTCATGAAAAGCTCACGAAAAGGCAACCGAGAAATCGAGAGGTGTGGCGAGGAGAAGCAGGCGAACAAGGGGAATGTGGAAATGTACTGTGTTGCCGCTCAACGTCCCCCCCGTTTGACTGATGACCTTTCCGTCCACGTTTACCTGCACGTCGATCGCGGATGATTTCAGCGCGGCCGGTCCGGATTCTCCGAGGACGTAGACCATCATCTGATTCAGATCGTCGACACTCGTAGCGGCGTTCTGTTCAGGGCCGAACATCAGATACATCGGATTGTCGGTCATCCCGGCTAGCTCAGCAATCTGGGCGAAATTGGCGCGTGTGATATGCACCTTCAGAAGGTTGCCCGAGGCAGTCTGAGTGAATGTGACGATGTCGCTCGGTTGGCCGTTCGAGGAGCCGTGGAAGAGCTTCCCGATGTCGTTGAAGGTAAAGGATCCGGCAAGCACCCCGCTGCTCGGCGAAGTCAGTGATTCGAGCTTAAGCGCCTTGTTCTTCGAGAAGACTTCCTTGATCTTCGGGATGTCGAACTCGCCCGCCGACGCGGAGCCCGACCCGCCCTGCGAAAGCCCGTTTGCCGCATTCATGAGGATCTTGCCTATCGTGACGCGAAATTGGACGCTTCCCGAGCCGTCGCTTCGAAGGAGAACCTGCTGTTTCGATGAGCAGGAATACAGCGCGAGCAAGCCGACTGTGCAAAGCACACACAGCCCGATAAGGGAACGAAACCCACGCCGTCTGAGAGATTTGTTAGGTAACATCATTGGGGGAGCATAGCGAAATTGGTCAGTCTTGTGAAGCCGAATCGGGAGGGTGAAGACTCGGCGTCCGGTCGCGTGTCATTGACCTAAATGTTCATGATAGTTAGATTAAGGATTAGATTTGTTGGGAGGAGAAGCTATGGCGAATCGACTGCGCAGCGCAACTACGACGCTGGGAAGGCGGATGGCCGGGGCACGAGCACTGTGGCGAGCAAATGGCATGAAGGACGAGCACCATGGCAAGCCGATAATCGCCATTGCAAACTCATTTACCCAGTTCGTTCCGGGACACATGCATCTTCACGACATCGGGCAGCGGGTGAAGGAGCTCGTTCAAGAGCAGGGGTGTTTCGCCGCCGAGTTCAACACTATCGCCGTCGACGACGGGATCGCGATGGGTCACGGCGGCATGCTCTACTCTCTTCCCTCGCGAGATCTCATAGCCGACAGCGTGGAGTACATGGTCAACGCGCATCAGGCTGATGCTCTGGTCTGTATTTCGAATTGTGACAAGATCACTCCGGGTATGCTCATTGCTGCAATGCGTTTGAATGTTCCGACGGTCTTCGTCTCCGGGGGACCGATGGAGGCCGGTCGCATCGGGGAGAAGCGCTACGACCTCGTCGACGCGATGGTTACCTCGGCCGATCCCGCGATTTCCGACGAAGAGGTGACGCGCATCGAGATGTCGGCGTGTCCGACTTGCGGCTCGTGCTCGGGGATGTTCACGGCGAACTCCATGAACTGCCTCAACGAGGCACTGGGAATGGCATTGCCGGGCAACGGGACGGTCGTCGCAACTCATGAGAATCGGCTCAGACTCTTCGAAACGGCGGCAACCCGGGTCGTAGAGCTTGCCAACCGCTACTATGTCGACGGCGACGACAGCGTTCTTCCACGTTCGATCGCGACTCGTTCGGCGTTCATGAACGCGATGTCCCTCGATATCGCAATGGGCGGCTCGACGAACACAGTTCTCCATCTGCTGGCGATCGCCCATGAGGCGGGGGTCGATTTCACGATGAAGGATATCGACGAGTTGTCGAGAAAAGTTCCCTGTCTCTGCAAGGTGGCTCCGAGCTCATCGTATCATGTAGAAGACGTAAACCGTGCGGGAGGGATTCTCTCAATTATGGCTGAGCTCGACCGGGGGGGGCTTCTCGACACCAGCGTAAATCGTGTCGACGGCCTCACTCTCGCGGATGCGATTGCCAAGTACGACATCATGAATCTCTCGTCTGATCCCGATGCGGTGCAGGTATACGAGAGCGCGCCCGGCGGAGGAGGGAGAAACCTCCAGATGGGTTCGCAGCGGGCTCGGTTCGTCGAGCTCGACAGGGACAGGGAGAATGGCTGCATACGAGACGTCGAACACTGCTACTATCCCGACGGAGGACTCGCCGTTCTGTTCGGCAACCTCGCCGAACGCGGATGCATCGTCAAGACCGCCGGCGTGGATTCCTCGATCTTGAAATTCTCCGGTCCGGCAAAGGTATATGACTCCCAGGATGCCGCCTCGGAAGGAATTCTCGGTCGCAACGTGAAGGAGGGCGATGTGGTCGTCATCCGCTACGAGGGGCCAAAGGGCGGTCCCGGAATGCAAGAGATGCTCTATCCGACTTCCTACCTGAAGGCGATGCATCTCGGGGCGAAGTGCGCCCTGATCACCGATGGTCGCTTCTCGGGTGGGACGAGCGGGCTCTCGATTGGCCACGTTTCACCCGAAGCCGCGGGAGGCGGCGCGCTTGCCATCGTCGAGGAAGGTGATATCATTGACATCGACATACCCAATCGGTCGATCAACCTCAGAGTCAGTGACAAGGAGCTCGATCGTCGCCGAGCGGAGGAAGAGAAACACGGTGAGCAAGCCTACTCGCCACGGGGCCGTGAGCGTGAGGTTTCCTTTGCCCTCCAGCTCTATGCGAAGCACGCAACCTCCGCAGATCGGGGTGCAGTCAGAGAGCTGTAGCGTTCCAGCGATAATCTTTCGGAAGAGTACACTCCTATTTGTCTCACCGTTTATCAGTCTTCACGCAGAAGATTGGTGATCCAAACCCGTCAATTGACACCAATATGATGTGGCTATAAGATTGTCCGGGCGGTCGGTGCATCGCCTCATTCCGCCGAACGTAAGGGTTAGGATTTTTCCGTCTCGAAAGGATACTGAATGCCCAAATCGACAATGTACAAGCTCCTTGCGTTCTCTCAAAGGCATTCGGTCACGGTAATTGTTGTCACCGTCCTATTGACCCTGGCCTTCGGCTACTTCGCTCTCCAAATCAAAATGAACAGCGACATTGAGTCGCTCCTTCCACCGAACGACGCGGTGGCCCGTCTCATGGCGAAATATGGCAACGGCTCATCGAACGGCGACTATTTCGAGATCGCCGCCAAAGCCAAGGGGAGGCTCTCGGTCGATGGGTTGCAGGCATTGGATGCCGCCTTCACGAAATTCGAGAAGCTCGATGAGGTCCACGCGGTAGTCAACCCATTCAACTATCTGACCTTCAAGATGGAGGGTCGGCGCATCGTTATAATGCCCCTTTCAGGGGCGGCCGGCAGTGTCGTACCGAGAAACAGGGCGGAGCTCCAGACCTTCGAACAAAACCTCAGGAACGATCCTTTCGCCAAGAACCTGATTATCTCTGCGGACGGCTCCGCGCTGGCTGCGGTGTTCTTTGTCGGCAAAGTTCCGGACGATGCGAAGTTTATCGCCGGGCTCAAGACGATTCTCGCCCCGCTCTCTCCCTACTTCACCACCTACTACACGGGCGCAATTCCTTTCTCAGTCCGGACTCGGGAGTACCTCGTACGTGACTTGCCGAAGTTGTTCCTCCTAGCTGCGTTCGTCATCTTGATCATGTACTACGTAGGATTCCGAGCGAAACGGGCTGTCTTTCTTCCTTTGGCGGTGGTTACGCTCGGGACAATCTGGTGTCTCGGCTTCATGGCCCTGCTCGGCTTCGAGTTGACGGTTGTCAGCATCATAACCCCGCCGCTCGTGCTCACTCTGGGAAGCTCCTACAGCATTCATATTCTTAACCAATACTTTCGGGAGGCGAAGCAGAATCCGGGGCAGCGGACGGAGATCATCAACTCGATCGACCACGTGAACCGCACGATTATTCTTGCCGCCGCCACGACCGTTTTCGGCTTCCTCAGTCTTCTGCCCGCAGCGATGTATCAGCTCAGAGAGTTCGGGATCGCGACCAGCTTCGGCATCCTCTCCTGCGCCGTCCTTTCCTTGTTCTTCTTTCCAGCAGTCCTCTCGCATCTCAAGGTGCCGAAGACCTTCCAGGCGAACCAGGTTCTTGAAGGATTCCTCGCCCGCCTAATGGGACATCTCTCGCGGTTCGTCCTCCGTTACCGGGTGGCGGTCCTGAGCGTGCTCATCCTGATCATAATCGGATTTGCATTTTCGCTCTCGCACATACGCTATCAGACCGACTACGTCGACTATTTCCCCAAGAACGACTCGGTGGTGAAGGATCTCAACTTCATTAACCGGAACTTCGGCGGTTATCAGCAGATGTACCTAACGATGACTGCTCCGAACGGCGACAAGAACTATTTCCTGAAGAAAGATGTGCTCGAACAGGTTTCCAATTTCGAAAACAAGCTTGCCGCCGATCCGCAGATCTCGTATGTCGCATCGTTCGTGAGCTATCTCAAGTACCTGAATTATCTCGCAAACGGAAAGAACGAAATCCCTTCGCAAAATGCCCTCACGATGCTGCTCGCACGATACCTTCGCACTGCTGCGTCGCAGTCTGGCGGTGAGGTGTACAAGACGTTGATTGGACCGGATTTCTCACGGTTGACCGTGTCGTTCAGGTTCTTCGACAGGCAGCACAATCGTCTCCTGTCCGAGAACGACCTTCGTGCAGCCGTGGCACGGGTCGAGTCCTACGCAAAAGAGACAATCAATTCGAAATTGGAGCCCCAAGTATGGGGAAGCACACTGCGATTTCTTGATCTCTCTGCCGTGATGAAGAAGGATCAGCTGCAGTCGACGATTATCTCCGTAGTACTGATATTTCTGCTAACCGCGATTTCGTTCCGCTCGATACGCTTCGGGTTTGTCACACTTATCCCGCTCGCCACGGGAATCATGTTCAACTACGTTCTGATGGCGGTTCTGAAAATACCGTTGGACATGACGACGGTCATGTTCTCGAGCATCGCGATAGGAGTGGGGGTCGACGATTCGATACACTTCGTGCTGCAGTTCAAACAACAGATACGTGATACGCGAGAGATAACTGCAGCAATCGCGAACACACTCGAGGTAACCGGTCGTCCCATTGTCTTGACTACCGCCTCGATCGTGGGTGGATTGCTCGTTCTGACGCTCGGCAACTTCGAGCCGATCGTTTTCTTCGGCTTGCTGGTCTCCTCGGCGCTTCTGACGACGATGATCGGCACCCTCATCGTTCTCCCCGTCATACTGTACTTCAGCGGGCAGGTGATGGATCGGCGGCGGCGAGCGAAGGCACAGAAGATCGCAGGCAGAGATCGAGGCTGATCCGAGAAGCGGCCGGCGTGAAGCGGCCGTGAGCTCCTAGTATTTGAATCCGCTGTTACCTATGAACTCCCTCAGAATCGACTCGTCCGGCACGTAGGTGGCCGGTAGAGGCGCGAAGTTGTTGAGGAACGTAAGGAGCCGAATCGCTTCTGAGTACTCGCTGTGATATGGCTTGACTGTCTTGAGAAGCGGCTCGGCGTAGGTCTTGAGCACGGCGAGCTCGTAGTCGAGAGCGGAGTTGAATGCCGAGTCCGCGTTGTTCTGGTAGGGGAAGATGTTACGATCTTCGCCCCGTCGGACCGAGGCCCACCTGCCGAGGGTCGTCAAGGCGCTGTAGCCGCGGAAGTTGTAGTCTCGAACGATACGCCGGATGAGCCGATTGTCGGTCGTCGAGATGCGGTTGTGGTCATCGAGATTGAGCTGCGTCAGCGCCGAGACGTAGATGGTGTACTTCTGGTCGCGGGGTACGAGGGGAGTCAGGCGATCGTTGAGCCCGTGGATTCCCTCCATGATGAGAACCGCACGATCGGGCAGCGTGAGCTGCTTTCCGGTTGGCTTTCTGCCTCCGGTCTTGAAATCGAACTCGGGGATCTCCACCGTTTCCCCGCGGAACAGCTTTACGAGGTGCTCGTTCAAGAGCTCTATGTCGATCGCCTCGAGAGCCTCGAAGTCGAGCTCTCCGTTTTCGTCCCGCGGCGTGCGATCGCGACTCACGAAGTAGTTGTCCAGCGATATCGTCACCGGGTTGAAACCGGTAACCCGCAGCTGGATCGCCAGCTTCTTGGTGAAGGTGGTCTTTCCCGAGGACGAAGGACCCGCTATCAGTACCGCTTTCACGGATGTACGACGATCATGAACTCGATCCGCGATCTCGGCGATTTTCTTGTTGTGGAGCGCCTCTGCGACGCGAATAAACTCGTGAATACCTTTGGATCCGATGAGCTCGTTGAGGTTTCCGGCACAGTGAACGTTGAGAATCTTTCCCCACTTCTTGTACTCCTGGTAGACGGAGAACAGGAGCGGATCGTCTTCGAACTGTCCGAGTTTCTCGGGTTCGTCTCGGGGAGGATAGCGGAGGAGAAAGCCGGGCGGGTAGCGCAGAAGGTCGAAGGTGGAAAGCAGTCCCGTTCGGGGCACGAGAGGGCCGTAGGACAAATCCACGAAGTCCCCCAGCTCGTACACCGCAATCTTGTTCTCGTTGCGGTACTTCAACAAGAGCTCCGAGGCTTCGAGGTTCTTCCGGCGAAAGTAGTCGAGTGCCTGCGAATAGGAGACAACGCTTCGTTGAATGGGTTTGTCGAGCTTCACATACTCGAGCATCCGCGATTTGATCTTCTCGAGCTCACCCGCGTCGATTTCCCCGATGCCGTCGAAGTGATAGTAGTAACTATGGCCGAGCGAGTGCCCTATGATGATAGTCTTGCCCGGGAACAGCTCCTCGGCGGCTATCGACAGCAGGAAGCAGAGCGAGCGGCGGTACACTCTTGCCCCCTGGTCGGTGTCGAGGGTGACGACATCCAAACGAGAATCGACCTCGATCTTGAAAGAAAGACTGGTCAACTCGTTGTTGACGAGCGCGGCGACGATGGGATACCTGCCGTTCGAGAGCTCCGGTTCTTCGATGAGCTCGCTAACGCGGGTTCCGTATTTAACCTGCTTTGCCTTGCCGCTTGGGAGCGTTACGATGATCGTCTGCATAATTCCACCTTGTCTCGCGACTCTCAGGGGCGGGAGGGGTCAGGGGCTAAGAGATCTCCCGCAGTTGTCTTGATTCCTCAACGGAAAGCGGGCGGCTTACCTGAAGATCTCCGGTTTCCTCGGTCTGGACGACGGGGCGCTCGAGATAGGGTTCCCCTTTCGGGTTCGTGAGCAGTTTCACGATCGGCAACTTTGGGCTCTCAGGGTTAGTACGAATGACTACTCCCTTGCTTCCGCTCACCAACTCTACGTAGGTACCGATCGGGTATATCGAGAGCGTGAATACCAGGGCGCGCAACACCTTCTCGTCGTACATCCTTCCCATATCACGGAGCAAATCCATAACGCCGGAATGACCGTCACGGGCCTCCCGGAACGGACGGTCGGAAACCGCCGCGACGTATGAGGATGCAACGGCGATTATCTTTCCGTAGAGCGAAAGCTTGTCGCCCGTAAGATTGCGAGGGTATCCGCTTCCGTCGATACGCTCGTGGTGTTCGAGCACCGCGAGGCAGATCGGCATCGAGAAACCAGCAGCTTTCAGGGAACGGAAACCGAGGATAGGCTGAGCGATGATCATTTGCTTCTCTTTTTCGCTCAGCTGCCGATCGCTCAGATAGATGTCCGAGGGTATTCGCAGCATCCCGATCGTGTGCAGCAGTCCGGCGATAGCAACCTCGATTGTACGATGTGGAGGCAGCTTCAAGAAGTCGGCGAGCGCGATTGCGAGAATGCAGGTCTTTACCGCGTGGCTGATGAGGAAACCTTGCTCCGGCGTTTCCACGTCGGGAAGGCTCAATGCATGACGCGGCCTGTTCTTGACGAGGTCAATAAGCTCCTTGACGAGCTCGGTGATCTCGGCAATGCGCAGCTCGTCGCGTGACCTGAACCTCTCGAAGAGGTTGGCGACCTCCTCGATCTTCTTCTTGTAGAAGTCAAGTGTTTCTTTGCGGGTTTCTTCCTCCTTGAGATCCGTGGTCAGAGCCCCGCTCGCCTGGGCGGGACCGTTTGTCTCGGGGGGCGGCGCGCTGATTACTCCTCCTTCCGTGTAGACGTGGTTGAACTCCCATGTGGCCAAACGACGAACCAGCGAGTCTCCGATCGGAATATCGGGGGCGAGGAGGATGTAGTTCTGGTCGAGATATACCGCAGAATCGATGTAGGATCCGAGCGGCAGGTCGCCTACTGGTACAGCTTTCATCGATGCTCTCCCGTTGACCGCTTATCCGTATTCAATTACACTCGCAGGCGAGCAAAGGAGCGTACCGGGTGAAGTTCAGACTCATTTTTATAATTTTCAACGTGGTGCTCGTCGTCTCCTTCCTCTTCATCTATCTGATGCCTCTGATTGTTCTCGGTTGGGATTACACCCGCTTGTTCTGGAAGAACAACTGGTTTCTGCCGATCATCTTCGTTGTTATTATCGGCGCCCTCAACCTGTATTTTGCCCTCAATTGGCGTCTTTTCCAGCTCCTCGAACGCGAAGACTGGAACGGTCTTGTCGAATATCTGGAAAAGCAGGTCTACGAACGGCACAGAATACGAAAACAGTATATCAGAATACTGACAAACGGCTATCTCGTCAATTCTAGAAGTGACGACATCGAAAAGCTCGCGTCTCATGTCGGCGAAAAGAACCCGAGGCTGCTCGTCGAGTTCGGGCTGCTGTTCGGGATACCGCATCTGCTCCGCAACGACCCCGCGACGATGGAGAGCTACTTCGGCGGTCTTCTTGCGAAGGGTAATCTTCCGAATCGCAACTGGATTCAATGGAACCACGCCTTTGCGCTGATGCTGCTCAAAAGGCAGGAGGAGGCGAGAGTCGAGCTCGTCGAGATAGCACGGAACGAGAAGGAGGCCGTACTTCTTCTTCTTTCTCTCTACCTGCTCGATGCGTACGGGGAGTCGGACCCGGAGACGGGACGTATCGTCGCCGACGGAAAGGTTGCTTTGAAGAATCGGTTCACGCCGACCACCTGGCAGAGAGAGGTTGAACGGGCGAAAGACAACGTCGAGGTAGTCATCCTGACGAAACTCGTTCAGGAAGCGACCGAGTGGCTCTTCTCGTTCGGAGCAGCCACGGATTCGAAGGCCATTCATTGAGAGAGACATGGACATAACCCAGAAACAATCTGATCGCAGCCGATACGGTTCGATCGAAATAAGAAAATCGAAGAAACTCGAGGACGTTTGCTATGACATCCGCGGTCCGGTCCTCGCGCAGGCGAAGCGGCTGGAAGAAGAGGGTTTCAAGGTCCTGAAGCTCAACATCGGCAATCCGGCACCGTTCGGATTCGATGCGCCGGACGAGATTATCCACGACGTCATAATCAACCTCCACAACGCCCAAGGTTACTGCGACTCGAAGGGCCTCTTTTCCGCGCGCAAGGCGGTCATGCAGTACTACCAACAGAAGGGGCTTCTCGACGTGGGCATAGATGACATCTACGTCGGCAATGGAGTCAGCGAGCTCATCGTCATGTCGATGCAGGGGCTTCTCAACGATGGCGATGAGATGCTCGTTCCCTCACCGGACTATCCCCTCTGGACGGCGGCTGTCAACCTTTCCGGAGGCAGGACCGTGCACTACCTCTGCGACGAGCAATCCGATTGGGTACCCGATCTCGCAGATATCAAAAGCAAGATTACTCCGCGGACCCGAGGCATCGTCGTAATCAACCCGAACAATCCGACCGGAAGCGTCTATCCGCGCGAGGTCCTGGAGGGAATCGTCGGGCTTGCCGCCGAACACGAACTGATTGTCTTCGCTGACGAAATCTACGAGCGAATTCTCTACGACGACGCCCGTCATTTCCCGATGGCGACGCTCTCGGACGAGGTATTCACCGTCACCTTCAACGGACTCTCGAAAGCCTACCGTGCGGCCGGGTTCCGGGCAGGATGGATGGTGCTGAGCGGGAGGCGAACGCACGCGGCCGACTATCTCGAAGGACTCGAGATCCTGTCGAACATGCGCCTTTGCAGCAACGTTCCGGCTCAATATGCGATCCAGACGGCTCTCGGCGGCTACCAGAGCATCGACGATCTCGTCCGACCCGGCGGGCGACTGCGGGAGCAGCGGGATTTCTGCTTCAACCTGCTCGCCGATATCCCCGGAGTAAGCTGCGTGAGACCGAAGGGAGCCCTCTACATGTTCCCGAGGTTCGATATCGGGCGTTTCAATATACACGATGATGAACGGTTCGTGCTCGACTTCCTGCTCGAAAAGAAGATCCTCCTCGTTCAGGGTACTGGCTTCAACTGGCCGCATCCGGACCACGCGCGCATCGTCTTCCTGCCGATCAAGGAGGAGCTTGGGATTGCAATGAACTCGTTGCGCGATTTCCTGGAGGGCTACCGACAATCTGCATGAGGAGCGATCGATGTCGTGCGCGTTTGCTTGACCCCTCAGGAGGGCGTCAGTATAATTCACGCATTTCAGGACATTTTTCAGCACAGAAGGAACGAGAATGAGCGTCCGCGTGCGCTACGCGCCGTCGCCGACCGGTCTTCAACACATCGGGGGAGTCAGGTCCGCGCTGTTCAACTATTTTTTTGCGAGATCTCAAGGCGGCAAGTTCATATTGCGAATCGAAGATACCGATAGGAGCCGCTCTACCGATGAGTCTCTGCAGGATCTCTACCAGACGTTCGAGTGGCTGGGAATTCAATGGGACGAGGGACCGCGGGTCGGCGGGGAGCACGGCCCTTACGTGCAGTCCGAGCGCGTCGAGCTCTACCGTAACCACGTCGAGAAACTGCTCGACGAAGAGAAGGCGTACGAATGTTACTGCAGTGCCGAGCGGCTCGAGGCCGTTCGGAAGAGTCAGGCCGCATCGAAGTCTTCAGCCGCAGGGTATGACCGCCACTGTAGGAATTTGACCGAGTCCGAACGAGAGGATTTTCGCTCTCAGGGAATAGAGCCCGTCATACGGTTCAAGATTCCGCTCGAGGGAAGCACGCGGCTCGAGGACATGCTTCTCGGGCAGATCGATCGCAGAAACGAAGACATCAATCCCGATCCGGTGATCCTGAAATCCGACGGCTTCCCGACGTATCATCTGGCAAACGTCGTCGACGACCACCTCATGGAGATCACCCATGTGCTTCGCGCTCAGGAGTGGATACCGTCCGGCCCGTTGCATGTGCTTCTGTACGATGCCTTCGGCTGGCAGCCGCCGAAGTTCTGCCATCTTCCGATGGTCATGGGAAGCGACGGCCAGAAGCTGTCGAAGCGTCACGGCTCGACGAGCGTTCGAGAGTTCCGCGAGCAGGGCTATCTCCCCGAGGCGATCATCAACTATGTGACGCTTCTAGGCTGGTCGTACGACGAATCGAGAGAGTTCTTCACCAGGGAAGAGCTGGAAGAGCTTTTCTCCTTGGATCGGTTGAACAAAGCTCCGGCCGTCTTCGACTACAAGAAGCTTGAGTGGTTCAACGGTCAGTACATCCGGCGCAAGACAGAGAGGGAGCTCATCGATCTTCTATTGCCGATTCTCCAGCGTGATGGTGTGCTGCCCCCCGATCCGGACGAAGACTCCATGCAGAGGCTTCATGCGCTGATGCCCCTCGTCCGGGAGAGGCTTCACGTGCTGAACGATATTTCTGAAGTGGCCCGATTCGCTTTCATCGAGATCACAGAATACGAGGCCGGGGAGCTTGTTCCGAGACGACTGGATCGTGAAAGGACTATCGAGGTTCTCGAAACTGGGCGCACGCTCCTTCTCGAGTTTGACAGACGTACCAACGAAGAGATCGAGGAGCTCTTTCGGGCAAAGGCCGAGGAGATGGGAGTCAAGCTTGGCGACATGTTAATGCCGGTTCGCGTCGCCGTAACCGGTACAAAGGTCTCCCCGCCACTGTTCGGGTCTCTGCGAGTACTCGGTGACCGCACGGTTCTCGAGCGTATCGATCGCGCTATAGCATTCCTACGAAATGAGGTTAACTGATGGCATACAATGTAACGATGGATGAGCTGGTGTCGCTCTGTAAACGGCGCGGATTCATCTATCAGTCAAGCGAGATCTACGGTGGACTCACCTCGGCGTGGGATTACGGTCCACTCGGGGCAGCGCTGAAGAACAATATCCGAGATTTCTGGTGGCGTGAGATGACTCAGCTCAACGATAACATCGTCGGGCTCGATGCCGCCATCCTGATGCATCCTCGTGTGTGGGAGGCGTCCGGCCATGTCGAGAACTTCACCGACCCGCTGGTGGACTGCAAACAATGCAAGCAACGCTTTCGGGAAGACCAGATTCCTGACGAGAACCGTGAGAATCATGTCTGCCCGGAATGCGGAGGAGAGCTCACCGCTCCGCGGCAGTTCAACCTCATGTTCAAGACTCACATCGGACCAGTTGAAGATGACGGGTCGATCGTCTTCCTCCGTCCGGAAACCGCTCAAGGTATCTACGTTAATTTCAAGAACGTCGTTCAGTCGAGCAGGGTGAAAATCCCCTTCGGGATTGCACAAATCGGCAAGGCGTTCCGCAACGAGATAACGACCAAAAACTTCATCTTCCGCACCTGTGAGTTCGAACAAATGGAGATGCAGTACTTCATCAAGCCGGCAGACGATGAAAAGTGGTTCGAGCACTGGAAAACTAGCCGGATGGAGTACTACACACGACTCGGGATCAGAGCCGAGAAGCTGCAGTTTCACCAGCATGGTCCTGACGAGCTTGCTCACTATGCGAAGATCGCATTCGACATCCAGTACGAGTTTCCGTTCGGTTGGAAGGAGCTCGAAGGGATTCACAACCGAACTGACTATGATCTTAGCCGCCATGGTGAGTTCTCCGGCAAGGACCTGAACTACCTCGACGAAGAGACGCACGAACGGTTCGTTCCCTACGTTATCGAGACATCGGCGGGGCTGACCCGCACCGTGCTGACGGTCCTCTCCGACGCCTACGACCAGGAGGTTGTGGAGAATGAAGAGAAGCGCACAGTGCTGAGATTTCACCCCAAAATCGCACCGATAACGGTCGGAATCTTTCCGCTCGTGAAGAAGGACGGCCTGTCGGAAATCGCCCATGAAATCGAGGAAGAGCTTCGCGAAGACTTCACGACTTTCTACGATCAAGGTGGAGCCATCGGTCGGCGCTATCGACGCCAGGATGAGATCGGTACCCCATACTGCGTGACGGTCGATTATCAAACGAAGGACGACAAGACGGTTACTCTCCGATTCCGGGATTCCATGGAGCAGGTACGCGTGCCGGTCGCCGAGCTCGTCGAGCGAATTCGCAAGGAGATCCGTGGCTACCAGAGGGTCCGTGGATGAGTACGGAAACTCGACCGGTGAATGACGCGCTCAAGGTTCTCGAGGAGCGCGGCTTCGTCCAGCAGTGCACCGATGTGGAGAAGCTCGATTCGCTGCTTTCCGAGGGGCCGGTGAGCTTCTATTGCGGGCTCGACCCCACGGCCGCAAGTCTTCATGCGGGCCACCTCGTGCCTCTTTTCGCGATGGCCCATCTCAGTCGGGCCGGGCACAAGGCAATAGCCCTCGTAGGCGGCGGGACCGCTCGAATCGGAGACCCCTCGGGACGCACAGAGACTCGTAGAATGCTATCGATCGACCAGATCAGGAAGAATGCGGATTCGATTGGAGCCCAGATCTCACACTTCCTCGATTTCGAAAGCGGGTCTGCGACATTGGTCGACAATGCCGAATGGCTCGCCGATCTCAACTACATCGAGTTTCTGCGGGACATCGGAAAGCACTTCTCGGTCAACCGTATGCTCACCTTCGAGACCTACAAGGCACGCCTCGAGACGGGACTCTCGTTCATCGAGTTCAACTACCAGCTTCTGCAGTCATACGATTTTCTTGTTCTCAATCAGCGCTACGGCTGCAGACTCCAGATCGGAGGTGACGACCAATGGGGCAACATCGTCTCAGGGGTCGATCTAATTCGTCGAGTCGAAGGCGTGGAGACCTTCGGGCTGACCTGTCCGCTTGTGGCGCGCTCAGATGGCAAGAAGATGGGCAAGACCGAGAAAGGGGCACTCTACCTCGACCCAAGTCTGGTCAGCCCCTATGAGTTCTATCAGTACTGGCGAAACGTGCCCGATTCCGACGTCGGCAAGTTTCTCCTGCTGTACACCTTCCTGCCTGTGGAGCAGGTGAACGAGCTCGCAGGTCTCAAGGATTCCGAAATCAACCGCGCGAAAGAAGTGCTTGCCTACGAGCTCACGAAGACTGTACACGGCAGTGGAGAAGCCGAGCAAGCAAGAGATGCCGCGCGAGCCGCGTTTGCCGGCGGAGGGAAGGGAGGTGCGGCATCGGAAGATCTCTCTTCGATCCCCTCGCTCTCGATGAAGTCGAACGAGCTCAGCAAAGGTATCACCGCGATCGACCTTTTCGCCCGCACGACGCTCTGCAGCTCCAAGAGCGAGGCACGTCGTCTCATCGAACAGGGAGGGGCGATCGTGAACGAGCGGAAGGTCGAGAGCATCGAAGAATCCGTCGATTCGAGCTGGGTGCAAGAGGGGCAACTCCTGCTTCGTGCCGGCAAGAAGCGCTACTTCAGAATCTTGGTGGATTGAGCTTCGGTCCGGGGAGAAGCCTCAATCCAGTTTGGAAAGAGCCGTTTCGACGTCCGCGATGATATCGTCGATATGCTCGAGTCCGACGGAGATGCGAACGAGACCCGGCGTGATTCCCACCTGAAGCCGATCCTCATCGCTCAGCTTCGAGTGTGTGGTCGAGGCGGGATGCGTGGCAATCGTCCGCGTATCGCCGAGGTTGGCCGAGAGCGAGAGCATCTCGATCGCCCCGAGGAAACGCCTGCCTGCCTCGAGACCTCCTTTGAGCTCGAAGGAGACGATTCCCCCTCCGAGTCTCATCTGCTTCCTGGCAAGCTCATTCTGCGGATGCGAGGGAAGGAAGGGATACTTCACCCATGAGACCCGACGGTCTGACTCGAGGAACTCGGCAAGGCGCATTGCATTTTCACAGTGGCGTTCCATCCGCACACCCAAGGTCTCGAGACTCTTCGAGAGCAGCCACGCGTTGAACGGCGACATCGAGGGTCCGGTGTGCCGGCAGAAGAACCGCACTGAATCGATTCGCTTCGCCGATCCCAGGATCGCTCCGCCGAGGACGCGTCCCTGGCCGTCGATGAACTTCGTCGCCGAATGGGTGACGATGTCGGCGCCGAGCTCGGCGGGATTCTGGAGATAGGGAGTCGCGAAGCAGTTGTCGACGCTCAAGAGGGCGTCGTACGAGTGTGCGACATCCGCAAGTGAGGCGATGTCGACGAGATCCAGCGCCGGATTCGAGGGAGTCTCTGCGAAAACAATGCGGGTGTTGTCCCGCATCGCCCGACTCCAACCGTCTTGGTCCCCGATATCGACATAGGTATGCTCGATATTCCATCGTGGGAGGAGCTGGGTGATGATTTGGTGCGTTGATCCGAACAGCGAGCGTGAAGCCACGACGTGATCGCCCGATTTCAGAAACGCCATCAGGGAAGCATACATCGCCGCCATTCCGGACGCGGTCGCCACCCCGTCCTCGCAGTTCTCCATCGAGCAGAGCTTTTCGACGAGCTCGTCCGTATTGGGATTACCGTACCGAGAGTAGATTTGCCCCTCGACCTCGCCGGCGAAAAGTGCCCGCGCCTGCTCGGGATCCTCGAAGACGAAGCTCGAGGTTGCGAATATTGGAACGCTGTGCTCCCGGTGAGGGCTCCGGGCAGCCTGCATCCTTATTGCCTCGGTCTCGAAATGTCTCTTCTTGCCCATAGGGCCTGACTGTGCACGATGGTTGGAGAAAAGGTCAATCCCCGCTTGACCCTGTTTGAGCTTGGAATGTAGACTTGGTCCGATCGGAGGGTGCAGTAGGTTGTACACTGCTCTTCGACCGAGATCAGCTACCGAAGTATCACTCCCGGAGTCATCCCCGTGAAATTGCACACTTCCTTTCGTACCGGCATCGTAGCAGGGCTGTTGGTGGTCGGCCTGTTCTTGCCGATTTGTTCTTTGTTTGCCGTTCCCGAACCGACTCACGTTACCATAGCCGGGCTGAAAGGTCCGACCTCGATCGGGATGCTCGAGCTCATGAAGAGCAAGCCGGTTTTCGACGGTGTGGCCTCTCGATACGAAATCGTCAGCACACCGGACCTCATGGTCTCTCGTATCTTGACGGGAAGCGCCGATTTCGCGTTCTTACCGCTCAACCTTGCCGCTAATCTATACGCAAAGGGCGTTCCGATATTGCTCGCCGCGACGACTGGCGACGGTGTGCTGTACGTGTTGTCGTCCCGGTCCGACGTTCATTCAGTAGCCGATCTCAGGGGAAAGACTATCTACGACATTTCGAGAGGAAGCACGCCGGAGTTCTTGCTCGACTACGTGCTCGAACACAACGGAATAGACCCGAAGCGCGACGTCAGAATCGATTTTGCCTACTCCCACATAGAGCTGGCTGCTCAGATGGCCGCGGGCCGTGTGGACCTCGGAGTTCTGCCTGAGCCTTTCGCGACCATTGCCCTGTCGAAGAACAAGAACCTGCACGTGGCGGTCGACCTGCAGAGGGCCTGGGCGGGGCTCCATCAATCCGAAAACCCCTATCCGACCTCGGCATTCGTGGTGCGCCGGACACTGGCGAACGAGCATCCCGCTCTCGTGTCACGAGTGATGGAGGCTGAGAGACGATCAATCGGATGGGTCGTGTCCCATCCGAAGGAGGCCGGCGTGATCGCCGAGCGTTACCTCGGGCTCCCCGGCCCGATCGTAGCGGCGGCCATGCCTCGTTTGAATCTTCGCTTCGCCTCCGCCGCTGACGCATACCCGGAGGTACAGGCATTCCTCGAGGAGTTCCTCTCCTTTGATCCCGAGTCGATCGGAGGACGGCTCCCGGATGAAGGATTCTATTTCGGAAAGTAGGTCGAAAGGTATGGATGAGGGCGGGCAAAGAAAACGGGCGCGCTGGATCAAAGCGGTAGCTATCCTGTCATTGCTGCTCATTTGGGAGATTGCCGCACGCCTTGTCGGGTCCGCGATTATCATCCCGACCCCCGAAAATACCCTCTTGAAGCTTGCCCAGCTCCTACAGACAGGCGGATTCTGGGATGCCGTTGGCGCTACCATTGCCAGGGGCCTCCTTGGCTTCCTCGTATCCCTCTTTACGGGAGTGATCGTGGGAGTGGCTGCGGGGGCAAGCTCGATCGTCCGCAGCGGCGTATCTCCCGTTTTGACGGTGCTGCGAGCCACGCCGGTCATGTCGGTCATTCTCCTCGCACTGATCTGGTTCCAAAGCGATTGGGTACCTGTCTTCGTCGCTTTCCTCATGGTCTTCCCAATTCTCTGCGGTAACATGATCGAAGGGGTGCGGAACGTCGACCGTGGCCTCCTGAAGATGACGTCCATATACGGCATTCGCCGCCGTAGGGTCATTTTCGGAGTGTATCTACCTTCAGCGCTTCCCTATCTCATGGCCGCCATGACCTCAGCCGTTGGCATCACCTGGAAGGTGGTAATCGCAGCCGAGGTGCTGAGTCAGCCGCTGCACGCTGTGGGGACGGGGCTACAGCTTTCCAAGTACCGATTGGATACCGCCGCGGTCTTCGCGTGGACCTTCGTTGCCATTGCACTGACCGCGCTCTCTGAGCATGCATTGGAGCGGGTTAATTCGCGGCTCCCGTGGCGGAGGAGCGACAGTGGCAATTGAGATTCGCGGTCTTTCAAAGTCCTTTGGAGAGCTTTCCGTCTATAGAAATCTCGACCTTGGCGTCGAGGAATCGCGGGTGACCGCTTTGCTCGGCCCGTCCGGATGCGGCAAGACGACGCTGCTCGATATGGTTGCCGGTGTGGCGTTTCCGGATAGCGGACGAATCGAGGGAATAGAGGGGCGAAAGGTCGGGTACGTTTTTCAGGAGCCCCGGCTGCTGCCCTGGAAGACGGTCCTTGGCAACATCGAATTCGTACTGCGGGACCTCTTCGATCCGAGAGAATGTCGTGCTCGCGCCGGGCGTTGGGTCGAGCTCGTCGGTCTCTCGCCGTTTGCTGAATACTACCCGAACGAACTGAGCGGCGGAATGCGCCAACGAGTTGGAATTGCGCGCGCCTTCGCGTATCCTTCAAACCTGCTTCTGCTCGATGAGCCCTTTCAAGCGCTCGACCTGGGTCTGAAATTGGGGCTTGTCGAGGTTGTTGACGAGGCATGGAGGATGGATCGCCGTACGACCCTGTTTGTGACTCACGATATAGGTGAGACATTGCTCCTCGCAGATGACCTGTTCGTGTTGTCGGCGGCACCGGCTGAAGTCCGGGCGCATTTCAGGATCGATCTCCCACACGGAAACCGATCGCTCGCCGATGATCGACTGATCGAGATCGAACGAAAGCTCTACACCTTGCTTGCCACGGAGTCGAAATGACCATTTTCAATATGACGGATCTTCACGGAAGTCTCACCTACTTGGGGATTGCACGGTCCGAGATAGCGGCTGCAGACCTCGTTCTCATCACTGGAGACATCACGAACTTCGGCGGCCGCAGAGAGGCGAAAGCCGTGATCGAGGCGATCGCAGACCTCAATTCCAACGTTCTTGCCGTATCCGGGAATTGCGACAGGCCGGAGGTGGAGGAGTACTTGCGGGAGCTCGGGATAGCACTGGACGGGACGCCGAGGAGGGTAGGGGTCATCACGTTCGCCGGTTTGAGCGGTTCCCTGCCGGGACCTATCGGAACTCCGAATACCTTCAGCGAGGAGGAGCTCACCGCCTCGCTCGAACGGATCGAAACCGACCTGAAAGGTCCTCTCGTGCTCGTGAGCCACCAGCCTCCCTTCGATACCTCGGCCGATCGGGTGCTCTCGGGACGGCATGTCGGAAGCCGTGCGGTACGCCTGTTCATCGAAAGCGCCCGCCCCCTCCTGTGCCTAACCGGGCACATTCACGAGTCGGTCGGCGATGGAATGCTGGCGGGTTGCAGGGTGATCAATCCCGGTCCGTTTGGCCAGGGAAGATATGCCGTCGTGGAAATCGAGAGTGACGGATCGCTCGAGGTGCGGATGCGCGGGGCATAATGAGGCGCCCGCCGCTACGGCCGTGGACGAAAAATAAGCCCGTTCCTCGGGTGCAGAAACGGGCCTGCTTGCCGCCGAACAGAATCGAACTGTTGACACGTGGATTTTCAGTCCACTGCTCTACCAACTGAGCTACAGCGGCTTTCGATTTCGTTTTTGTTATATAATACGTGAGATAAAAAAAGTCAATAACGAAGCTCTCCCCAGCAGGGCGTGCCGCAAGAAGACACGTCGCCGACGCAGCGCCTGTTTCGATTGACCGTTTGTTCGGCGCACAGTAAGATATCGCCATGAACGAGGCCGACAGGGGAATCGCTGCCTACAAAGCCACCGCAGACAAGCTGAAGAAGAAGCGCAAGAAGAAGGCGGCCGTAGAAGAGGAAGCTGTTACCGTTCAGGTCAATCGTCCGAACGACACGGACGCAATGGCGAAGGATAAAGCGAAGCGTGGCAGCCGCGAAGCGGAATCCGGCGAGAAGGCGGGGCCCTCCTCCACGGAAAAGCTCCTGAGAAAGGAAACCGACAACAAGGGATATAGAAAGGTTGCCAAGTTTCTCCTCCTTCTCGGCAAGGAGGAGGCCGCGAAGATCTTGAAGCATTTTGACCCGTCGGAGGTCGAGGAGATATCGCTCGAGGTCGCACGTACCGGGAAGATAGACAACGCAGAGGCTCAAGCTCTGCTCGCCGAGTTCGGGGTAGTCGGAGAGAAGAGCAAGGGCTTCAAGGCCGGCTCGGAGACGGCAAAGTCGATGCTTACTGCCGCCTTCGGCGAATCGCGCGCAAAGCGGATCCTTACACGAGTCGTCCCCGAAACGCGTGAAAAGCCCTTCGGGTTCCTGGGAGAGATCGATCCCGACCAAATTCTCCTGCTTCTGAAGAACGAATCCGCCCCGACGATCAGTATCATCCTGCCCTATCTCCCGCCGCAGAAGGCATCCAAGGTCCTTCAGTCTCTTTCGCCGGACCTTCAGCGGCAGGTCATTCGCAGGATCGCCAAGATGAAGAAAGTCGACCCGGACGTGATCGTCCGTATCGAAGGCGTCCTCAAGGAGCGCATCCGGACGCAGGGCCGGGTAATTACGGAGGAGATCGACGGCCGACGGGCGCTGGCGGACATACTCAAGTACCTGGAGTATTCTCAGGAGGAAAAGATCCTGGACGACCTCGCCTCATCCGATCCGGAGCTCTCCCAGGATGTGAAGGATCGACTCTTCACGATCGAGCTCGTTTTCGATATCGACGACGCCGATTTACAGGCGATTCTGCGCGACTACGACGACGAGGAAATTGCGGTGATTTTGAAGGCGAAGGATGAGAGGATTCAGCAGCGAATACTCTCGAATCTCTCGTCGCGACGTCAGCTGATGGTTCGCGAGGAGATACTGAGTCTTGGCAAAATGCGCAAGTCCGACGTCGACAGTGCAACCAAAGATTTCGTGGACTATCTCGTCGAGCTCGACGATCAACGAAAGATAACGATTCACCGCAACGACAAGATAGTGGACTGAGATTGATTGGAGGGTAGCGTAAGGTGTATTCGACTGCGATAGCCTATCTCCTATGGTTGTTCTCGGGATTCGGAGCTCTTGGCTTTCATCGATTCTACCTCGGCAAATTCGGGACCGGTATTCTCTACTTTCTTACGGGGGGGCTTTTCTGGTTCGGCGGGATATACGATTTCTTCACCCTGCCCGCACAGGTTCGAGAGGCGAATCTGCGTCTGCGGTATCGAGACGTCCTCGTACACGGGTATGCTCCCAGGCCCTCTGAGCTCAACCACCGCAACGAGGAGAAACGCGAATCAATTGAGCGGGTGATTCTCCGAAGCGCCAAGAAGAATCGGGGTCGTACTACGCCCTCCGAGGTTGCGCTCGAAGGCGATGTTTCCATCGACGAAGCGAAGAGAGACCTCGACAAGCTGGTATCGAAGGGATTCGCGGAGATGCGCGTCACGAAGTCGGGAACGATCGTGTATGTCTTTCCGGATCTCGCCGGTGAGGCTGCGAGCGAAGATCTCGAAGATTTCTAGCGGGGTACCTGCCTAACGGCTGGCAACCGATGAGAGGACACCGAGCTTCTTCCCTACGCGCTCGAAAACTTCGAGGGCGTAATCGATCTGTTCGTCGGTGTGGGTGGCCATGAAGCTGACTCGCATGAGACAGTCGCCTGCGGGCACCGCCGGGGGAACGACCGGATTCACGAAAAGTCCGTTCTCCGTCAGCTCGTGCCAGAAGGTCAGTGCATCTTTGAGCTCGCCGATGTAGACCGGGATGATCGGGGTTTCGGAATTGCCGGTTTGAAATCCGAGTTTTTTCAGGCCCGTGTGCATCTTGTTGGTAATGTGCCAGAGATGCTCGATGCGCTGCGGTTCCTCGAGCATGATATCAATCGACTTGGAGACCGCCCCAACCGTTCCCGGAGTCATGCTGGCCGAGAAGATAAGCGAACGGGAAACGTGTCGCAGA
>Ga0315535_1000698_pt1 | contig 23391 bp, 21 predicted proteins | sample SalMarSW160220MG_2_FD_203092 | JGI IMG/M metagenome (GOLD analysis project Ga0315535, IMG submission 203092) | Salt marsh sediment microbial communities from the Plum Island Ecosystem LTER, Massachusetts, United States - Salt Marsh Sediment SW1602-20 ... | reverse complement strand
CCCCGAGCCTCGGCGCAGACCGAAGCTGGTGTCGAGCGGGGTCATGGGCATGCTGATGTTCACGTTCACCGAGACCATGCTCTTCGCCGGGCTGATCTCGGCGCACGCCATCGTACGCGCGCGCTTCGCGGGTCAAATGTGGCCCCCCTTCGGCCAGCCCCGACTCCCGGTCCAGCAGACGGCGTTCAACACAGGGGCGCTGCTGGTGAGCGGGATCGCCCTGGTGCTCGCGCATCTGGCGTACCGCAAGCGCGCGCGGCAGGCGCTGGGGCCCCTGGCCATCGCCGTGCTCCTGGGCCTGTTCTTCGTGGTCTTCCAGGGCGTGGAGTGGGCGGCCCTGCTGGCGCAGGGCCTCACCATGCAGTCGAGCTCGTACGGGAGCTTCTTCTACCTCATCGTCGGCCTGCACGCGATGCACGCGGTGGCGGCGATCCTGTGTCTCACGTGGGCGTGGTTCCGGCTCCGCCGGGGGACGCTCAGTCCCAGCCAGTTCGGCACCGTGCAGGTCTTCTGGTACTTCGTGGTGCTGATCTGGCCGATCATCTACCTGAAGGTGTACCTCTCATGAAGCGCCTCTGGATTCCCGTCCTCGTCCTCCTGCTTCTCGTCATCGTCCCCGGCACCGCGCACGCCTGCTCGGTGTGCTTCGATCCCCGTGACAAGAGCAACGGGACGTTCCTCCTCTCGACGGCGTTTCTGAGCCTCGTGCCCGTGGGGATCCTGGGAAGCATGGGCATGTGGCTGCGTAAGCGGCTCCGGGACGTGAGGGGGGACTACGAGGACGAAGAGGACCGGCCCTCCGAGGACTAGCAGGTCACCGAAGAAGGAGAGCCGCCCGCCACCCGCGCCGTCGCGCGGGCAGACGGAGCGCCTCGGCCCGGAGCGGAGGCGGACCGAGAAGCGCATGGCCATCACCCCGGCACCGGGGCGAGACTCTGGCACTGCCGCCGCCGGAGCTTCATCCTACGCTTGTCGTAGCTCGCGCCGCTCCTCCCCTGGACGACGGCGCCACCCGGTCCGGAGGCCCAGTGGCGGAAGACCGCCCGCGCAGAACGTTCTCGGAAGCACCGCCTCGCCCGGGGGGGCTCCGCGACGTGGACACCGTCGATCGGGCCATGCTCGCCTGGAGCCTCATCGCCGGCGCGCTGGGGCTGATCATGGGAGGCTTCCTGGGCCTTCTCGTCGCCCACGAGGGATGGCCCGCCTGGATCGCCGTGCTGTGTCCGTTCGCCGGCGCGGCGGGGGTGGTGGGCCTCGTTCGCCTGGTGGTGGGTGGCGGCACCACCGCCGCCGGCACCGTCTACAACCCGTCGGGGCGGACCACCCCGCACCGGAGGGAGCACTCGCGGGCGGAGGCCCTGGCGGCCCGCGGAGAGTACGAGGAGGCCGTCACCGCCTTCGAGTTGGCGGTGGCGGAGGATCCCTCCGACCCCTGGCCGTACCTGCGGGTGGCGCGCATCTACCGGGACCATCTCGGCCGCCCTGAGGACGCCGCGCGTTGGTTCCGACGGGCGTCCCGGGAGGCCCGGACGGGGTCGGTCATCGCGCGCAAAGAGCTCGTGGAGCTCTACATGCACCACATGGAGGCGCCACGGAAAGCCGTGCCCGAGCTGGCGCGCATGGCCGAGGAGCTCGCAGGCACGCCCGAGGGCGAATGGGCCGCCGCCAAGCTGCGACACGTGAAGGAGCTGTTGGCGGGGAAGCCGGAGGAAGCCTGACGGCGAAGGTCCCGACCCGTCGCCGGGGATCGCCCACCGCGCGGGCCGCCGGCCCCCGCCGGCACTCAGCTCACGCGGCGGCGCTTCCGCTTCATGAAATCCATCATGATGTACTGGCCCAGCGTCATCGTGCTGGTGAAGTACGCCTTCCCCCGGGCGATCTCGGAGACCTTCTGCACGAAGCGCACGAGGTACGGATCCCGCGCCAGCATGAACGTGTTGATGAGGATGCCCGCCTTGCGGCAGGCCGCCACCTCGTGGAACGTGCGCTCCAGGATGCGCGGGTCCAGGCCTCCCGAGTTGGTGTAGACGCGCCCGTCGGGCAGCGACATGGCGCTGGGCTTCCCGTCGGTGATCATGATGATCTGGCGCATGTCCTTCTTCTGTGCGTTCAGAAGCCTGCGGGACACCTCGAAGCCTTCCGCGGTGTTGGTGTGGTACGGTCCCACCTGTGCCTTGGCCAGCTGCGACAGCGGGATCTCCTCGGCGCGGTCGCCGAAGGTCACCACCTTCAGCGAATCTCCCGGAAACTGCGTGCGGATGAGGTGCGAGAGCGCCAGCGCCACGCGCTTGGCCGGGGTGAAGCGATCCTCGCCGTAGAGGATCATGGAGTGGCTGATGTCCAGCATGAGCACGGTGGCGCACGACGACCGATACTCGGCCTGATGCACCATGAGATCGCCGTACTCGAGGTTCAACGGGACCTTCAGGCCGTCGCGCTCGATGGCGTGCTTCAGGGTGGCGGGGATGTCCAGGTTCATGGTGTCGCCGAACTCGTAGGCCCGCGACGCGGCCTCCGCCTCGACGCCGGTGGCCAGGTGCGGCGTGTCGTGAGCGCCGAAGTTGCCCTTGCCGATGGCCCCCAGGAGGCCGCGCAGGGCGCGGTATCCGAGGAAGTCCATGCCCTTCTGCGTCAGGTTGAACTGGACGCTCTGGGCGGCCTCCTTCGCCTCGTCCACCTGGCCCTGGCCGGTGACGTCGTACGTGGCTCCGGGGAGCGTCGGCTTGCCGCCCTCCAGGGTGATGTAGCCCTCCTCCACCAACTTCTGGATCAGGTCGTCGAGAAGCGCCGCGAGCTGACGCTGCACCTCCTCGTCGCCCTGGCCCTCACCGCGGAGCTCCTCGATCATCTCGGGGGTGAGCTGGCCGCTCTCCATGAGCGCCCTGAGGAGCGCCTGCTTCAGCGCGTCGGTGGAGTCGGTGTCCTCCATCCCGGACCAGCCCCAGTAGGGATGGTAGCTGGGCCCACCCGCGAAACCGCCGTCCAGGAGGAAGTCGGAGAGCTGCTCGAGGAGCGCCTCGATGTTGAGGGCGTCGAGCCAGCGGCCCTTGTACTTGGAGTACGTGGTGAAGCGCATGAGGCAAGCCTCTATCGGGAGGAATAGGTTGCCGCCATGAACCGATCCGGACGACCCGGGGCCGCCGGCAGGCCGCTCCCGGAGGACCTCGCCGCCCTCCGACGCGCCCTGTTGGGCCACTACGACCGCACGCGCCGGGACCTACCCTGGCGTGGCGACACGGATCCGTACCGGATCTGGGTGTCGGAGGTGATGCTCCAACAGACCCGGGCGGAGACCGTGACAGAGTACTACAGGCGCTGGTTGGAGCGGTTCCCGGACGTGGAGACGCTGGCCGCCGCCGACCTGGACGACGTGCTCCTGGCCTGGCAGGGGCTGGGCTACTACAGCAGGGCCCGGAACCTCCATGCCGGCGCCGTGGTGGTGCGCGACCGCCACGCCGGGACCGTGCCGGGCACCTACGAGGCGCTCCGGGAGCTGCCCGGCGTCGGAGCGTACACCGCAGGGGCAGTGGCCAGCATCGCGTTCGGCGAAGCCGTGCCCGCCGTGGACGGCAACGTGCGCCGGGTTCTGGCCCGCTTGTTCGACCGCGCCGCACCGGCGCCGAAGTGGCTGCGGGAGACCGCGGCGGCGCTGGTGGACGCGTCCCGCCCCGGGGAGTGGAACCAGGCCCTCATGGAGCTGGGCGCCACGGTGTGCACGCCGCGGAGCCCCGGATGCCACGCATGCCCCGTGTCGGCGTGGTGCGCGGCGCGGGCAGCGGGAACCCAGGAGGAGCGGCCCGCCCCGTCGGCCAGGCGGGCCGTGCTCCGGGAGCGCCTCGCCACCGCAGTGGTGGTGGACCGCGACGGCCGCGCGCTCGTCGCGCGCCGTCCGGAGAGCGGGCTTCTGGGCGGCATGTGGTCTTTTCCCGACACCCCTCTGGAGGCGGGCGTCGAGGGTGATGAGGACGCCCTCGTGGCTTCCGCCCGGAGAGCCGCTACCGCGGCGGGAGCCCGGGTGTCGCACGAGCCCCCCCTGGCGCTCCTCGAGCCGGTGCGCCACCGCTTCACGCACCTGGCTGCGACCTATCGGCCGGTCGTGCTGGCGGGGAGCGGCGCCGACGGCGAGAATCGACGGTGGGTTGCGCTGGACGCGCCGGTCGCGGTGGCGCTCCCGGTGGCCCAGCGCAAGATCGCCCGGGCCGCAGCCACGGTTCTGGGGAGGCTCTGACGGAGGACGCCGGGAGTGCCGGCGCCGCACATCTGAAACGCGGCACGACCGCGATGGAAGGCGTGGGATGCGCATCAAGGACATGACCTGGATGCAGGTCGAGGAATACCTGAAGAAGGACGACCGGTGCGTCTTGCCGCTGGGGAGCACGGAGCAGCACGGGTACCTGAGCCTGGCGGTGGACGCCATCCTGCCGGAGAAGGTGGCGGCGGACGCGGCGGAGCCTCTGGGGGTACCGGTCTTTCCTGCCCTCTCCTACGGGATCACGCCGTACTTCATGGCGTTCCCGGGGACGGTGAGCCTCACCCAGGGGACATACGAGCGCATCCTCTCCGAGGTGCTGGGGAGCCTCCACAAGCACGGCTTCCGCCGCATCATGGTGGTGAACGGCCACGGCGGGAACTCCGCGGCCGCCGAGGCGGCGGCGGCCTGGGCTTCGGCCCGGGGCCTGTCCCTTCTGTGGTACGACTGGTGGAAGGCACCCCGGACCATCGCCGCGGTGCGGGCCATCGACCCGGACGCCTCGCATGCGTCATGGATGGAGGGCTTCCCGTGGACCCGTGTGGCCACGGCGAAGGCACCCGAAGGCCGGAAGGCCCCCGTGGACCTGACGGGACGGGAGAGCCTCTCCCCGTCGGAGTTCCGGCAGCGCCTGGGCGACGGCTCGTTCGGCGGCTGGTACGCGCGCCCCGACGAGGACCTGCTGGCGATCTGGGAGGTGGCCGTGAAGGAAACGCGTAAGCTGCTGAAGGAGGGCTGGAGGTCGTGAACATCTCCTTCGAGGGGCGCACGGTTCTCGTCACGGGGGCCGCCCACGGCTTCGGCCGCGCCATCGTCGGGGCTTTCGCCCAGCGCGGCGCCCGGGTCTTCGCGTGTGACGTGCTGGCCGACGAGCTGGCGGAGACCGCGAGGCTCGGCGGCGAGGCGTGCACCGCCGGCGTCGTGGACGTGACGGATCGCGCCCAGGTGCAGGCGTGGGTGGCCGGAGCCCTGGACGCCACCGGGCGCATCGACGTGCTGGTGAACGACGCCGGCGGCGTCCTCGGCCAGGTGGGTCGTCCCCTGGAGGAGGTCACGCCCGGGGACTGGAACGGCATCGTGGCGGTGAACATGAGCGGCGCGTTCTGGTGCGCGCAGGCTGCGGCGCCGGCCATGAAGAAGGCGCGCTACGGGCGCATCGTGAACATATCCAGCGGCGCCGGGCTGGGGATCAGCCTCACGGGGATCCAGGCGTACGCCTCGTCGAAGGCCGGCCAGATCGGCCTGACACGGCAGCTCGCCCACGAGCTGGGCCCGTGGGGGATCACCGTGAACAACGTGGCGCCGGGCTTCGTGCGCTCGAACCCCACCACCGAGCGACAGTGGGAGTCGTACGGCTCGGATGGCCAAGCGACGTTGGTGGACCGCATCGCCCTGAAGCGCCTGGGTACCCCCGCCGACATCACCCACGCGGTGCTCTTCTTCGCTTCGGAGTACGCGGGGTGGATCACCGGACAGGTGCTGGCGGTGGACGGGGGGCGGTAGACCTCCTACGCCTTTCGCGCCACCGCCAGCAGCGACGAGCCCACGGGAATCCTCGACCACCCCAACACCGCCTCCTCCACCCGCGACATGGCGTACATGACGCCGTTGAGGGGAGCCGGCGGAATCCCGGGCGAGGACGGCTCGGGGCGGCGCACGCCCTCCATGGTGCGCTGCAACACCTTGGCGGGATGCACCCAGCGGAAGAAGTAGCGCGCCTTCTCCACGGCGAAGGCCTGGGACAGCAGCGTCACCAACTCGCTGCGTGTATACCGCGTGACGTGACGGTTGAGGTCGTCGTGGGTGGTCCACAGGTGACGGAACGCCGGAACCGTCACCAGCGCCACACCGCCGGGCTCCAGGAGAGTGGCGGCGTGGGCCACGGCGCCGCCGGCATCCTCCATGTGCTCGAGGACGTCCAGGAAGAGCACGAGGTCGTAGCTCCCCCCGGGGCGGAACGTCGCGTCGAAGGGCCGCACGTGGATGCTTCCTTCGGCGGCCCGCTCGGGTGACACCAGAGCCTGGTCGGGCTCCACGCCCTCGACCCGCGTGGCGTACGCATCGAGCCGATCGAACAGGAGGCCGTCCCCGCACCCCACGTCCAGGGCGCGCTTCCAGCCCGCCGGCGGGCGCAACCGGTTCAGCTCGCCCAGGACCAGGGCCTCCCGGGCGCGCCACCACCAGTGGCGCTCGTACAGCTCGCGGTAGCGGCGGGCGTAGGCCGGGTCCATCACCACGGGCTCCCCGGCCGCCGTGGACGGCCGACGGTCCGGTCCGCTCCCCCGGAAGGTGGGGCGGAGCGGCTGAGGCGCCGGGTCCCCGTCACGACTCCTCCCCCCTTTCTCCCCGCACCACCCTGTCCACCACGTACACGGGCCGCGCCTTCACCTCCTGGTAGATGCGCCCCACGTACTCGCCGATGACCCCCAGGAAGAAGAGGAGCACACCGGCCAGGAACGTCCCCACCACCAGGAGGGCGGTGAACCCCTGGGGAGAGCGGTGCTGGACGACCTTGGCCCAGACGGCGTAGAGGGCGAAGAGCACGGCGAGGCCCGCCGCCCCCGCTCCCACCACCGCGGCGGCGCGGATGGGCACCACGGAGAACGAGAAGATCCCATCCAGGCCCAGCTCCACCAGGCGGCCGAAGGAGTACTTGGACTCGCCGGCGTGACGGCCGGCCCGCTCCACCGGGAGGCCGAGCTGGCGAAACCCCGCCCACGCCCTGAGTCCCCGGAGATACCGCTGGCGCTCCGGGGCGCGACGGATCTCGTCGGCGACGCGCCGGGAGAGGAGCGAGAAGTCGCCCGCGTCCAGCGGGAGCGCCGGCCGCGCCATACGCGCCAGTAGCCGGTAGTAGGCCCAGTAGCAGAAGCGGAGCCAGAGGGGCTCCTTCCTCCGCTCCCGCTTCGCGTAGACCACGTCGTACCCCCGGTGGTACGCCTCCAGGAACCGGAGGATCTCCTCCGGGGGGTCCTGGAGATCGGCGTCCATGAGCACCACCACGTCGCCGCCCACGTGGTCGAGGGCGGCCGTGAGCGCCGGCTGGTGGCCGAAGTTCCGTGAGAGGGCCACCGACACGACGCGGCCGTCGCCGCGCGCGGCCTCCTCCATCATCGTGCGGGTCTCGTCCGTGCTGCCGTCGTCCACCAGCACCAGCTCGTGGGGTCCCCCGGGGAGGGCGTCCAGCACGGCGCGCACGCGTCGAAGCAGCTCCGGCAGCGTCGCCTCCTCGTTGTACAGAGGCACCGCCACGGACACCCTCGGGGCGTTCGACTCGCTCACCGGCTCACCTCCCCGGTTGTGCGCCGGCATCCGGCCCGGCGCTCTCCGCCGCGGGCGCCTCCGCGGCTCATGACCGCGCCCGCTCCGTCGGGCGGCCGCGGAAGTAGACCATCTTCCACAGTGCGACGCCGGCGACGTCCAGGTCGTAGGGCTCGAAGTGCTCCACGTCGAAGCGCATCCCGAAGAGCGTGCGCCAGCGCTCCAGGGGGCGGGGGTGCTCCCCGCGGTCCATCTTGGCCAGGAGCCGGGCGGGCGAGGCGCGTTCCGGCAGCACCAGGTCGAGCACGTGGATGCATCCGTCGGCGGTGAGGAGCGTGGCCAGGTGGGAGAGGATGCGGTCCGAGTCCTCGTCACCCACGTGGTGGAAGAAGCTGTTCACCAGAATGAAGTCGAAGGGCTCGTCGCGCACCTCCCAGCGGGTGACGTCGGCCACCTCGAAGCGCATCCCGTGGCGCGCCCGTGCCTGCCTCACGTACTCGGGGTTGATGTCGAGACCCAGGTAATCCTTCCCCCGGAAGTGGGGGGCGTTGGTCCCGGGCCCGCATCCGACGTCGAGGACGCGGCGGACGTTGGAGAGGTCGTTGTGCCGGAGGACGGGCGCCAGCTTCTGCTCCTGGAAGGGAGCCTGCCAGATCCGGTACACCCACGGCACCTCGAACAGTCGAGCCCACGGCTTGCTCACGGCGTCTCCTTCCATCGGACGGAGAACGGTCCCACGTCCTGGCCGGCGGGGAATGTCCGGTAGAGCCAGGTCACCACGTCTGCGGCCGCCGGGGCGGAGAAGAGCGGCTTCCGGTTCAGGACCACGACACGAACGTCGTGGGCGGCGAAGAGCGTGTCGAGGTCCGCCACCCTGGGCGGTGTCGCATCCAGGAACTCGTAGAGCGTCGGCGTCGGATTGGGAAGGCCCGTGAGGTAGTACACCTCCGGCGCGTCGGGGCCCGCCCACAGGTCGCCGCCGTCCGTGTGCTCCCGGACGTCGCGCACCAGCGTCTCGTAGACGCGGGCATCGGCGGTGGACACGCGGATGCCGCCCCGCGGCAGGTCCAGCAGGGTGGGGGAGGAGAGGGCCACCCCGGCCCCGTATCCGGCGCCCAGAAAGGCGGCCATCGCCGCCAGGAGCGCCAGCACCGGGCCGGCATGGCGGCGGTAGACTCCCACCACCGCCAGCGTGGCCAGCACGCCCAACGGCGCGACGTAGAAGAAGTACGCCGGTGCGTCGTACGGGAACTCCACCAGCGCCCAGAGGCCGGCTGTGGCGAGGACGGCGTACACCGTTGCGGCGGGCCGGTGAGGGAAGGGTGCCGCGGCCGCAGCGCCGTCCTGGGGGCGGCCGCCGGAAGCGACATCGGCGCCCGCGGAGCTCGTGAAGCCCCTGGCCGAGGCGGTGGCACCCGACGCCCCCGCTCGGAGCCCCCAAGCCCCCGCGCCCCACACCACCAGCGCCGGGATCCATCCCCTGAGAGCGTACCAGAGCGTGGACATCACGCCGCCATCCAGAGCGTCGTCCAGCGCCAGGCCCAGGGCCAGAAGGGCTGCCAGGGCCAGCGCCGCGCGACGGGCTCCGGCACCCTGCAGGCGGGTCGCCGCCCCCACGACGACGACGGCCACCATACCCGGAACGACAGTCCAGAAAGGCCCCGGAGAGCTCGCCGCAGCCTGCAGCCGGCGCCCCGGAAGGACGAAGACGCCGCGGAACCAGGCGGCCAGACCGCCGCCCAGGGCATAGGGGACCAGGAAGAGCGCCACGGGGATCGTGAGACCCAGGGCCAGCGCCACCCCGTCGGCCAGCAGCGGGCGCAGGCCGGCGCCGGTGGACGCCGCCTCGCCGGCCCGACCGTGCCACCCTCGCCACACCACCGCCCCGCCCAGCGCCAGCGCCGGCACGAAGAAGTGCCACACCCCGGAGGCGCCGGAGCCCGGGATCACGAGGTGGCCCAGCAGCGCGAGGAAGGCGACGACACCCGCCACCATGACGCCACGGTAGAGCGGGGATCCGTCCGCGCGGTGCGCGGCCAGCGCCAGCAAGGTGGCCGCGACGAAGTAGAGGCCCACCACCTTGAAGAGAACCGCCACGCCCGCCAGGGCGCCGGCCGCCGCGAGCCACCCGCGTGAGCCGCCGTCCAGGAGCCTCAGCAGGCACCAGAGTCCCCAGGTTACCGCGAACAAGGAGAACCACGTCGGCATGGCCTCCGGGTACGTGGGCACCGAGAGGACGGCGGCCAGCGCCACCGCCCCGGCCGCCGCCGCGGGCTCGACGAAGCGGCGGGCCACGAGCCAGAGCCCGGGCAGCCAGGCGGCGAAGCCCACCACCAGGGGAACGCGCAGGGCGGGCAGGCGCACCCCGAGCACCTTCAAAGCCAGGGCGCCCACCACGGCGTTCAGCCCCGAGTAGGGATCACCGAAGTCGCGCTGGGGGAGCTGCCCACGGAGGACACGCTCGGCGGATTGAGCCAGAGTGCCGGCGTCCAGGGGAATCCAGAAGTGCCTGGTCGCCAGCGCCACGACGACCACGGCCCCCGCCCACCCGAGGGCGAGAACGACGGGACGGCGCAAAAGCTCGTCGAGGCGGGACGACATGGTCCGGAAGGTCGGAGGCGCCGGCCCGCGACGCCAGCGGTGACTTCCCGGCCGCGCGTCGCCTTCAGTCCAGCGTCACCGTCCGCTGCAGCTCCACGATCCACTCGGGCGTGCGCCGCAGGTACGCCTCGACCCTCTTCACGCGCACGAAGTAGTAGCGTGCGTTGAGCCCCTGGAAGATCAGGCTCGTGCCGATGACGCCGGCGTAGACCAGAACCGTCAGGCTGCGGACGGTGTCGGGAGGAACGCCCACCAGGTCGAGCTGCTGCTGGATCTGGAGGTCTGGATGGGCGTACGCGCCGTACATGCTCCACAGGCAATACGCGATGACGAGGCACATGAGGCCCACCTGGTTCCTGCCCAGGAGGCGGGCCCCCGCCGGGTCGATGCGCCTGAGCATGCCCCGGCCCTTGAACTCGTTGCGGGCCACCACGGCCATGCCCACGCCGAGAACCAGGGCGGTGACGCTGCCGATGGCGAAGGGGATGGTCAGAGCGGCGAAGACGGCCAGGGTCCATCCGTTGAACGTGGCCACCTTGGCGGCGCCGAGGAATTGGCCGGCGCTCTTGCGGGCGTCCTCCAACGCCTCCTTCTGCTCGGGTGACAAAGTCTCGCGTGCGTCCATTGAGCGTTCGGGGAGCGTCCGTTCCTGGTCGTGGTGGGATGCGTCAAGTGGGATGCAGGGACCACCACTGTCGCGGCGGTGCCCGGAAGCCGCCACCCACGCCCTACGGACGGGGGTGCCCGGCCTGACGACGCCCTGCGCCGACTTCACTCACCCGTCAGATGTTGAGGCCTCCCGTGGGGTCGAATCCCTTATAGCCCTTGCCCTGCGACGGGCCTTCGTGGCGCGCACGCGCATAGCCGGCGGCCGACCGTGCGATGCGCTTCTGGGCTACCAGCGCTTCGAGTGTAAGCTCGCAGGCCGCCGCGCGCACGCCGTCGTTGGCGTCCCCGGGGGCGAGTCCCAGCGCCTCCACGAGGTCCAGAAGGCCCGGCACGGCTTCGAAGCCGCGCACGCACGCGTCCGCGGCGGCGTCCTCTCCCACCTGGAGAACCCCACCGGTCTCGAAGTATTCGACGATCCCCTCCACGTCGGCGCCGCCGCCGCGCTGGTCGAAGGCGTGCAACGCCGCGGCCTGGATGAGCTCCCGGGCGATCTTCTGGTGGCCGTGCAGCTCGCCCTCGTACTCCAGCTCGAGCTTCCCCGTGATGGCGGGAAGGGCGGCGTAGAGGTCCGCGATGCGTGGAACCGCATTGTCCTCACCGTTGCTCAGGGCCCGCCGCTCCGCATTGGACACCATGGTCTCCAGGACCGTGATGGGCATGCGCTGGCTGACGCCGGAGCGCTGGTCGATGCGCTTGTCGTCCCGGGCGCCGAACGCCACCAGCTCCACCACGTCCGCGACGAAGTCGGGGATGTCGACGCACACGCCGTCGCGGTTCGTCCACGCCTCCTGGCGCGTGATGCCGACGCCGATCTCCAGCTCCTCCGGATAGTGCGTGCGGATCTCCGCGCCGATGCGGTCCTTGAGGGGCGTGATGATCTTGCCACGCGCCGTGTAGTCCTCGGGGTTGGCGGTGAACACCATCATCACGTCCAGCGCCAGGCGGATCGGATAGCCCTTCACCTGCACGTCCCCCTCCTGGAGGATGTTGAAGAGCCCCACCTGGATCTTGCCGGCGAGATCCGGCAGCTCGTTGATGGCGAATATGCCCCGGTTGGCTCGCGGCAGCAGCCCGTAGTGGATGGTGAGCTCGTCGGCGAGGATGTGCCCGCCCCGCGCGGCCTTGATGGGGTCCACGTCGCCGATGATGTCGGCGATGGTCACGTCCGGAGTGGCCAGCTTCTCCACGTACCGCTGCGGCCGCTCGACCCACGCGACCGGCGCGTCGTCTCCCCGCTCCGCGAGGAGGAGGCGAGCGTACTTGGAGATCGGGCGCAGCGGGTCGTCGTTGACCTCGCTCCCCTCGAGGATGGGGATCTCGTCGTCCAGGAGCTCCACGAGCTGGCGAAGAATGCGACTCTTCGCCTGGCCGCGGAGCCCAAGCAGGATGAAGTCGTGGCATGAGAGGACGGCGTTGACGATCTGCGGGATGACGGTGTCCTCGTAGCCCTGCACGCCGGGGAAGAGCGTCTCGCCCTCCCGCAGCTTGCGTACGAGGTTCCCGCGCATCTCTTCCTTCACGGTCCGCGGGCGATAGCCCGTCGCCTTGAGCTCGCCGACGGTGCGGGGGCGGATCCCGGTCATGGCGCCTCCTGGGCAGTTGGCCGAGTAGAGGGAAGGTCCTACGCCCGGCACGGACGGCGGTTCCGGAACCCGGCTCCCGGCCGTGCGGTTCGGGGCCGATTTGGCTAGTGTTCGACCATGGATACGCAAGCCATTATCCGCCTCGCCGTTGGCCTGTATGTCCTGGCCACGCTGGTGGTGTTTTTCCGATTGGTGGCCGGCAAGATCGCCTTCGTGCGTCACGGCCACCCAGAGAGCCGAGCGGACCACATCGGACGCCGGATCGCGATCTTCTTCATCGAGGTGCTGGGCCAGACCAAAGTGCGCAAACGCCTGACCGCGGGGTGGGCGCACGCCATGATCTTCTGGGGCTTTCTGGCCTTCGCGATCTCCACGCTGAACCTGCTCGACCGCCTGGCGGTGGGGGGGCAGGGGTTCCTGGTGGGCCCCCTCGACTGGTTCGACATCGTGGTGGACGTGTTCGCCGCGCTCATCATCCTCGGATGCGTGGTGCTGGCCGTGCGCCGCTACGTGGTGAAGCCAACGTACCTGACGTACCACAGCCACGAGTCGGGGATCGTGCTGGCGGCCATCGCCGTCATCGCCGTGACCCACCTGGGCGAGCGGTACCTTGCCGGCACTACGTCCACGTACTTCGGCTACGCCCACCTCATGGTGGCGTTCACGTTCCTGGCGTACGTGCCCACGTCGAAGCACTTCCACATCCTCGGCGCGCCGTTCAACTCGGTGCTCCAGCAGCTCCAGGACCACCAGAAGATGGACTTCATGGATCTGGAGAAGGAGCTGGACGAGTCGAAGGGGGAGGCGTACGGCTTCAATCGGCTCGAGCACCTGGGGTGGAAGGACCGCCTGGACCTCATCACCTGCATCGAGTGCGGGCGGTGCCAGGAGGCGTGCCCCGCCTACGCCACGGGCAAGCTGCTGAGCCCGCGCGACTTCATCGTCGACCTGAAGTACCACGCGGCCGGCAAGCAGCCCCACGGCAAGCAGGCCGCCGTGGCGCGTGAGGCGTTTGCGGCCGCGGGGGGCAGCGTCGACGGCGTGGATTTCGAATCCCAGCCGTTGGTGGACCACGTCATCGCTCAGCAGACCCTCTGGGAGTGCACCACGTGCATGGCGTGCGTGCAGGCGTGCCCCGTGGACATCGACCATCTGTCGATGCTGCTGAACATCCGTCGCTACCAGGTCCTCGACGTCGGGGACATCGAGCCCGAGTACCAGCGCGTCTTCACCAGCATGGAGCGCACCGGCGATCCCTGGGGGTACGGCGAGCACCGCAAGACCGAGACCCTCGAGAGCCTCGGAGACCTTCCCGTCGCCGAGCCCGGCGAGGAGTTCGACGTCCTGTTCTGGGTCGGGTGTTGGGGGCTCTATGACGATCGCTCCATCGAGAGCACCAGGGCGACGCTAAAGGTCCTCCGGCACTTCGACGTGGACTTCCGCATCCTCGGCGACAGCGAGGTATGCTGCGGAGAGAACTACCGGCGCATGGGGAACGAGCTCCAGTTCCAGATGAACGCCCAGACGAACCTGGAGCTCTTCGGCGCCGTGAAGTTCAAGCGTCTGGTGGTGACGAACCCCCACTGCCACCAGGTCTTCAACAAGGACTACAGGGACTTCGTCCCCGAGGACTGGAGCGGGACGCCCTTCGAGGTGGTGAGCGTCGAGCAGCTCGTCCACGAGTTGGTGGCGAAGAAGGGGCTGCCCGGCGGGAAGGACCTGGGCAAGGTGGCCTACCACGACTCGTGCTTCTACGGACGCTACAACGGCATCTACGACGAGCAGCGCGCGCTGGTGAAGGCCGGCGGCGGGGAGATCGTGGAGCTCGAGCGCAACCGCGAGCACGCGTTCTGCTGCGGGGCCGGCGGCGGCAACTTCTGGCGGGAGGAGGCGGAGCCCCGGGTGTCGTGGAACCGCGCCGCGGAGATCATGAAGTCGGGTGCGCCCACGCTGGCCGTGTCGTGTCCGTTCTGCATGGCCATGCTCGAGGACGGCCTCAAGGTCCAGGAGGGGTACGAGGAGCACCCGGTCCAGGTGAAGCACGTGGTGGAGATCGTGGCGGACGCGATCCCGGAGCCGGTGGCCGCGGAGACGGCGGCGCACTGAGGCTGGAGCAGTGACCACGTCCCCCGCATCGGGCGTCCGGCCCGCCGGCACCGACGGGGGACGGCTCGGCCCCATCACCATCTGGGGCGCCGGCGCCATGGGCGGCTCCATCGGCGCGTGGCTGAAGAAGGCCGGCGAGGATGTCCGCTTCGTGGACGTCGACGAGGCCCACGTGCGCGCCATCCGCGAGCGGGGCCTGGCCATCACCGGGCCGGTGGACACGTTCACGGTGCACGCCCCGGCGCTCCTCCCCGGAGAGGTCGGCCCGGGCCTGGGCACCGTCCTGCTGGCGGTGAAGGCCCATCACACCGAGGACGCGCTGGATGAGCTGGCGCCGCGGCTCGCCGGGGACGGCTTCATCGTCTCGGTGCAGAACGGCCTCAACGAGCGGGTCATCGCGGCGCGGGTGGGCGAGGCGCGCACGGTGGGCTGCTTCGTGAACTTCGGCGCCGACGTCATGGAGCCCGGCGTCATCCAGCGGGGCAACCACGGCGCGGTGGTGGTGGGGGAGCTGGATGGCGCCACCACCGGGCGCATCAGGGCCGTGCACGCGCTCTTCCGGCGCTTCGAGCCCGCGGCGATCCTCACCGGCAACATCTGGGGATACCTCTGGGGTAAGCTGGCGTACGGCTCGCTCCTCTTCGCCACGGCTCTGGTGGACGCTTCCATCGCCGACGTGCTGGCCTCGGAGCGGCACCGGCCCACGCTCATCGAGCTGGGACGGGAGGTGATGCGTGTAGCCCACGTGCGGGCGGTGGCGCCGGAGGGCTTCGACGGCTTCGACCCCGCCGCCTTCGCTCCGGAGGCGCCCGATGCCGAGGCGGCGGCGAGCCTGGACCGGTTGGTGGCATTCAACCGGAAGTCCGCCAAGAGCCACTCCGGGGTGTGGCGCGACCTGGCCGTGCGGAAGCGGAAGACCGAGGTGGACGCACAGATCGCCCCCATCGCGGAGCTGGGCGGCGAGGTGGGCGTGGACACGCCCCTGGTGCGTCGTCTCGTGGAGCTCGTCCACGACGTCGAGGAGGGTCGGCGGCCGCAGGCGTGGGAGACGCTGGACGCCCTCGAGGCATAAGGAGCCGCGGCTGAGCCGCCGGGGACCTCGGACGGATACGTCCACGGTGGGGCGCAGCGGGCGCGCATCCACCCCCGAGGGGGCGCTGGAAGCGTCGCCTCACCTCCCTCCCGTACCGGTGTCCGGCGACGGCAACGCGTTGTCCTTCAGCACCATGCCGCCGGGCATGTGCACCTGACCGCCGAGCTGGAGCACGAGGCCGAGGTCGTCCATGTAGTCCGCGGCCCGGGTGATAAGGTGCCTGGAGACCTCGAGGACGGTGACGCCGTTGACCTGCACCTGGTTCTCGGTGGCCACGCCGATTGTCCCGGGGATGGGGCGTGCCTGCACGGCGCTGAGTGTCCACTCGACGGTGACCCCGGTCTCCGACGCGTGGACCGCGTTGACGCTCAGCGTGATATCGTCGGCCCAGGACTGAAGGCGCTTCACGTAGCCCGAGATCTCCTGCAGGCCCTTGTACTCGTTCTGGTTGGAGTAGTCGTCGTAGACGGCGGTGGGGTAGAACAGGCCGCTCAGGTTGGAGACGTCGCCGGACTGGAAGTCCGTCATGAGCATCCGGGCCAGGACCTCGTTCTCCTGGAGGAGCGGTGACGGTCCGCTCCTGTTGCAGGACGCAGTGAGCAGCGCCAGGGCGAGAACCGCGATTACGTGCTTCCTCATGGGTCCAACTCCAGCCCGATCCCGGTGGGTGTGACCACCAGACGGGGCATGACGGTGGGAACGGGGCTCCGTCCCAGAGCCGCGAGGGCGTCGCCGGCTCGGCGGTGGAACGAGAGCTGTTCGAGTGTCCTGATGGTGGGAAACACCATGGGGAGGCTTCCCTCTTCCTGACGGCTCAGCGCAGCGGCGGGCGTGATCCACACGGCATCGGTCATCTCCCTGGGATCCACCACAGCCCGGGAGCCGGCCGGCACCTCGGCGGCGAAGAACCGTGTGTCGTAGCGCCGCGGCTCGACCACCGGCGTGATCCAGTGCCCGACGTAGCGCACGCCCCCCCCGTCGAGTCGGCACGCCGTCCGGTCCAGCGCTTCGGCGAAGGACAGCCGGTCGTCCATGAGCTCCTCGCGCACGGCGTCCACGGTTGCATCCTCGGCGGCGGTGTTCGGGGCGAGCCCGGCGGCGGTACGGCCCACCAGGATCCCGGTCTCCTCGAATGCCTCGCGGAGCGCCGCGACGTAGTAGGCCACCGCCGCCGGCCGGGCGGCGACGAGCTCGAGCCGTTCCTCGGCCTGCCGGGGCGAGAGGCCGTCGAGGCGTCCCAGCAGTGCCGCGTCCCCATCGGCGGCATCCACCCGTCCACCCGGAAAGACGTACGCGCCGGGCACGAATCCAGCATTCCGGGTCCGTCGCATGAGGAGCACCTCCATGCCCCCCTCGCCCTCCCTCAAGAGAATGAGGGTTGCCGCCGGACGGGGCACCGCGGGGACCGCCGGGGGGTGGGCGACGCTCTCGGCGAAGCTCTTCGGGAGCCGATGGAACGGGATGACGAAGTCCGGTGGGGTCATGCGGTGTGGTTCCTCCGGGGGGCGCCGGTGGCCAGCGGTTGGCCGGTGGCCACGCCGGCGCACGGGGCGTGGGTCACTGGGCCTCGCGCTCGAGAATGTGCACCCGTCCGGAGAACATCTCGCGGATGCGCTCGGCGTCGTCCCGTGTCCCGTGGGGCTCCCCCCAGTGGATGGGCACGATGATCTTGGCGGCGCAGGCGGACGCCGCCCGGGCGGCGTCTTCCGCTCCCATGGTGTAGTGCCCGCCACAGGGGAGGAACGCCACATCGCATCGGATGTCGAACATCGCGGGCAGGAAGTCGGTGTCGCCGGCGTGGTAGTACGTTACCCCCCCCACCGTGAACACGTAGCCCAACCAGCCGTCCTCGGGACGGTGGAAGCGCTTGTCCACGTTGTGGGCCGGCACCGCCAGGATGTCCACGCCGTCGAGCTGGACCATGTCGCCGGCGCGCATGAAGTGGTCGGCGTCGTCCAGAAGCTTCTTCATGGTGGCGGGAGCGACGACGACGGTCTCGGGGGTGCGCAGCCGGTCGATGTCGGCCTCGCTGAAGTTGTCGTAGTGCGGATGCGTGAGCAGGATACAGTCGGCTCGGGAGCCGGGCTCCACGCCGAGGGGGTCGACGTGGATCTCCAGCCCCGCCCGGCGAATCCGCACGGACGAGCCGCGATACCACGTCACTCCGTCGAGCATGTCGCTCATGGTGACTCCGCGACAGGTGGCGCGAGGCCTCCGAAAGTGCCAAGCTAACTGCCACTGCCGGGGGGAAAAAGTGGCGCGAGGACCCCGGCGGTGCCGCCAGAATGGCAGCGATTCCTGCGCTCCGGGCACGAATCTACGACTGTTTAGCTGGCAAGAATCCTGCACCCGGCGGTCTAACCCGATCGAGATCAGCTCCCCGGGCCCGCAACTCGGGGGGAGAAGCCAAGAGGATTCCAATCCATGGGCGAGCGATTCACCCTTCCGGTCCTGCCCCTCCGCGACACCGTCGTCTACCCTGGCGTGGCAGTTCCCATCTCCGCCGGCAGGCCCGGCACCGTGGAGGCGGTGCAGGAAGCGCTGGACGGAGATCGACGGCTCTTCGCCGTGGCGCAGCGCGACAACGTGGACGACCCGGTGCCCGACGTGCTGTACGGCACCGGCACGGTGGTGCGCATCATACAGACCCACAGGGTGCGGGGAGGCGTGCAGCTCCTGGTGCAGGGCGAGGGTCGCGCCCAGGCGCTGTCGTACCACAACGAGGGTCAGGCGATGCTGCACGCCGTCCTCCTGGAGATGCAGCGGCAGCCCCCACGGAACGTAGCCGATCCGGCATTCCAGGCCCTCGACCGCGAGCTGCGGGCCCGCGCGGCGGAGCTGGGCACCCGCCGGGGCGTGCCCGCCGAGGCCCTGAACCAGCTCATCCAGGGCGTGGACGAGCCCGGCGCCTTCGCCGACCTCGTGGCCTTCTACCTCGAGCTCCCCACGGAAGACAAGCAGAAGCTGCTGGAGACGCTGGACGACGAGGAGCGCATGCGCGAGGCCCTCGTGGCGGTGGAGCGGGAGTTGGCACGCATCGACGCCCAGGAGGACATCCAGGCGAAGGTGCAGTCCGAGCTGGGCGAGCGGCAGCGGGAGATGTTGCTCAGGGAGCAGCTCAAGGCCATCCAGAAGGAGCTGGGCGAGGAGGAGGATCGGGACGACGTAGAGGAGATGCGCAAGCGCATCGAGGCCCTCGAGCTCTCGGAGGACCAGCGCACCGAGATCGAGAGGGAGCTGAAGCGCCTGGAGCGCACCAGCCCCCAGTCGGCCGAGTACCAGGTGATCCGCACGTTCCTGGAGTGGATCACCGAGCTGCCGTGGAATGCCCGTACCGAGGACAAGATCGACCTCGCGCGGGCCGAGCAGATTCTGGAGGAGGATCACCACGGCCTGGAGGACGTGAAGGACCGCATCCTCGAGTTCCTGGCCGTGCGCAAGCTGCAGCTCGAGCGGAAGGCCGAAGAGGAAGCCGAGGAGGCGGAGCAAGCTGTTGCAGCGGAGGAGCGGGAGGCGAGGGGAGAGCCGCCGGAGCCGGAGAAGGCCGAGGAGATCACCGCCGAGGACATCCACCACACGGGCAAAGGCCCGATCCTGCTGTTCGTGGGCCCCCCGGGCGTGGGCAAGACGTCCATCGCGCAGTCCATCGCGCGCTCCCTGGGGCGGAAGTACGTGCGCATCTCGCTGGGTGGTGCCCGGGACGAAGCGGACATCCGGGGCCACCGACGCACCTACGTAGGGGCCATGCCCGGCCGGATCATCCAGGGCATGCGCCAGGCGAAGAGCAAGAACCCGGTCTTCCTGTTGGACGAGGTGGACAAGCTGGGCGTGTCCTTCCAGGGCGACCCCAGCTCAGCCCTCCTCGAGGTGCTGGACCCGGCACAGAACTCCACTTTCGTGGACCACTATCTGGGGATCCCCTTCGACCTGTCCGAGGTGCTCTTCATCGCCACGGCCAACTACCTGGACCGGATCCCGGGGCCGCTCCTGGACCGCATGGAGCGCGTGGACTTCGCGGGGTACACCGAGGCGGAAAAGCTGCAGATCGCCAAGAAGTACCTGCTGCCCCGCCAGCTCAGGGAGAACAGCCTCGGCGACGACGAGCTGAGCATGACCGACGAGGCCGTGCTCACGGTGGTTCAGAACTACACGCGCGAGGCGGGCGTGCGCCAGCTCGAGCGTGAGGTGGGCAAGTTCGCGCGCAAGGTGGCGCGGCAGATCGCGGCCGGGAAGATCGAGCGTCTGGAGGCGACGCCCGACGACGTGCGGGAGTTCCTGGGACGCCCGCGTGTGCACCCGGAGCACATGTCCGAGGTGGACACGGTGGGTGTGGCGACCGGGATGTTCTACACGCCCATGGGCGGCGACATCATGTTCGTCGAGGCCAGCGTCATGCCCGGCGAGGGCGGTTTCGTCCTCACGGGCCAGCTCGGCGACGTCATGAAGGAGTCCGGACGGGCGGCGCTGTCCTATGCCAAGGCGCACTGGGAGCACCTGGGCATCCCCGAGGAGGCCATCAAGGGGCGCGAGGTGCACATCCACGTGCCGGCGGGCGCCATCCCGAAGGATGGGCCGTCGGCGGGGATCACCATGGCCACCTCGCTGGTCTCGGCCCTGTCCGGCAGGAAGGTGCGCCACGACCTGGCCATGACCGGCGAGCTCACCCTCACCGGGCGCGTGCTGCCCATCGGCGGCCTCAAGGAGAAGATCCTGGGGGCCGTGCGCGCAGGGATCCGGGAAATCGTCATCCCGCGGGAGAACGAGGCGGACCTGGAGGACATCCCTACGGATGTGGAGGAGACGCTCACCATCCACCTCGTGGAGACCCTCGACGAGGTGATCTCCGTGGCGTTGCGGGGCGAGCCCGCCAACCGTGCTCTCAAGGCGCCGAAAAAGCGCCGGGAGCCGAGGTCGGCGGAAAGCGAGGCGCCGGCGGGGGCCTAGCAGGTCGCTGTGCTTCTTCCTCGGGCTGCCAGGGGTCGTCCCCCGCCGCAGGCCGGCCGCCAGGAGGGTGGAGGGTGCGCGAAGTCGGTCGCCGGCGGCGGGCCGTCGCCAGCCGCCGGCCGTGATCAGACCACGGTCACCTGACCGGCGCGCCCGGCCGTCACCACCCCGATGACGGCGGCCTGCGTGGTCCCGTCCAGGGTGGCCACGAGCGCCTCGACGCGCTCCGGCGGGACGCACAGCAGCAGCCCCCCGGACGTCTGCGCATCCGCAAGCAGGGTGCGCACGGCCTCCGGGAGGTCGCCCTGCCAGACGACGTCGCCCGCCATGTCCGCGAGGTTGCGCTTCGTGCCGCCGGGCACGTGTCCGGCGGCCACCAGCTCGGCGGCACCCTCCAGGAGGGGGACGTCGGCTGCCCGCATAGTACACGCGACCCCGGACGCGCGCATCAGATTGCGGGCATGGCCCAGGAGCCCATATCCGGTGACGTCGGTGCCGGCGCGTACCCCGGCGGCCACCGCGGCCTCCGCGGCCGCGCGGTTGAGGGTGGCCATCACCTCCACGGCCCGGCGGATCGTCTCGTCGGGAGCCTCTCCCGCCTTGATGGCGGTGGCCACGGCACCCGAGCCCAGGGGCTTGGTGAGCACCAGGACGTCGCCGGGGCGTGCCCCGGCGTTGGTCACCATGCGGTCGGGGTGCACCTCACCCACGGCGACGAGGCCGAACTTCGGCTCGGGGTCGTCGATGGAGTGGCCCCCCAGGACGGGGATCCCCGCCTCGCGGCACGTCTGGCCACCCCCGCGGACGATCTCGCCGAGGGTGCCGTCCTCAAGGCGGTCGCGGGGGAATCCCACCAGGTTCAGCGCGAAGAGGGGCCGTGCCCCCATGGCATAGACGTCCGAGAGAGCGTTGGCCGCGGCGATGCGCCCGAAGTCGAAGGGATCGTCGACGATGGGCCCGAAGAAGTCCGTGCTGACCACCAGGGCACGGTCCGGGGCCAGACGGTACACCGCGGCGTCGTCCCCCGTGGATGCATCCACGAGAGCGTCGGGATCGTCTACCGGCACAAGGTGACGCAGGACCTGCGTCAGCTCGGTCATCCCGAGCTTACACGCTCAACCGGCGCCGTGGCTGAGCTGGGACAGCCGGATCTTCGGCCGCTGGTCCCGGGGCTCGTCGGCCAAGGGCTCCTCTCGGGATGGGGTGGACGATGATGCGCGCCCGCGCGCGCGGCCCTGCAATAGTGCGTGGCGAGGGCGTCCGGGCCAAGGTCGGTCCACGACGGGGGGTGGCGGACGCGGTGGCGGGTGCGGGCGCCCGGCGGAAACAAGGGGGCCGGCGAGGGTACGCAGGGGCGTATCGTCCCGGAGGCGAGACGCGGCTCTGCGGTCCGCGGTATCGGGATCCGGGACGCGAGCCTTCGGGAAGTCCATGTCCACACCCGCAACGTCACCGCGTCGCCTCTTCGCCGTGGAGGTCGCCCGGCCCGAGCAGGAGCTCAATCTGGCCCGGGCCGCGCTCCTGGTGGCCAAGGAGGAGTACCCGCAGCTCTCGGTGGAGCTGTACCTGGCGCGCCTCGACCAGATGGCAGAGGAGGTGAAGGACCGCCTGGCCGACGAGACCGCGCCCCTGGTGGTGCTGGACGAGCTCGTGCGGACCCTCTTCGAGCGGCGCCGGCTCAGGGGCAACCGGACGGCGCACCACGACCCTCGCAACTCCTTCCTCAACGACGTCCTCGACCGGGGCGTGGGCAGGCCGGTAACGCTGGGCATCGTGCTCCTCGAGGTGGCGTGGCGCCTCCACCTCCCCATGGAGGGGGTCAACTTCCCCAGCCAATTCCTGGTGCGGTACCGGGGCGACGCCATGCATCTGCTGCTGGACCCCTTCGACGGAGGACGGGTGCGCTTCGAGGACCAGGCCCAGGAGCTCCTGGACCAGGTCTACGGGGGCATGGTGCGCATGCAGGATCAGTTCATGCGGCGCGCGACACGCCGGGACATGCTGGCCCGGCTGCTGGTGAACCTGAAGGGGGTCTACGTGAACGTGGGGGACACCGTGCGCGCCCTGGCGGCGGTGGAGCGGCTGCTCCTCATCCAGCCGACGGCACGCGGAGAGAACCGCGACCGCGGGCTGCTGCTGGCGCGCATCGGACGGCGTGACGAGGCTGCCGAGCAACTCGAGGCATACCTGGAGCTGGCCCCGGAAGCGCCCGATGCAGAGCGTATCCGCGACATCGTGGGAGACCTGCGGGCCGGGCGGTCGCTGAGTGCCGACGACATGGAGGGAGCGGAGGGCTCGTGAGCGCATCGGACTCAGCGTACGGGGCCGCGACCGAGTCGGCGGCGGTCTTCGACCGGAGCGCCCGCACGCGGCTGGTGGTTCGCGGACGCGCGCCCGGGCAGATGCTCAAGGGGGTCCTCACGGGGACGCTGCCCGCCGCGCCGGCTCCGGCGGGGGAGGGCGTGCTCGGCGGCCGCGCCACCTACCACGCGGTGCTCACGCCCAAGGGGATGATGATCACCGACCTGTGGTGCCTCCGTCCGGGAGACGAGGAGCACGACGGCTTCGTGCTGGACGTGCCCGAAGCCGGACGCGAAGGCCTGCTGGCGCACCTGGGACGCTTCCTGCCGCCGCGGATGGCGAAGGGCGAGGACGTCACCGCGGACACGGCGATGATCACCGTCGTGGGCCCGGAGGCGCCGAGCCTGCTGTCACGGCTGGCTCTGGGCTTGCGCGTGGAGGCTGCCGAGCTCTCGGCCCTGGAGGAGGGGGAGTGGCGGTGCGTGGGCCCGTCGGCCGTCGACGCGCTCCTGGTGGTCCGTACGCGGGAGGTATGGCCGGAGGCCTTCGACGTGCTGGGCCCGGTCCGGGTGGTGTCCACCCTC
>Ga0315535_1000697_pt1 | contig 23428 bp, 17 predicted proteins | sample SalMarSW160220MG_2_FD_203092 | JGI IMG/M metagenome (GOLD analysis project Ga0315535, IMG submission 203092) | Salt marsh sediment microbial communities from the Plum Island Ecosystem LTER, Massachusetts, United States - Salt Marsh Sediment SW1602-20 ... | reverse complement strand
TCTCCGCCTGGCGGTGGGCATCAGCGATTTTCGTCTCGGCCAGTTTCTGTGCCACATACGGGTTGGGGAACATTTCAGCCTCCTGTAACCTTTGTCCGCTCGGTTTGTCTTTCTTGTCCATACTTTAGCTGGGAGGTGTGTTTCCAGAGTCTTTGCAGCGTTTATCGGGCATGTTTTATGGGATTAACGGTCAATCTGCTCGATTTTCGACATGTTTTGGCAACCAGAATCTCGCAAATCCCCCTACTGCAGCTCCAATATGGTCAATCCCGCACCCACTGCCGAGACCAAGGCTGGGTCGCTTCCAGGCACCAACTCCAGCCTGTCGCCCTTGCGCAGCACAAAATCGGACCCGGCAAACGTGACCCACGCACTGCCTGTTATGACCTGCATCCGTTGGCCCCTACGGCGGGTTACCCACAGTCCATCCCGCTCAAGGGCCTGCAGCCCTGAATCACCCTCGGCCTTGCCATGGTCGATGATGGCGCACATCGTCGTACCAGCCGTAGACGTAAGCATCTTCCACCTCCAATCAGCAGTTGAGACCCTTTCGACTCAACACTAAGCGCCTGGCGTGAGCCCAGCGTTGTTCGCTGCGTGGGCTGAGCGTGTTCCGCCGCCATGCCTTGACCGGAGGATGCTATACTCGACTTGCTGGCCGCCCGTTTCCCCGTCGTCTCCCGCCCAGCAACCGCCGCCTGTGGAATCCAAGCTGATATGCTCAGGATCTTCCTGCTTGGTCATTTTGAAGTCACCCTTGACGGAAAGCCGGCTGAGATCGACTCACGGCCGGTCCAATTGCTTCTTGCCTACCTGGCCCTGAATGCCAACTCTTCCCAACCGCGTGATCGTTTGGCCGGCATTTTGTGGCCCGACTCCGACGAATCCAATGCCCTTGCCAACTTGCGGCACGCCCTTTGGCGCCTGCGGCAGGCAATTGGCGAGGACGATTATCTGGACATCAGCAAGACAAGCCTGCGGCTCAGCCCTGATGCCGATTGGTGGGTCGACGCGGCGCAGCTCGAGGCGGCCCAAGGTCCCGCTGAAGGAATCGACCAGCTCAAACAGGCAGTTGACCTGTACCAAGGGCATCTTCTGCCTGGCTTCTACGAAGATTGGGTGGCGCTGGAGCGAGATCGTCTGGAGGGTCTCTTCCAGCGCAAGGTCCAATCCCTGGTTGAAGCCCTGACCCACGCTGGGAAATGGGATGAGGTCGTCGCCCACTCGGAGCGATGGATCGCCCTGGGCAGTTCACCCGAGCCTGCCTATCGAGCGCTGATGCAGGCCCACGCCGCACTCGGCGACGCCGCGGCCATGGCCAATACCTATCAGCGCTGTCGCGAGGCGTTGATGAATGACTTGGGTGTAGAACCCTCCCCAGAAACCGAAGCGCTCTACAGGCAGTTGGCCTCCGGCGGTCGGCCCACTCCACCGGCACCTGGCACCAAACCAACTCAGGTTCAGGCCGCACAACCTGCCACCAATCTTCCCGCGTCGACGACGCCCTTCTTTGGCCGCCGCACCGAAATCAAAGAGTTGACCGCTCTTCTGGAAAATGACGACGTTCGCCTGGTGACGATCACTGGCCCGGGAGGCATCGGCAAGACCCGCCTGGCGCTGGAGGTCGGGGCCGACGTCCAGTCCGACTTTCCGGACGGCGTCTGGTTCGTCGACCTGTCCCCCATCCGAGACCCCGACCTCGTCTTGCCCACGACCGCCGCTGCCCTTGGGATCAAGGAGCAAGCCGATCAAACGCCGCTTGAGTCTCTCAAGCAAGCCCTCTCCGATCGCCGGATGCTGCTCCTGCTCGACAACTTTGAGCACTTGATCGAGGCCTCACCGCTGGTCAGCCAACTGCTGGGCTCGGCGCGGTACTTGAGGGTGTTCGTCACAAGCCGGGAACGACTCCGGATCCAGGGCGAACAGGATTTTCCCCTTTCGCCCCTCCCGGTACCGGAAAGCACTGACCTGGATATCAATAATCTGCGTCAGATAGTGGCCATCCGATTGTTCGAAGACAGGGCGCGCGCCTCGGACCGGGCCTTCCAAATCAGCCCCAGCAATGCCGCCATCATGGCCCAGATTTGCCAGCGGCTGGAGGGGCTCCCGCTGGCCATTGAACTGGCGGCTGCACGCGTTAACTTGTTCCCACCAAAGGCACTGCTCCAGCGGCTTGAAACGCGTTTGGGTGCTCTCACCGGCGGCCGGAGGGACGCTCCGGTCCGTCAGCAGACTCTACGCGCCACCATCCAGTGGAGCTATGATCTGCTGACGCCTGGAGAGCAGCGGTTGTTCAACCGACTGGCGGTCTTCAACCGCGGTTGGACCCTGGAACAGGCTGAGGCCGTCTGCCAACCTGATCTTGGGATCGATCTATTCGACGGCTTGGCCTCGCTGCTTGACAAGAGCCTGATCATCCGGGACGAATCCGCCGAGCCTCGCTATGGCATGCTCGAGACCTTGCGCGAATTCGCCCTGGAAGCCCTGGAAGCGAGCGATGAGGCCGACATCATTGGCTCGCGCCACGCCCGTGCCTTCACCGAACTGGTCGAACGCGGCGCACCGGAGCTCGAGTACGCGGCTTCGATGCCATGGATCAGCCGGCTGGAATTCGAACATGACAATCTGCGGGCTGCCCTGCGCTGGGCCGTCAATAATGATCGTGATCTTGATCTTGCGCTCAGGTTGGTCGGCGCCATCACCCCGTTCTGGGTTCTAAGGGGCTACCTGCGAGAAGGGTATGCCAGCGCAACTTCGGTCCTGGCACGTACGGGGCCCGACTGTGATCTGGCGCTGCGCACCGCCGTCACACTCGGGGCTGCCCGTCTGGCCTACAGGCAGAACAATTTAGAAGATGCCGGCCGGCTCTTCGCCGTAGGCCTGGATCTGGCCCAGGAGCTCCAAGATCCCATTCAGACCGCTGAAGCGCTCGAGGGCATGGGCAATGTGGACACTGAAGTCGGCGATTACGGTTCGGCGCCGGAGAAATTCGAGCGGGCGAAGTCGCTCTATCGTCAGGCAGAGCATCCGGTCGGGGTCGCCAACGCCGACATGAACCTTGCCTGGGCTGCCATGCGAACCGGCGACTACCCGACTGCCGAACAGCACCTGCTTGAGGCGCTGGAGCTGTATCAAGACGCAGCCAGTCAGCCCGGAATCGGCTTCACCCTTTCCGGACTGGGCGAGGTTTATCTTCGCCAGGGCAAGTTGGAGCCGGCACTTGATAGACTAGGAAGAAGCCTCGAGGTCAGGGAAGGCCTGGGCGACAAGTGGGGGATGGCAGCCACGCTGGGTTCGCTGGGTTGGGCCCATCTCTTGCAGAACGATACCGAGCAAGCACGCCAAAGTCTCAAGCGCAGCCTGAGCCTTCGAAGGGAGATCGGGGACAAAGGTGGCACAGCATGGTGCCTTGAGAAGCTGGCCGAGGTGGCTGCCGGGGACGGAGCCCCCGGACAAGCTGTCCGCCTGTTTGGGGCGGCGCACGCCCTGCGCCAGAGCATTCATTCCGTTATCGATCCCATCGATCAGCCGACCTACGAAGCCGGATTGGCCGAGTTGAAAGAACAACTGGGTGAAGACGAATTCGCCGCCTGTTGGGACGAAGGCGCATCTGCCTCCAGGGCGTCCATCATCGAAGATGTCCTCGGCACCGGTTCCAACGCTGGCTAAACCACAATCCTTCCCCGGCCCCCATTCTCGCAGTTAAAGAAACCACCGCCCTCTGTCGAAGGGCGGTTGACGTCGACCTTTGAGGGGCCGCATAGCAGTGCCCCCACGGGGATTCGAACCCCGGTTTTGGCCTTGAGAGGGCCACGTCCTGGGCCTCTAGACGATGGGGGCGAGCGAAGGAGATTGTAACATACCAGCTGTAGGCAACCAGCATCTGGCTCCCAGCTGGCAGAGGACTTGCGATCGATGGCTCCAGGATTGTACGCAGCCTTTGCTGGCATCTATCAGTATCCACTCCTGGCCAATAGGGACCAATGGCTGATTCCGCCAGAAGTTGGTGGCTGCAGGCTGGTTGAGCGACCCCAGTCGCTAGGACCTGGTTGCCAACCGTTACGCCGGAAGCTTGAAGAAGTTCATCAGCTTCATCGCCAACGGCAGATCGCCCTTGAGCTTGAGCTTGCCCTCTGCGAAGGCTCCCATGGCATTCAGCTTACCGGTGATGATCGCCAAGTAGTCGGAGGCCTCCGCTGTGAGCGTGAGATTGGGGGCTTCGGCGTTTCCCTCTTCCACTTGGCAGGCGCCACCGCCAATACGAACGACCCAATCCCCTCCCTGATCGCCAGTCAGGTGATACTGCACCACCGCCTCAACCCCTTCGGCCTTCTCCGGTTGAAACGCCTTGGGCATGCGCCCCATCAGTTCTTCAATCGTCAGCTCGTCGCTCATTACAGACTCTCCATTCGCTTCGGGTGTGATCAGTTCAGGTTTTCAAATATCCCGGCGGCGCCCATGCCACCCCCAATGCACATCGTAACCATCCCGTATCGGGATTTGCGTCGCTGCATCTCATACAGGATCTGGGTCGTCAGCTTGGCCCCGGTACAGCCCAGCGGATGGCCCAAGGCAATCGCACCTCCGTTGACGTTTACCTTCTCGGGGTCCATTTCAAGGCCGCGGATGACGGCCAGTGCCTGCGAAGCAAAGGCTTCGTTGAGTTCGATCAGATCCATGTCGTCCAGCGTCAACCCAGCCCGGCCGAGTGCCTTGGGCACGGCTGCAATCGGGCCAACGCCCATAATCTCAGGCGGCACGCCTCCCACACCGTAAGCAACAAATCGCGCCAGCGGAGTCAGGCCCAGTTGGACAGCGCGCTCTTCGGTCATCACAACTGCTCCGGCGGCCCCGTCCGACATCTGGGAGGCGTTGCCCGCCGTCACTGTGCCGCCGCGCTTGAACACCGGCCTAAGTTTGGCCAGGGATTCAAGACTTGTGTCGTGGCGAACCCCTTCGTCAACCTCAAACCTCATCTGGCGCCGCTCGGCCTTCCCTTCGGCGTTCTCGATCAGTTCAACTTCAACCGGAACGATTTGAGCTTCAAAATTGCCTCCCTCCAAGGCGGCAGCAGCCTTTTGGTGGCTGCTCAAAGCAAATGCATCTTGATCCTCACGACTCACGTCATACTGTTCAGCCACTCGCTCAGCCGTGAGGCCCATGTTCAGATAGACTTCGGGGCCTTCGACAGCGAACGTCGGATTGGGGGCGAACTTGTTCCCGATCATGGGCACCATGCTCATCGACTCGGTGCCGCCGGCGATGATCACTTCGCCCATCCCGGCCTTGATGGCCATGGCCGCATTGGCGATCGTCTGCAGCCCAGAGGAACAGAACCGGTTCACGGTCTGACCCGGGACCTCGACCGGAAGCCCGGCACGCAGGGCGGCAATGCGGCCGACGTTGAGCCCTTGCTCGCCTTCCGGCATGGCACAGCCCACGATGACGTCGTCGATCATGTCCGCTTCCAGCGGGGCAGCACGCTGCAGTAATTCTCGGATCACGGTCGCCATCAACTCATCCGGACGGACCGTGGCCAGGGAACCTCGCTTCGCCTTGCCCACCGCTGTGCGAACGGCGGACACAATAACGGGGGTATTGCTCATGGCAGTCGCTCCTTGGTCCCACAGCCTCTGGCTTCTGGCACCTGGCACCTAGCTTCTAGCATCTGATATCTGGCCCCTGGCCGGTCTTCGGGACGAAGAAGATCATCTCCAGGAAGGGCCAACAATTCCCTTGAAAGCTGCCAGCATCTTCTTGACCTCATCCACCTCTGTGTTCAGGGTGGCGTATCTACCGGTTGGCGTCAGTCCATCGATCATCCAAAAACCGCCGGGGCTGGCCGCTAGTTTCTCAACGGCTTCCCGGTCTGAAGCAGGTGCCACATGCGCGCCTGGGTGAGCGGCTCGCCAGCCAGCGACAGAAAGGCTTCACGCTCCAAGTCAAGTATCGTCCATGGGTCAACCCACGCCGCGCGGCTGAGCTCACCGCCGCTCAGCACCCTGGCCAGCTGGCCACCAACATGTGCATCATACTGGCTTATGTAGCCGCCCTCCCGCAGCATGTACACACCCACACGCAGAGCGGCCAGTGCATCCCGGCCGGCCGCATAGATCGGCTCCGGTGTCGGGGGACGATAACCCGCCGCGAGGTGCAGCACTTCCCGCTTGGCCTCGGCGAGCAGGTGTTCTCTGTTCATCACCACACGGTCAGCGCCGCCGAGGAAACCAAGGTCTCGAGACTCCTCGGCGCTGGTGCCCACACTCGCCTGGCCCACGGTCTCAAAGATCGCCTGCAGCGGCGGCAAGGCATTCGCCCCGGACAGGCGCATGGACGGATTGAGCCGCCGGCGAAGCATTTCCTTGCATCCGCCGCCGGCCGGGATCAGGCCTGCTCCGACTTCGACCAGGCCCAGATACGTCTCGGAGGCCGCTACGGCTCGGGCTGCGTGCATCGTCATCTCGCAGCCACCCCCCAGAGCTCGACCTGCCGGTGCCACCACAATCGGCCGCGGGTGGAAGCGCATGCGCATATTGAGCTCCTGGAAAGTGCGCACCGCCAACTCGAGCTGATCCCACATTTCGTTCTGTGCGGCCACCGCCACGGCGAACAAGTTGGCCCCATAGGAGAAGTTTTCACCGTGATGCCCGATCACCAGGCCGGCAAAGTCCACCTCAACCCGGTTCAGGGCGCGGTCGATCATGGCAAAAACATCGTCGTCGAGCGCGTTTCCTTCGGCGTGAAATTCGAGGCAGGCGACGTCGTCCCCCATATCGATAAGACTGGCCCCCGCATTGGTGTCGATCAGACCCCCGGTCGCCTTGAGCGATGCGAGCGAGATCTCCTTTGGATCTTCTTCCAGCTTGCGGTAGTCGCCCATCGCGGGATCATAGACCGCTTCCGCCCGGCCATTCTGCTGCCGGTAAAAGCACTCGAACCCCGCTTCCAGCATGGCTTGGACCCAATCGGCCGGAACGTAGCCCGCATCTTGCATGGCCGCACTCGTCTCGGCCACGCCCATGTCATCCCACAGCTCGAACGGTCCCTGGTCGTGCATGAACCCCCAGCGCATGGCATGGTCAATCGGCGCAGGAGTATCCGCGATTTCCGGAACTCGGTTCGAAGCATAGGCCAAAGCGTGAAATGTGATATTTTTCACAAGCTCGGCGGCCCGATCGTCATGCCCGAGCATCACCTTAATGCGCTCGCCCGCTGTCGGCAGATCTTTCGCTTCGCCTACACTCTCGAACCGCGGTTTGGTTGGCGCTTTGTATTCGAGGCTCTCAAGATCCAGGGGCCAGTAGGCTTTGCCTTCGTCGGTCTTGACCCGCTTGTAGAAACCTTGGCCAGCTTTGTTGCCCAGCCAGCCCTTTTCTATCATGGCTGACGCCAACTTCTCTGCCGGCTGCGAGGTGAGATAGGGTTGAGCCTCATCATCCGGCATGGCCTCCGCCAGATGCTGCCTCACGTGACTGGCCACATCCAGCCCTATCAAGTCCAGCAGCCGGAAGCTGGCTGTCTTTGGGCGGCCGATCAGCGGGCCGGTCAGGGCATCGACCTCTTCCACCGAATAGCCGTTGCGCAGGACGAAGTCCAGTAGGAAGGCGCCCCCCACAGAGCCCAGCCGGTTGGCGATGAAATTGGGCGTGTCTTTGCAGATCACCACACCCTTGCCCAACCGCTCCTCAGCAAAACTCTTGATATAGTCGACCGCTTCCGGAGCAGTATCTTCAGTCGGGATCACTTCCAGCAGCTTCAAGTACCTCGGGGGGTTAAAGAAGTGGGTCCCCAGGAAGTGCCGACGGAAGGAATCTGATCGCCCTTCGGCGATATGGGATACGGGGATGCCTGATGTATTGGTGCTCACCAAAGCATCGTCCGCTCGCCGCTCATCGATCCGGGCCATCAGGTCCTGTTTGACCTTCAGGTTTTCAACCACAACTTCGATGATCCAATCGGCATCGCCTATGGCATCGAAATCATCCTCCAGGTTCCCGGTCGTGATCCATGCCTCGGCCCGGCTGGAATCAAAGGCCGCCGGCCGCGCTTTCTTGGCACTTGCCAGCCCGGCATCGACGATGCGATTCCGCACGCGTTTGTCCTCAAGGGTCAAGCCGGCGGCTTGCTCCTGGTCGGTCAGCTTGTTGGGCACGATGTCGAGCAACGTGGCTTTTACACCGGCATTGGCCAAGAGGGCCGCTATCTGTGCCCCCATTGTGCCCGCGCCAATGACCACCGCCTTGCGGATGACCGGTGGCAGCGCGATGTCTGAGTTGGTCTTGGTCATCTTCAATCCACCTTCCGACGCTTAATCCAGTTCACGCCGTGAGTAGCCCAAAATCCGCCGCGCCACAATCAGCCGGTTGATCTGCCCGGTGCCTTCGTACAGATCGTTGATCTTGGCGTCCCGGAACCACTTTTCCAGCAGCAAGTCGCGACTGTAACCGAGCGGACCCATGAGCTCGACTGTTCTCTGAGTGATCTTGACCACAACGTCACCGGCCCGGACCTTGGCCATCGAGGACGCTACGGCGTTGGCCTTGCGTTGATCGGCCATCCAGACCGCCTTGAGCACCAGCAACCAGGCCGAATGGAGCATGACCTCCATGTCGATCACTTCACGCTCCAAATTTGAGAGCCGGCTGCGAGGCAGACCATAGCGAATCTCGATCCCCTCCTGCGCAAGCAGGTCCTTGAAAAGCTCAAGCGCACCACGGGCGATCCCCATCGCCGAGGCGGCCACCAAAGGTCGAGTGGCATCGAAGGTCGCCATGGCGCCTTTGAAACCCTTGGTGGATTCGGTCTCAACTTCCGGGCTACCCAGGATGTTCTCGAATGGGACGCGGCAATCCTGCAGCACCATGGAAGCCGTGTCGCTGACGCGTATGCCGAGTTTGTGCTCCAGCTTGGTGATGGTGGCGCCAGGAGTCCCGGCCTCGACCACGAATGGCCGCATGCCCTTGCGCCCGGCCTTGGGGTCGATCGTTGCCCAAACAACCACGAAGCCGGGCGTATCTTCCATGGATTTGTGGCCGGCGGTGATGAAAATCTTCTCACCATTGAGCACCCACTCGTCACCGTCGCGGACAGCGGATGTGCGGATGGCCGACGTATCCGATCCAGCTTGAGGCTCGGTCATCGCCATGGCAGCGAACACCGGTTTGTCGCCCTGGAACCGTTCCAGAAAGCGGGCCTTCTGTTCGGGGGTGCCTGTGGCTTCAACCGCCGCCGCACCCAGACCGCCTCCCGGCGTGCACAAGTACATTCCAGCATCGCCCCAGGAGAGGGTTTCAATCATGTAGGCCAACCGCTGGTACGCGATACTCGGCCGGTCCTTGGGCTTGCCTTCGTCTGTCGGGGCCAGCGAGCCTCCGCCCATGGCGCTCATGGCCTCATGGGTGAAGTTGATATAGTCCCAAGGAATCTCGTGCTCGTTGTCATCGAACTCCCGCGACGTGGGACGCATCATGTTCTCAGCCACGGCTTCGACCATCGTGACAGTCTTCTTGATTGAGTCTGGCATGCTGAATTCGATCATGGAAACACCTCCCTTGGGGACCGCTGTCAGACCAGGGTCAGGCCGACCAGATTGGCGACGCCGCGACCGTTGCGCATCCAGCGTTCCACAGGGTGTTCACGAATATAGCCGTGTCCCCCCAGGATCTGCACTGCCCGATCGGTGACCATCATGGCCATGTCAGCCGCGCCCATAAGGGCCAGGTAGGCCGACTTCGGCGCCTCAGCCAAACCTTGATCCAGCTGCCAGGCCGCTTCCCACACCATCAGGCGAATGGCTTCGATCTCAATCGCCATCTCCGCCAGCATGAAGGCAATCGACTGCTTCTGAGCGATTGCCTTGCCGAAGGCCTCCCGGTCCTTGGCGTAGGCCAGGGCATATTCATGGGCAGCCTGGCTCATCCCGACGGCCATGGCGGCCGTTCCAACCTGGGACGCAGCCAAGGGTAGAGCCATACCGGGTTCGCCCCCATCGAGGCGCGCCGCCGCCTCGACATGAACGTCCTGCAGTCCAATGTGATAGGTAGGCAGGGCATGGATCCCCAGCAGTTGATCGCGCTCTCCGATCGTCAAACCTTCGGCGTCGCCGGGTACGATGAAGGCTTCAGTTTGCCCGTCCAAGCTAGCGTACACCAACAGAGCCGGCGCCTGATCGGCGAATGGGACGTAGATCTTCTCACCCGTCAGTGTGTAACCGTCCCCATCCTTCAAGGCAGCTGTCTTCAGGTCCTTTGGCGTGAAATTGAAGCTCGGTTCCACAACAGCGGCGGCGTACGGTTTCCACTCCGCTTCGACAACCTGGGGAAGCCAAGTCGTCTTTTGCTCGTCGCTGCCAGCCATCAGAACAGGAAGGGCGAAGGCTGACGGCGACATGACCGCCAAGGCTCCGGCCAGATCTCCAAACGCCAAAGCCTCCGCCGCCAGCGCCCCGGTGACGGCCGAATGTTCACCGAACCCACCGAACGCCTCAGGCAGGCTGGCTTGAAGCACGCCCAGCTGCCAGCCCTTCTCAATCACGTCCGGCGCCCAACCGCCCTCTTCATCAGCGTCATGGGCGCCGGGCTGGAGATCGTTGGCAGCATAGCGCCCGATGGCTTCAACCAGCATCTGTTGTTCCTCATTCGGTTCAAAACCATACATGCTCGTGTCCTCCTTGCTGGCCAGGGAAGGCGAAAGGCACATCCCGACGCTTCGCCCTCCCGCCCCGTTCAGGCTGGCCCGGAATCCATAGCCGTGCTGAGTCCTCTCAGGTACAAGTCAAAGAAGGCGTCGGCCAGTTCGTCACCTGTCATCGGGCCGTTTGACTTGAACCAGGTGATCATCCAGTTCTGAATTCCGAGAAGAGCGAAGCCGGCAACGGCCGGGTTCACCGGCCGGAACAGGCCGGCTTCCATGCCCTCGATGATGATGTCTCGCCAAGCTGATTCCAGCTTGTCCCGTCGCCGGATGTGTTTAGCTCGCAGGTCAGGTTCCAGGCTTCGATACTCTAGGAGAAGCACAGCCGCCAGATCCGCCTCAGCCGTCAAGCGTCCGATGTAAGCGCGCATGGCGGCGTGCAGCTTCTTGTCTGCCGGCTCGGTTGACGCCAGCACATCGTGAATGTCCGCAATCAACAAATCCAAGGCATGATCAAGCAGTGCAAGCAGGATTTCCTGTTTGCTGTTGACATGATGGTACAGGCTGGCCTTCTGCAAGCCGACGGCGTCCGCGATGTCCTGCATCGAAGCCGCGTTGTAGCCCTTTTGGCGGAAGATTTGAGCTGCTGCCTGCAGGATATCGTCTCGCCGCAATCGGGACTCCTGTGTGCCGCAAAATGGGGTGATGAAGATGAGTAAACCACCGGGCAGATGACGCCACCAAGAACTGTTGATGTTTTGAACAGCCCGTTCCCTACCGACCGGTCGGTAGGGCCTCACCTTCATGCTATCACGACAACTTGGTGCGAGTCAATCGCCTGCGGGGTGAGTCATGCTCCGACTTTGTGGTAGGCTAGGATGACTTCGCGGGCCTCCCACGGTCAACACTGCACCGCCGTGTCGGGCATGGCACCGACTGGTTCGAGCCGATCGACGATCCTCCCCGGCCTGGGAACCGCCCGCTCCAAATCCAGAGCCAGCTCATCCGGAGGGAGTGCCAAATGACCGAAGCCATCGAGGTCAGCGATGTGTTGCCTGGCAACCCTCACCGCATCTATCAGGCGTGGCTAGATTCAGAAACACACAGTGAGTTCACAGGGGCCCAAGCATCGATCGATGCGCGCGTCGGCGGACAGCACGCCGCCTGGGATGGCTACATCGCAGGTCTGATTCTGTCACTGGAACCCGATCAGAGGATCGTGCAATCCTGGCGAACCACCGAGTTCCCAGATGAAAGCCCGGATTCCAAACTCGACGTTCATCTTGCCGCCGTATCTGGCGGAACCAAAGTCACGATACATCACACCGACATCCCTGACGGCCAAGGGGAACAGTACCGGCAGGGGTGGATTGACCACTATTTTGAACCCCTCAAGCGATATCTAAATCGACCATCAGACCAGCAAGCTTCCTGATCTGCTTCGCTCGCCTGGCTGCAAGGCGCCGTCCGCATCTGAACCAGGTTCCCGAAACGGGTGACTCGACCACCAATCATCCTCAGTGGATTGCGGCATCGGCGATCGGACCCTCACCTGAGAGGTGGAACGCGACCCCTTTCGTCCCGATTGGGCATCGGACCGTGATCCGCGCCGGCGGCTCCAACGGCGCTCGGGGCACCCGTCATCCACTTGACGCCAGTTAATCTACAGGCTAATCTCCGCTAGGCGCTTTGTCACCCGGAGCGAAACCTTCATCACAGTCGAGGCCAACAATGGGAAATCCTTGGATTCAAGACGTGGTAGCGGCGATGATCACGCTCGCCGTGGCCCTGGTCTGGCTGCGAGTTGTCGACGCCCTCGCGGCTCGCGGCGTGCTGGAGCAGCGGCTAAGCCGAAACGTCATCCACATCGGCACCGGGCCGCTCTTTGTGGCCTGCTGGCTGCTGTTCACGCCCAATCCGGCGGCACGCTACCTGGCCGCCCTTGTGCCGCTGCTGATCACCGGCCAATTCGCCCTGGTTGGCACGGGCCTGATGGAGGATCCGGCGGCCGTGGCCGCCATGACACGCCACAGTGACCGGCGGGAGATTCTGCGCGGGCCCCTCTTCTACGGTATCGTCTTTGTGGTCTGTACGATTGCCTTTTGGCGCACTTCCCCGGTGGGGATCCTGGCCTTGATGCTGATGTGCGGTGGAGACGGGCTGGCCGACGTGATCGGCCGTCGATACCGGTTGGCATCTTTGCCTTTCAATGAAGGCAAGAGCTGGGGCGGATCGCTGGCCATGCTCCTTGGTGGATACGTGTTCGCGCTTGCCTTCGTGGCCCTCTTTCAATGGACCGGGATGTTCAACATCGGTTTGCCCGGCTCGGCGCTCGCCGCCCGCCTGGGCATCATTGCTCTGCTTTGCACACTTGTCGAGGCCCTGCCGCTTGCAGACATTGACAATCTAACCGTGACCGCAACTGCCGTGGCCCTGGGATTGATCTTGCTCTAGAAGGATCCGCCCAAGCTGCCAGCATAGCCAGTCATCTCGATATAGCCGTTGCCTGTGACGCTCGCCCCGCGGCTGGTGCCGGTGAACCGTACCGCCCCCTCCCAATAGGTCACACTGACCCTCATCTCTTGATCGGCAACCCAAGGTACGACCTGCAGATCAATATCCTTGGAGGGAACGCTTATGCGCCAGGCAGACGGATACTCGGCGCCGGACTGTGGGCTGCGCCAGGTGCTGTCGACGGCGATCTGCACCTGCGATCGATCCAGGTGGACGACCTGCCCGTCTCGCTCTACCAAGGTGCCCGAGGACACCGGCGAGGTCGAGCCGTCCTGCTTCCGGATCTGGAAGTACATCAAGTCCCGCCCGTCGGACAGCTGCAGGCTGAACCAATCCCACCCAACCGCCGTTTTGCCCAAGGCGCTGGTGCTCCATTCATGATCAAACCAACTCAGGCCGTCCACGTCGAATGTCTCTCCACCGACGGTCAGCCTGCCGTGAGTCGCGAAGCGGGTCCCGCTGAAGTAATACGACGCGTTGCCAGGCTCGGCCCCCTTGGGGCTCAGACCTTGATCGCCGTTTGCTACATAGGGCTTCTGCGCGTCAAGCTGAAGCGCCAAGCTGTGGCCGTTGTCTTGGGCCGACAGCTCCAAACTGCGGCCATCCCCATCCCGGGAGAGGACCTGCCAGTCCTCGAGCCACACGCGGTTGGGCTCACCTTCGGCTCCCGCCAACCCATCGGCCTGACGGCTGAAACGCTCAACGGCGAAGTGATCTTCCGAAGCCACGTCGGTGATGGCGAAATGGGCGAAGTAGATTTCACGCGTCGCCATACTCCCTTCCCGGTCAATTGGGTTTGGCGCCAAACCGCGCCGGAAGAATGTCAGTTGATAGCCAAAATGCCGCCCATCGGCGCTCTTCAGGTTACCCGTGTAGTACCACCACTCGGTTTGAAACTTAGGATGCGGCCCGAGATCCGCGGGATAGTTGAATGGCCGGGGCGCAAGCGCCCGGGCGAATGCGGGTGTCGGCTCATCGGCCCAAGCTATTGACACATCTTGCTGGGGCGCGGGCAGTGGACGCGTGAACCACCACACACCTAATCCGACAAGGCTGGCAACAATCAGAAATCCCAGCAGTCTACGCATCGGACCCGTCCCCGACCCCCGACCAGGAGGCAGCGAGAGCTGACCCATCCAGATCAGGCATAGGTCGGGCATGGTGTCGACCCGCGATAAGCCCTCCCCAGAATTCATCTTGAGGTTGAAGACGGCCGCAGCCCGGCTGTCGCCAAGGGTCTGGCCGGGCACCCGACTCCGACTTGGATGGCAAGAGGTGTCCCATCTCCCCATTTGGATGGGCTGGCATCTGCTGGAGCGTGTATTCGTCGAGGCCGCAGAGTTGGGCCCGACGGGCCTGCCAAGGATCTACCCATGAGCTGCAATAATCATCCATTCGCGCCATCGGGTTCACTCTCTCCGCAGCCCATCAACCACCGACATGCGGGACAGTCGCCGTATGGGATACAGGCCGGCCAACAAGGCGGCCACCACGCCGATGGTAATCGCCTGCAAGAGGATCGACGGATCGACACTCCACTGAATCGTCCAGCCAAACGAACGCAGGTTGATCACATAGGTCAGGACCGCCGCCAGCACCAGGCCGGTGGGCACAGCACACACGCCTGCGATTCCACCGATCAGCCCGGTCTCAAGCAGGTTGAGGCCCCACAAACCCCTCCCCGTCAATCCCAGCGCCACCAGCGTCGCCAACTCCTGCCGGCGTTCCAGCTGAAGCGCCAGTAAAGCGGACAGCACACCCACGAATGCGACCAGGATCGCCAACAGCCTGAGCGCGGCCGTGATGGCAAAGGTTCGATCGAAAATACGCAGCGCCTGCTGTCTTAGGGCGCGCGTCGGCTGTACCTCCAGGCCGGTGCCCGCCACCGCCGCTCCGATCGCCTGAGTGACCTCCTTTAGATCAGCGCCGGGCTGGAGATACACCGCCAAAGAGGAAATCGACCGATCCTTCCAGTAGGTATGGTAGATCGTGTCCGCCATCAAGACAGTGCCTCGATCGGAGGCGTAGTCGTAGTAGACGCCCACGACCGGAAAGACGTGCCATCCGCTGTCCGTCAGCAGGCGCACCGAGCCACCGCCATCGGTGATCCCGTGGCGATATGCGTACGGTTCGCTCACGATCACGGCCCCTTGCAGCACCTCATCCCAAGTGGCGAGCGGCGATCCACGGGCAAACCGATACAGACCAGCCGATCGTTCCCGCTGGGCGTCGGCCACCGACAGACGGACCGGGCCGTCTTCGCCCTGCACCGTCACCCCCCGGAACGTCTCCACCGTAGCAACCCCTGGCAGACTGCGCAGGCGATCGGCCAGCTCCGGCGAAAGGGAAGCCGTCGGCCGCGTGTCTCCCGCCGCCGGCCCGGAGACGTAGACGTCTGCGCGCAGTGTCAGGTCCAGCCAATTGACAACCGTGACGCGGAAACCGTCGATCATCACCCCCACGCCTATCGTCACAGAGAGCGCCACCATCAAGGCAGCGATGGCGACGCTGGTCCGGCTCAGGGCGCGGTCAACCGTGCGAGCGGCAATCGACCCCAGCCTGCCGAAGAGCGCTGTGTACAGGACACCTGCTGCCCTGGACAAACCCACGGTGGCCGCCGGCACAAGCATGGCCAGCCCAAAAAGGACCACGAACATGCCGACGAAGCTCGCTGCCAGAGAGTCGGTGATCCAGACCAGAATGGCCGTCCCAACAAGGCACAGAGCACCGCCAATGACTGACGCCCAGGGCAACCAAGCCCTGACCCGCGTTTCCAGCGCGCTTGGCCTGAGGGCTTCTACGGGCTGGACGCGCGCCGCTTCAAAGGCTGGCCCGGCCGCCGCCAGCACGCTGGCCAAGCTGCCCAGCAAAAGACCTTTGGCCACGGCGCTTCCGCTGAATGCCGCTTCCCGAACGGCGGTGACGAAGTAGAAATCGTTGATGGTTTGAGTTTCGAGCCGTACGGCACCCTGGGCCAGGATCCATCCCAGCCCCAGGCCCAGGGCCGCTCCGATCAAGCCGACCGCCAAGGCCTCAAGACAGACCATGACGAAGAGCTCACGACCTGTCACGCCCAAAGCTCGCAGCGTGGCAAGCACCATCCGCCGCTGGACGACCGAGAACATGACCGAGTTGTAGATCAGGAACATCCCGACCACCAGCGCCAGCAAGCTCAGGGCCGTGAGGTTGAGCTGAAAGGCGGAGGCCAATTGGGCGGCCGTCGCCGATTCCTGGCTGGCCCCAACGACGGCCAGGCCCTTGGGCAGGGCCTTTTGGATCCGGTCGGCCTCCACCTGCGGCACGATCAGATCGATCCGCGTCAAGCGGTCAGGCATGGCCATCAACTCTTGGGCCGTCGCCACGTCCATCACGAGCAGGTTTTCGGGAAGGCTCTGTCCGCCCTGGTCCGATTCAGTCATCACACCGAGCGCGGTCACGGACACTTCTCGCCCATCCAGGACCAGCCCGAAGCGGTCCCCGGGGGAGAGCTGGTATTGGGAAGCCAGGGCCCGTGTCACGAGAACCCCAGCCGGCTTTGTGAAAAAAGACGCAAACTGGTCTTGGGAAATGTCGCTTGAGCCGAAGAATCCGCGAAACGGGGCCTCGGCCAGGGGGTCGACGCCAAGAATTCGAACTGTGCGGTCGCCCAGTTGGGGCGCCACGGCGTGGCCCTCCATCACCGGCGCGCTGGCACGGACGCCAAGATCGACACGCACCTGCCGATACACGGATACCGGCACGCCGGAGGGCCCACCTCGGATTTGGTGGGTAGCCTTGCCCACAACGGCTTGTGTGCTGAGGCGGAAGCCTTCGGTGGCGGATTGATTGGCCAGGTCGATGGCCACAACCACCGCCACGCCCAACGCCACGCCCAGGATCATCAGGGCGAGCTGCCAACCCCGACGGCGCAGGTCACGCAGGCTGGTTTTGATCAGAGAGGTATGAAGCATCGCTGAGTCAGGCTTGGGCCAGAGACAATGCTAGTTGGCGCCCGGGGTCGCCGGGGGCGCAACCAGCTTGCCGCTTTCAATCGTGAGCACGCGATCGGCCTGCTCGGCCAGATGGTGGCTATGCGTGACCAGGATCAGCGTCCGCCCTTCTGAGCGCGTCAGGCTTAGAAGGAGCTGAACAATTTCATCCCCGATCACCTGGTCGAGATTCCCCGTTGGCTCATCGGCCAGAACCAGCCGAGGGGTCATCACCAGGGCGCGGGCGATGGCGACCCGCTGCTGCTCACCGCCCGAAAGCCGGTCCGGCATATCGGCCTGCCGGCCGTCAAGCCCGACCTGCTCCAGCAAGTATTGGGCGTGCTGATCAACCCGCGAATTCATGCGACCAGCAAGCTCGGCGGGGAGCAGGACGTTCTCGCGGACGGTCAGCGTAGGTATGAGATTGAAGAATTGGAAGACGATCCCAATTGTCTCTCGCCGAAAAAGCGTTCGCTGGCGGGACGTCATCGCCGCCAGGTCCTGGCCATCGATGATGATCCGGCCCGTGTCGGGCACGTCCAGCCCAGCCAGTAGATTCAACAGCGTCGTCTTTCCGCTGCCGCTCCGGCCGCGAATGGCCGCAACTTCCCCCTCTGCAAATCGTCCGTCGGCTTCGTCCAGGACGCGCCGCACCCTTTCGCCCTGTCGGTAGGCCTTGGTCAACGCTTCAAGACGGATGAGTTCCTTCATGTGGCTTCGGTGAGCGATCGCCTCGCCTCGTGATTCGCCGGCCAGGCAACGTCGCTCGGATCAGAGCACGGGGCCGGCTTGGCGGACCGAGTCAGAAACCTGGTCGGCATAGCGTTCGAAGTTGTCCCTGAACAGGGCTGCCAGGTCCTTGGCTTGTATGTCGTAAGCCTCCGGATCATCCCATGTGCTGCGAGGGTCCAGAACCTCGGTGGGGATCTCGGGGCACGCCTCGGGCACGGACAGGCCAAAGATCGGATCGGCGTGGAACGCGTAGCTTTCCAGGCGGCCGCGCAGGGCTGCTCGCACCATGGCCCGCGTGTGCTCGAGCGCTATCCGGTGGCCGACTCCATAAGGGCCTCCGGTCCAGCCCGTGTTTAGGAGCCAAACGTTGGTGCCGTGCTGCTTGATTTTCTCCTTCAAAAGTTGCGCGTAAACGCTTGGTCTTAACGGAAGGAAAGGTGCGGCGAAGCAGGTGGAGAATGTCGCCTGTGGCTCGCTGCCAATTCCCTTCTCCGTTCCAGCCAGCTTGGCCGTGTAGCCGGAGAGGAAATAGTACATCGCCTGATCCGGGTCCAGCTTGGAGATCGGAGGAAGCACGCCAAACGCGTCCGCCGCCAGGAAGAAAATGTTGCGCGGGTGGCCCCCCATGCCGCCGGGCACGTAGTTGGTGACACATTCGATCGGGTAGGCGCCGCGTGTGTTCTCGGTCAGGCTGTCGTCTTCGAAGTCGATGTCCCGAGTCTTGGGATCAAACACGACATTCTCCAACACGGCCCCGAAACTGTGCGCCGCGTGCCAGATCACGGGTTCTGCGGATTCTTGCAGGCGGATCATCTTGGCGTAACAGCCGCCCTCGATGTTGAAAACTCCCTTGTCGCCCCAGGCATGCTCGTCATCGCCGATAAGCCCTCGCTCCAGATCCGACGACAAGGTCGTCTTTCCGGTGCCCGACAGGCCAAAAAAGAGGGCAACGTCACCGTCATCGCCCCGGTTGGCCGAGCAGTGCATGGTCATGACACCTTGCTTGGGGAGCAGATAGTTCAGAACCGTGAAGATCGTCTTCTTGATTTCACCCGCATAAAGAGTCCCCCCGATAATCGCCATCCTGCGCTCGAAGTTGAGCACGATGAACGCCCCGCTGTGCGTGCCATCCTTGTCGGGTTCCGCCTTGACCTGTGCCGATTGAATGATGGTGAACTGTGGCTGATGGTCCTTGCGTTCGCTTTCCGATAACCGACGGAAGATATGGTGTGAGAACAGGCTGTGCCAGGCTCCGGAAGTGATCACGCGGATGGGCAGCTGATACGCCGGGTCGGCTGCGGCGGCCGCGTCCAGAACGTAGGCCTCGGCGCCGTCAAAGTGGGACTTCAGCTTGTGGTATAGGCCATCGAAATGTGCCTGTGACATGGGTTGATTGACGGAGCCCCACCAGATGTCGTCCTGAGATGGCGGCTGCTCCACCACAAACTTGTCCTTCGGCGAACGGCCGGTATGGATGCCAGTTGTCACCATGACGGTTCCCGCCGGGCCAAGGGTGCCCTCTTTACGGCGAATCACGTGCTCAACCAGTTCCGGGATCGACAGGTTGTGGTGCACTGTCTCCAAGTTGAACTGTTCGAGCTTGGTCGTCATGTCTGACTCATTCTCGGCCACCTTTTCGGCCATATGGACCGCTCCATTTCACGAAGGCTGATGAGTTCGTCACGAGAAGGCGCGAATTCCGCTCGCCGTCTTCCCTGCGGGGATTTCCCTTGCGATGTAGCGCACCGGAGCCCGGGCATGTGCTAGCTGGCTTCCCATTCCTTGGCACCACGTCGGGGAGGTAGCGACCTTTCCCCTGAGTCTATCATGCTCAGGGGTGACGAGGTCCCAATGCCGATGCCGGCGCCCGCACCAGAACCTTGTCACCGCTCGGCGACTTCGAGGCCGGCCACCCGCCCCAAGGAATGTGGGCCTCATCCAACACCTGCCCGTTCAGGTCGATGGCCTGGATCTCAATCTCCGTCGCCTTGAAAGTCAACAGCACAAAGTGTGTCTCCCGGGCAGAGGCCACAAGGTTGGGATCTCTGCCGGGAACGCGATAGAGATGCGTGGAACCGCCTCCGCTGATGACGTAGGCTCTACCTGCGACATCAAAGCGCTGGTAGTTGTGATCGTGGCCAGCCAGGACGAGAGGCACATCCGCCCCAGCGATCATCTCTCCCCATGAGCCCCGAACCGGAATGCTGTCCAAGATGTGATATCCGGCGTTGTAGATGGGCACGTGGAGCACCACGATAGAGGTCGGGAAGCGGGGGTCTGCCAGGCGCTCGGCGAGCCAGTCCGTCTCCTCGGTCCGTCCCGGGTATCCGAAGATCACCTGGCTGTTGAGCACGACAAACTGGATTCCCCTTTGAGAAAATGCATACCAGCCGCCTTGGCCCGCTTGCACATCCGGCATGTTGGGGTCGGTGAAGGGTGGAAACGCCTGCAAGGCATAGGGCCCGCCCTGCCATGTGGCGGCGGGTTCCAGATCATGATTCCCGAGGGACGGATAGAAGGGTGCCGAGCGCAGCAAGGCAGCAAATGGCGCGAAGAGCTTGGTTTGGAATCCGGCGGGTGGGGATGGATCGTCCTGCAGATTGTAGACGAGGTCGCCCGTATGAATGGTGAAGTCTACAGCATAGGTCGCCATCAGCGACCCGAGCTGCGCCGTCTCAGGTTGGCCGAAACCCGAATCCCCCACCACGGCCACACGAAACTCGGAGGGGTCCTCCGGCTGCGTCTTGAAAGACACAGCCCCCCAAGCCTGATCCTTGAAGCCCGGTTGGGTGAGACCATCCGCCGCAGTCAGGGCAACCGCAGCCCGATAGCTCGTGTTCGCTTCAAGTCCGGACGCGGTGAACATCCCACCGGTTGTATCGAACGGAATGACAACCGGTGGTTTTGCGCCGTTTTCGGCCCCTACCAGGAGCTGGCCCGTGGCGGGTTGGTCCAGCTCGAATTCGAGGACGGCTTCATGCTGGGTGGCGTGGCGCGTGATAAGCGGGATGCGGTAACCGTTGCCGGACAGAGGCGCATCCAGAGCGCGCTGCAGAGGGTCGGGCGTGGGCAAAGTTGTCGGGGCGGCGGTCGGGGATGCGGACGTTGGGAGCCGAGTGGCCGGCGGGGAGGCGGTGAACGTGGCCGTCACCGGCTCGTTTGTCGGTGCCGCCTGCGTGACCGTCGGACCGGCGCTTCGGGCACATCCGGCCGACAAGCCTAGGACGACCAGCACCAGACTTGCTGTGCGTCGTGTCACCGTGCCTCTTGGCGCTTGGCGGCCTGCCACAGCGCTTCCAGCGCCTCAATGTCCATCTTGCTCAGGCTCTTGCCTTCCGCCCAGGCAGCAGCTTCCACTCTGGCGAAGCGCGCTTTGAAACGCTGATTGGCGCCGCGCAGGGCCGCCTCCGGATCTATATCCAACCAGCGCGCCACGTTGACCAGGGCGAAGAACAGATCCCCCAGCTCGGCAGCCTGCGCATCGCCTCCGTCTTCGTCCTGAACTTCTCGGACTTCTTCGTCCACCTTGGCCAGTACGCCGGACACATCTGGCCAATCGAAGCCGACGCGGGCGGCGCGGGATTGGAACTCGAGAGCCTGCGCCAGGGCCGGCAGGCTTCCAGGGACGCCATCCAGACTGCCTCCGCCATTTCCGCCCTCTTTACGCTCCTGCTCTTTCAGCGCCTCCCAATTGTGAAGAACTTCACTAACATTCTCGACGTCCATGTCGCCGAACACATGCGGATGTCGCCGGATGAGCTTGTTGTTAATCCCCGACAGGACGTCGGCCATCTGAAACTCGCCGTCCTCGGTGGCGATCTGTACCTGGATCACAAGCTGGAGCATCAGATCCCCCAACTCTTCCCGGAGATCTTCCACCGACTCCCGATCCAGCGCTTCCAAGGCTTCATAGGTCTCCCCGAGCAGATGTGAGCGAAGCGAGAGATGGGTCTGCTCCCGATCCCATGGGCAGCCATCCGGAGCGCGCAGGTGGGCAACCGTCTCCTGAAAGGACTCGAAGGACGTGAGGGGAGCCGTCGGCCAGACCAGCAGAGCCGTCATGGGGCCCATGTCTTGGGATTGGTCTATCTGCTCAAGCGGGACCGATTCAACTGCCGCTGCCGGGGTGCCAGGGGCATGGATCAGGAGCACCGGATGCTGAGGATGGTACTGGTTCATCAGGCAAAGTTTGACTTTGGACGCCGCCTTCCGGCTGTACAGCTGCCCAACCAGAACCGGCATATCTGGGGGAAAGGATGGATGATAGCGGCCGGCCAGATCAAACGCATCCACCACAACCAGGCCTTCCACGCTCTCCAGTCCAGCCAATTGCACACAGGGTTCGACAAAACTGACGCCGTGAAGGATCTTCACCGGAATGCCCGCTTCACCGGCACGTGACTTCAGGCTCACCACGCTCGCATCAGCCACAAGGGGATCGCCGGGCACGGCGTAGATCACGCCCTGTTCTCGTTCGCTCATTTCAAGCAGGGCCTCCACGATCGTTTCGGAGGCCTCTTCAGGGCTGCCGTCCCGTTCCCGCAGCTCGTCGAAAGTGGTCACCTTCAAATGCGGTGGCAGGTCCGGGACGGCTGGATGTAGACCAGTTTTCAGAACGACTTCGGCCGCCTCTTCGAGCACCTGCCACACCTGGCGCGTGACCAGGCTGGCACCGCCTGGCCCCAACCCAACGATGGTGATCCCGGGGGGCATACCGCCTCCTGTCAAAATACCAACCGGCCGGGGAGCGGATCCTCCCCGGCCGATGTCATCGAACAAGCTTGATGTGCTAAGAGCCCCCGGATCATGCGGGCGACTAGCGCTTGGTGTATGTCGGCGCCTTGCGTGCTCGCTTGAGTCCTGGCTTCTTGCGTTCTTTCATTCGAGCGTCGCGGGTCAAATACCCCCCACGCCGCATGGTGGGGCGAAGCTCGGGGTCCATGTCAATCAGCGCACGCGCAAGCCCATGCTGCACGGCGCCCGTCTGGCCTGTCACGCCGCCGCCGTTGACTTTGGCGGAGATGTCCAGCTTGCCATCCAGTCCTGCCGCTCGAAGCGGGGCCATGATCGCTTCCATGTCACCCGTCCGCGGAAAGTAATCGGCCATGGGTTTCTCATTAACCACCATCGTGCCTGTTCCGGAGACGATCCGGACTCGGGCTGTGCTGGTCTTGCGACGCCCAATGCCTTCGTGATATTTCTCAGCCATCATATCTGTCCTTCGTCAGTCCCGTTCACCACTCGAGCGGTTTTGGGTGCTGAGCCGTGTGCGGATGCTCAGCATCGGGATAGATCCTGAGCTTGGTCATAAGCTTGCGGCCGTGGCGGTTGTGCGGGAGCATGCCCCACACAGCGGCACGGATGACGCGCTCCGGAAAGCGGTCGAGCTGCTCGCGGAGCGAAATACTCTTCAGGCCGCCCGGATAGCCCGAGTGGCGGTAGTAGAACTTCTGATCCAGCTTGCGACCGGTAACGGCGATATGGCGCGCATTGGTGACAATCACAAAGTCCCCCAGCTCCACACCGGGCGTGTACTCGGGCTTGTCCTTACCCAGGAGCACACGCGCTACACGGCTGGCCAG
>Ga0315535_1000696_pt1 | contig 23440 bp, 20 predicted proteins | sample SalMarSW160220MG_2_FD_203092 | JGI IMG/M metagenome (GOLD analysis project Ga0315535, IMG submission 203092) | Salt marsh sediment microbial communities from the Plum Island Ecosystem LTER, Massachusetts, United States - Salt Marsh Sediment SW1602-20 ... | reverse complement strand
TAATCGCAGCCACAACTCGCGGGCAGCATTGGGTTCTGGCGGTTCGTTGGAAGCATCGAACTTGGCGAATACCAGCCCGCAGCGGTGACAGGCGTAGAGGTCCTTCTGGGCATGGCCGCACTTGGGACACACAATTTCGTCGTCGCCGGCGTCCTGCTCTGCAACCGTCTCTGTCGCCGTCTCGGCCGGTGCCTGGGTGTGCAACTCTTTGTCTGCCTGCGGATTGGGGATGAAATTCGATTTGCCGCAGCCCGGGCAGTCGAAAGACAAACCGGCCTCCGTGGTCGAGAAGACCTCCATCTCTACTATTTCACGGCAGGCCGGGCATTGCACTTTCATGGTCTAATAGGACTCCCGATCACCGGAGTGAAAGTCAACACGAAAACCAAAAGCGACATGATGCCGATCGCCAGGCGCCAACGACCGAGCGCCATATCGGGATTCTCGACGGGCGGGTGAGCGTGTCCCACGAAGCGCAGCAGGATGGTCCAGAACAGCAAGGGCAGCATGCCCGAGGCGCGCAGCACCGGGTAGATCAGGCCGGCCCGATCGAGGTAAGCCGTGGCCGGGCCGCTTAGCAGGACCAGGTAACATGCAAGGCCGATCATCCCCAGTACGAAAATCACGCTGTGCGCGGCCAGCGCTACGCGCTTGTGCGCGCGCGGCCCGACCAAAGCGTAGAGCACGTGCCCGCCGTCGAGTTGGCCGACTGGAATCAAGTTCAAGCTGGTTACCAATATACCTACCCAGCCGGCCCAGGCCACGGGATGCATCCAGATGTCCTGGGTCGGGCCCATCTCGGGATGTGTAAGCTTTTTGAGCGCCAGGTAAAGCAGCGAGTTGCCCTCCATCCAGGTATTAGACGGCAGATCGGCAAGCGGGCGCACCTCAGAAAGATTCAGACCGACGAAGCAGACCACCAGAGTTACCAGTATTCCACACAGAGGCCCGGCGCTGCCGATATCAATCAGCGCCGAACGTGTGCGCGGCGGCACGCGCATCTTGATGATGGCTCCGAAGGTGCCGATCGGCGGCAGCGGGAAGGGTAAAAAATAAGGCAGTGAAGCGTCAACGCCGTGCAATCGGGCCGCGACGTAATGGCCCATCTCGTGGCACAGCAGAATTCCCATGATGGCTGCCGAGAACATCAGGCCGGAAGCTACCGAAAAGGTGTCTTTACCCTCGCTAAAGAAGCCGCCGGCCAAGAAAGTCGTGCCGCAGGTGGCGAAGAACAGCAAGGCATGCAGCCAGATCCTGCGCGGCGCCTCCCGGGCGCCGGGGCTGTCAGCTCTTTCCCTCATCCGTGGCCGGCCCGGTGTCGATTTCCTTGATAGTGTCCTTCTCAATCGTCAGAAGAAACAGGTTTTTCTGCGCCTCTCCGTCATTGTCGAACGAGATCGTGCCGGTGGCACCGTCGAAATTCTTGACCTGACTTAACAGCCGCAGGAATCGCGTTCGATCCTGCGGATGTTGATGGGAGAAGATGGTCTTGAAGATCATGGCCGTGTCGTATGCCTGGGCCTCTACCATCGATGGATCGCGATCGAAGTTGGCCTTGAACTTGCCAACGAAAAGACGGGTGGTCGGACGGTTGCTTTCTAAAAAGAATCCATCGCAAAAAATGGCCCCCTGGACGTAACGCTCGGCCCACTCTACTACCTTGGGGTTGTCCCAACCATTGCCGCCCAGCAGGTAAATCATGTCCAGTTTGTCACGGCCGAGGCTCTTCTTGAGACGCTCGAGATGCCAGTGACTGTCGGTGTGCAGGATGACGTCCTCGAAGGCCAGCGCCGGGGCGATCATCACGACCTTGTCGACATAATCCGGGACGAACAGCACGTCGAAGTCGACGACCGGGCGCAGGCTCTTGAGCAGTTTCTCCATGGCGCGCTTGCGACCCAGGTGCGACTTGATCTTTGATCTGATCTTGGCCCTTTCGCGGGTGAACTCCCAGCGTGCCTGGAGATAGAAACGGCCGACCATCTTCTTTATCGGCGTGGCGAAGTTCTTTTCATCTGGCTCGTATCGCTCGGCCGCCCTGACTTCTCCCTGGTGACGATCGATCTCATCCCAGAAGGAGTTGGCGAACTCGACTCCGTACCAGTCGTTGGGATAGAGAATCGCGAAACGCTTGGCGTGCAATTTTTCCATGGCGTACGACACCAGCGCTTTGGACTGGGCCTGGAGGGTCAGGAAATTACGGAAGACGTACTTTCCGACCTTGGTGATTTCCTTGCGAATGCTCAAGGAAACAATGGGGACCTCGAGTTCCTCGGCCTTGACTGCCGCCGCGTAGGCTTCCTTGGCGACCATCGGGCCTATCACGCCGACCACGTGCTCGTTGAAAACCAGGTCCTCGAGTTGCTCGACGGCCTTGTCGGGATCTCCGGCGGTATCGCGGATGATCAAAGTCGGACCGCCGGCCGCGCCCTTCTTGGTCTGGTCGAATATTCCGGCGCCGAGTTGAATTCCCTGAAGCGCTCGTTTGCCGTACTCGCGGTACTCGCCGCTTAGCGGTAACAGCACGCCGATGGTGTCGGGGTTGACCCGCTTGCGATCGATAATTTGCTTCAGCAGCCTGCCGGCCTCTTTGGCCTGAGCGCTTCCAGGATAATCGGCTACGAAAGTCTCGAGAGCCTCCTTGGCCCTTTGAAAATCAAGGATGTGATAGAAGATCTTGGCCAGCTTGAACTGCAGAAGATCCGCGGGGAATCCCTTGATTTCTTTCTGAGCGAGGATTTCGCGGGCTTCGCGCACCTGGGAGAAGTTCAAACTGTGGTCTATCAACGAGCGCACGCGCTCACGGATCGCTTCTTTGGCCCCTTGCACTTCCGTGAGCCTGTAAAGCTCGCAGAACCAGCTCAGCGCCTCTAGCGGGGCCCTGGCGCTCGAGTAGGACTCGGCCAGCATCCCCGCCACCTCGGCTTGCTTGTGTCGGTCGAGACGGTCGAAAACGGATTGCAGAGTCGGTCTGGCTTCCTGGGCCCGGCCGGCCTTCATTAGAGCCATGCCGAGTTGTACGGCCGAGCGCACGTAGTGTTTACTGGTTGGGTAATCGGCAATCAGCTTGCTGAAATAGCCGGCCGCCTTCTCGTAGCGGCCCGCTTCAAAAGACAGGTTTCCGAGGGCGAAAAGCGCCTCGTCCAGTTGATCGGCGTCGGGATAGCGTTTGAGAAAGTCCGTGTATTTCTGGGCGGCTTCTTTCTTTTGACCGGCCTCGGCCGCGCGCTTGGCTTCGGCAAGCGCCATCTCGGCAGCAACGGCAACAGTAACCTGCTTGGAAGCGCCGTGCTCGTCCGTTACGATCACGGTTGCCGGCGGACAGCCCTGCACAAGGATTCCTGCAAGCAGCGGCAATGCCAGCCGGGTCAAAACACGCTTGGGGCTCATGTCACACTCCTAATTTCCAGCTGCAGTATATTCACTCGGTCCGACGGCGGTCAAGGTATAGGAGGTAGCGTCGGCTTTCCGGAAATGCTTTCTCGCCGGCGCTTTGCTCGAAGGCACGTAGCGCCGCAAGCGACTCGCCATCCAGGCCGACGGGTGTCTCGCAAGTGAGCAGGATTCGTATGTCTCCCCTTTGCCCGTCTTGTACTCGTGGCAGGCCGAGCCCCGTAAGTTTTATTTCACTGCCGGTCTGGGTGCCGGGCGAGACATGGATGGTTTTTGTACCGCCCAGAGTTGGGACTTCGAGTTCACAACCCGTAGCGGCCCGGGAAAAAGGCAGGGTCGCTAAACAGACGAGATCGCGTCCTTGCACCCGAAACAAGGGGTGTTTCCGGTAGCGAACATCAAGAAACAAGTCGCCCGCAGATCCGCCGCCAAATCCGGCGTCTCCCTCTCCCCGCAGGACATAGCCGGCACCGTCCTCCACTCCCGCAGGCAACGCTACTGAAAGCGCCTCTACACGAATGACGGTTCCAACGCCGCGGCAGCTGACACAGCCTGCCGGCTGCGCCCCGCCGCAGCCGGGGCAGATCCGTTGGCGCGGCAAGTCCAGACGATAGTTTCCGCCGCGGGCGACATCGGCAAGATCGAGTTCCAGCGTGAAGCGCAGGTCTGATCCCTGCGCTTTGCCGAACATTCTTTTGAAGAACGAGCTCGATCTCGAAGCCGGTGCATGGTAGGGCTCGCGGCCCATCGCCGCCAGGCGCTTGTCATATGCGGCTCGCATTTGGGGATCGGACAGCACCTTGTAGGCCGCCGACAGCGCGCCGAATCGTTCTGCGGCCCGCGGATGATTCGGGTTGCGATCGGGATGGCAGGCAGGAGCCAAATTTTTATAGGCCGCCTTGATCTGCGCCAGGTCGGCGTCGCGGGCCAGGCCGAGCAATTGGTAGTAGTCGTTTTGCCTGACGCTGCTCAAGGTGTCACTGCGTAAAGTTGTGAACCTGGATGCTACTACTCACCCTGGTCCTCGGAGGCCTCGTGGTACATGGCGTCGGCTATGCGGTGGGCCGAGGTTTCCAGACGTGAGACGGCCTCTTTGACTTTTTCGAAGTCTTCGATTTTGGCGTCTTCAACCGCAAGTTTACAGGCCTGCAGGTCTTGTTTGATCTCCTCGACATCCTGGGGTGTCAGCATGTCGCCGAACTCATCGACCGATTTCTCGGTCGAGTAGATCAGGCCGTCCGCATTGACCATCAGCTCGGCGAAATCCTTCTTGACCCGGTCCTCGTCGCGGTGTTGTTCGGCCTCGTTCTTCATGGCTTCGATCTCTTCCTCGCTCAGGCCGCTGGAGGCTACCACACGGATTGACTGCTCCTTGCCCGAACCGAGATCCTTGGCCGAGACGCTGACGATTCCGTTGGCGTCGATGTCGAAGGCCACTTCGATTTGCGGCACGCCGCGCGGGGCGGGCGGTATTCCGACCAGTTCGAAACGGCCGAGCGTCTTGTTGTCGTCCGCCATCTCGCGCTCGCCCTGCAGCACGTGCACGCTGACCATGTCCTGGTTGTCGCGGGCGGTTGAAAACACCTGGCTCTTGCGCGTAGGAATGGTGGTGTTTCTTTCGATCAGCTTGGTAAAAACTCCGCCGGCGGTCTCGACTCCCAGGCTCAGCGGCGTGACGTCGAGGAGCAGCACGTCCTGAACGTCGCCTTTGAGCACGCCCGCCTGAATGGCAGCACCCACTGCCACTACCTCGTCGGGGTTGACTTCCTTGTTGCCTTCCTTGCCGAAGATCTCCTTGGCCTTCTCCTGCACCTTGGGCATGCGGGTCATGCCGCCCACCATGATCACGTCGCCGATATCGGAAGCCGAAAGCGAGGCGTCCTGGATGGCCGTCCGGCAGGGGGCCGTCAGGCGATCGATCAGGTCGGGCACAAGTGATTCGAACTGGCCGCGCGTCAATGTGGTATTCAGGTGCTTGGGACCGCTGTCGTCGGCGGTGATAAACGGCAGCGTTATCTCCGTTTCCAGCGAGGAGCTCAACTCGTGCTTGGCCTTCTCTGCGGCCTCTTTGAGCCTCTGCATGGCCATGCGATCGTTCCTGAGATCTATCCCGGTTTCCTTCATGAACTGGTCGGCCAGATGATCGACAATACGCAGGTCGAAATCCTCGCCGCCTAAGAAGGTGTCCCCGCAGGTAGACAGAACCCTGAAGACTCCCTCGCTCAACTCGAGGATGGTGATATCGAAAGTGCCTCCGCCGAGATCGAAGACCGCCACTTTGGCGTTGTCCTTGTTCGACATGCCGTATGCCAACGCCGCGGCGGTGGGCTCATTGATGATGCGCAGCACGTTCAAACCGGCTATCTTGCCCGCGTCCTTGGTGGCCTGCCTCTGGCTGTCGTCGAAATAGGCCGGGCAGGTGATGATGGCGTCGGCGACCTGCTCTCCCATGTAGTCCTCGGCGGTCTGCTTCATCTTCATCAGCACCATGGCCGAGATCTCGGCCGGGCTGTAGTCCTTGCCGCGGACCTGGACCCAGGCGTCGCCGTTTTTCGAGCCGACGATCCGGTAAGGCAGGTTGGGGACGGCCTGCTTGACCTCTTCATCGCTGAGCTTCCTGCCGATAAGCCGTTTAACGGCGAAGATGGTGTTCTCGGGATTGGTAATGGCCTGGCGTTTGGCGATTTGTCCTACCAGCCGCTCGCCGCTCTCGGTGAAGCCGACGATCGAGGGAGTCGTGCGCGATCCCTCGGAATTGGGCAGCACGACCGACTCTTCCCTTTCCATAAGGGCTACGCAGGAGTTTGTGGTTCCAAGGTCGATCCCTATTATCTTGCTCATATCTTTCATCTCCCCGTCATGGTGCTAAGGCTATTCGTCATCTTGAGCCTAGTTGCCGTCTCCATCGTTCTGATCGGGCCCGCCCGTCTCTTCGCGACTTGCGTCACCCTCGCCCACACGGCAGGCCACACTCACCAAAGCGGGCCTGAGCAGGCGATCGTGGAGCTTGTAACCTCGATGCATCTCCGTCAGTACGGTTCCGGGCTCGACCTCGGAATCCTCGATTCGCTGGATCGCCTCGTGAATTGCCGGATCGAACTTCTGGCCCAGCGCGGAAAATCCATGCAGGTCGTGCTTGGCCAGCGTCTCTTCTAACTGGCGCAGGACCATTGTCACACCTTCCCTGAGCGACTCTATAGCCGGGTCGCTGTTTCCCTTGGGAATGTGATCGATGCTTCTCTCCAGGTTGTCCAGCGGAACGAGAAGATCGCGCATCAAGCTTTCCTGGTTGTACTTGATGATCTCTTGTCTTTCCTTTACCAGGCGCTTGCGCTGGTTGTCGGCGTCGGCTAGCGCCCTAAGCATTTTATCGCGGGCCGCCTTGGCCTCTTCCCTGGATTTCTGCAGGGCCTCGGTCAATTCCTGCCTGGATGGACCGCGACGGCCGGGATCGTCTGCCTCGTCGCCGTCCGGCTCGACCTCCAGCGGGATATCAAAAGATGGCTTTTCTGAGGCCGGTTTCAGATCTTCGTCGGGCGACACTTTCTGATGTGTGTGCCGATCGACGCTTTCAAGCGCGTCTTGCACGGCTTCGTCAGGTATTTCAACGGAGTAGCCTTTTTTTTCCTGGTCGCTCATCACATTCCTGGTAAACTTTACGACTAAGTCCATTCAAATACATGATAGCACCGGACGAATCAAGATTTTTGTTGCAGGCTGGGGGCTTTGGCCTACGAAGGCTCGATATCGACTTGCTCGACATCGCCGAGCTCACGCCCCAAAAACGCCCTGCCGACCTCGCGAAAACGATCGGGGACATCCGTCACGAAGTAGTGGTGTTCGGGCGGGGCTTGCCCGGGTTCTCGGGATATCTCCAACCGGGAAAGTTCGGCTGCCACCGTCCCGGCCACCGCCGAGGCCGAGTCGACCAGGGTGACTTTCGACCCGATCGCCGCCTGGATTGCCGGAATAAGCACGGGATAGTGAGTGCAACCGAGAATCAGCGTATCCATCTTCCCATCCGCCCACTCGCCCAGGTAGGTTCTGGCAATGCTGTAAGTCACCGGATCCTCCGACCAGCCCTCCTCTGCCAGGGGGACGAAGAGCGGGCAGGACTTGGACAGGATGTCGAGATCCGGATTGCTGCGCCTGAGCGCCTGTGGATACGCGCCCGAGGCCACCGTTGCCCGGGTACCGATGACTCCGATCACTCCCGAGCGGGAAATTTCGCAGGCCCTGCGGGCCCCCGGCTCGATCACTCCCAGAACCGGAACCCCCAGGTGTTCGCTCAGAGCCGGAAGCGCCGCCGCCGAGGCGGTGTTGCAGGCGACCACAAGCAGCTTGACGCCCCGGGCGGCAAGGAAGCGGGCGTTGTTCAGCGCGTAACGGGTGATCACCGCGCGTGATTTGGCCCCGTAGGGAACCCGGGCGGTATCGCCGAGATAGATGGTCGACTCGTCGGGCAGCATTTCGAAAATGGCGCGCAGAACGGTCAACCCGCCGATGCCTGAATCAAACACTCCGATCGGTAGCGTGAGGTTCTCGGTCATGGATGGAACGCCGCTCGACTCCTTGCAGGAATCCTGCTCACTCGAAAATGCCCTGCGAGCTGATGGTCAGCTGGTGGCTGGTACCCGCCCCGGGTGTGTCGTGCCAGTCGATGTTGAGCTCAATCGTGCCGCTATCCGCGGGGTTGGTATCGGTTAGCGGAGCGCCGTCGACATCGGCCCAGCCGGTAAAACCTCCTCCTCCGCCCCAGAAGTCGGCACCGCCCAGGGTGTCGTATGCGCCGAATGGCAAGTTGGGATTGGATGCGGCCTTAGTCCCCTTTCCCGTTACCTTGAGGGCGACGTTCAACGTGGAATTCAGCGGATTGAGGTTGAAATCCTTGACTTCCCAGACGAATCGCTGGTTGCCGCCCTTGGGTATGTCGAAACTTGCAGGGCAAATGACGCTGTAACGGTTGCCGGGATCCTTGCTGCAATCCGTTAGGGGCTCGCCGGCCGCGACTCCTCCGGTCCACAGAATCCAGGCCGTGTCCCAGATCAAGGTGTCCGAATCCCAGACCCCGTTCGGCCCGTCGTAGATGCTGTTGCTGTTCGAGTCGATGAACTGTTCGGTCGGCTCGCGAATGCCGTTGTCGTTTTCATCGACGAAAGGCTCGCCCTGGTCGATGAACGGTTCACCGGGAGAAGGAGTGGCATCGTATTCTCCGTTTCCGTTCTGGTCGGTGAACTCTTCCTCGCCGGTCGTTGCCACGATGATCGTCACCAGCCCGTCCCTGGGGTTGTGAGTTCCGATGACCGGTTCGCCCATCAGCGGTGGAACATCGGCCGGCCGCGGATTCCCGGTGCGGGATGAGGTTGTGGCCAGGCCTATGTCGGCCCCGCTCTCGGAAGTGGTCGATTGGGCGTCCACCGAGCCGGCCTCGACCCGGAAGTGGACGTTGGTCGCGAAACCTATCTTGTTGGAGTAGCGATCCGCGAGCGCGACCGTGCACTCGGTCTCCACATTATCCAGCGCGAATCCCCCGACATTGTAACGTTCGCAGGAAAAAGTGATGTAGCGCGCGTTCGGCTTGGCGCCCACGATGGCAATCGAGGGGGAATCGGCATTCAAAGTAACCGCGCCGATCTGGGCGGTGGCCGTCACCGTGACCGTGGTGGACTGTCGTCCGGCGTTGAGTGTGGTCCTTACCTCGCCCTGATCGTCGGTGCGGTCGGTGGTCGGATCAAGGGTGACTCCGGGAGCCATCGAGGCGGCGAAGGTCACTAAAGCGCCGGCCGGGAAGGGAGCGTCGCTGGTGTCGCGCAGGGAGAATACAAGGTTGCTGGACTCGTCACGGCCCGAGCCCTTGACTCCCAGCTTGTCGGGCGTGGCCGATACGAAGAGAATGTTGCCCAAGGCTTTTACGTTGACGGTCACATCGTCGAAGGCGTTTTTATTGTCGATGTAAACCCCGGCCTCGATTCTGGCCGCGCCCTGCTGCATGCCGCCCACGAAAGTGGCATAGGCCGTACCGTTGGCGTCCGTGTAGGTGGTGTATGTCGGCCCGTCCGTTTCCTGGAACCTGCCCAGGTTGGTCGTGAAATCGACTTCGACGCCCTGGTCCGCCTTGGCGCCGCCGGCCAGGAATACCTCGGCCGTAAGATCGACCGAGCTTGTGTTGTCGGCAAAGACCGAGCCTGCCGAGGCCTCCAAGTTGACGCTGGGCATATTCAACTGACCCAAATGAACCTTGTCGTCGTTGGAGTGCTGCTTCCCGTCGTCGCATTGAAAGGTGGCGGTGATGGTCACGTCGGTATCTTGCGAGACCAGGGTGCTCTGCAGGGTGGCTGTCGCGACGCTGCCGGAAGTAGTCGTCGTGTAGTCGCTCGCTCCGTTCTCCATGAATTTGCCCAGGCTGGTGGTGAAGGCAACTTCCGTCCCGTCGGGCATCTCACCCCCGGTGTCCCCGCTCAAGGTGGCGGTGATATTCGACGTGGAAACTCCGTCCGGCGGGATGACCTTGGGGTCGGCGATTATAGCCACCGCGCAGTTTCCGGTCACCGGCGGGACGGTGAACTCCAGCGCCACCGGGGTCGCGGTCAGGTTGTATTCCGGGCAGAAGGCGCTCAAGCGGGCCGTTCCTGCCTTGGAACTCTTGATCTGGGCGCTGCCACCGAACTGGCCCAGGGTGATCACCAGCGTATTGGTCGAGGTACCGTCGCCGGTGACGAAAGTGCCCACGGCGTCGTCGTTTTCGTCGTCGATATTCTTTTGATCCGAGATGGTCAGGTTCACCGAAGTGTCCTTGATCGGTGTGCAGGTTTCGTCCTTGCCGCTGATAGTTACCCGCAAGGTCTGGTTGCCGTCGCCATAGATGCTGGCCGAGCTCGGGGTGGGGGTTATCAACAACGAGGCGCTCTCGCCTTCCTTGCAGCCTTCGCCCCCGCCGCCGCTGCAACTTGCAAAAATCGTGACCAGCGCTGCCGTCATCAAGACTGCGCCCCATAAAATGACTTTCCTCATATCTGACTCCTTGCGAGTGTCCTCGCCTCGTAGTTCAGGCAATTACCCTATATTCCTATGAAGACCGATCCCTGTCAAGACGGACTCTCTTGAGCCAAAGACAAGTCAACGGATAGAGACCGATCACGATTGTCGTCAGTGAGAGTCGGCAGCCTTCTTCTCCGTCGATCCAATCCGATCTGTCATTATTGGTCATTATTGGTTCGTATTTTCCTTGACACATGCACAACTGCCTTATTATAGAAGGCCAATGATCGAGGTCGGGAAATAGCCGACTACAACAACTCATCGATGGAGATCTGATATGAAACGAATCTTGATCCTGTGCCTGATAACCTGCCTGCCGGCCTGCTCGTCGAGCGACGACCAGGAGCGCCTTTCCTCGCGAGCCTACAAGGGTCACGAGAGCAACGCGGACATGAACAGTTTCGCCTCGGTCTACCCGGCCACGATCGGCACCCGGCTGGACGACTGCCAGACCTGCCACAAGGGCGATACCTTCAGCTACGACAAGGGCGGCGGCAACATCGCCAGCGTCTTCAAGAACGCCTGCGACTATTGCCACCTGATCCAGCACCCGGATGCCGACTTCATCGAGGCTCAGCCCACAGGCTACACGCAGACGCTCAACCCTTACGGTACGGACTACTCCGAGGCCGGCCGATCCAGGCAAGCCATACGTGACATCGCGGACAGCGACTCCGATTCGGACAGCTACTCGAACAAGGACGAGATCGCAGACCTGAAATACCCCGGCGATCCGGACTCCATGCCCGGGCAGCAAGTGGCCCCGTCCGTGATCATGACCATGGCCGACTTGCGTGCCCTGACCGCCTACGACCAGTTCTTGCTGTGCAACTCCAGCAAGCAGGAGTACGACGACTATGCCTCCTACGAGGGAGTCAAGCTGAAAGACCTGCTCGAGGCGCTCGCTGTCGACCCGAATGATCCGGATATCGAGGGCATCACCGTGATTGCCCCCGACGGCTACATGAAGGACTTCAGCATGGACCAGGTGCTGAATCCATTTCCGGCCTCGCTGTACTACGCGGGCCTGGACAACGCCACCCTGGGCGCGGAGTGCGGCTTCGTCAACTACCCCGACACGCTTCCTGCAGGGCTTGTCGACGGCGAGGAAATCCCGGGCGAGCAGTGGCTGAGCCTGGCTTACCTGCGCGACGGGCTGCCCATGGATCCCAGCAACCTGGACATCAGCTCCGGCCGGATCAACGGGGAAGGCCCCTTCAGGATCATAGTGCCCCAGTCAATCGCCGGCTCGCCGGACCGGGGCTCCAAGTACTCTCCCAGCGACTGCAACGACGGCTTCGACTACGACGACTCCAAGGACCACAATGCCGGCGCCATGGTTCGCGGCGTGACCGGCATCCGCATCAACCCTTTGCCGGCCGGAACCGAGGACTTCGACAACCGCAACGGCGGCTGGGCTTTCATCGATTCGGAGTCGGTCATCATCTATGGACACGGCATCAATCCCTGACAGATGGGCGCGGCGCCTGGTCCTGCTGGCGATCGTGATCCTGCCGGCCGCCCGGGCGCCGGCCTATGAGGTCAGCGACAACCTCAAGGTCGGCGGCTACACCCAGCTCTGGTTCACCATCCACGAGCAGATGGAAGAGGCCGACGAACTTTTCCAGTCTCCCAGCCGGGACGCTGCGGTCACCTCTACCAGCGGCTTCTCTCTCAATCGCGCCCGGGTCGGGGCGGACCTTTACCTGCTGGATCGACTACTGGAGTTCAAGACACTGCTGCGGCTCGAGAAAAACGCGGGCGTTTTGGATCTTTACCTGGGCCTGCATTTCGCCCCCTGGCTGTCTTTGTACTTCGGCCAGTTCAAGGTCCCGGGCCCGCACGAGGCGGCAAGCTCGTCGGCGGATCTGGACTTCATCTTCCGCCCGGAGATTACCGAGTACCTGGTGGACTACTCGCTGTCGCGCAGCATCTATCCATCGTCGCTTTTTTACGGAGTGTACTGTTACCTGCGCGACTTCGGGGCGGGGATCAAGGGAGAATTGAACCTCGGCCCCGGGTATCTGCGCTACTTCTTGATGGCCGGAAACGGCCTGGGGGCCAACCTGTTCATCTCCGGCCGGGCCAGCCCGGGCTACATTCTGACCAACCGCGGCCAGTTTTTCACTGCGCTACGTATCGAGGCCGCCGACTTCTTCGACGTTCTGAGCGTCGGCGCGCACATCAATTACAACTGGCACGACAACATGGTTTTCAACTCCGGCAGGAAGGTCGTCGACATCAAGCGAATCGCCTATTCCACGGACGCCACCTTCAAGATTCCCGGCAGCGGCATTCGCCTGTCGGGGCTCTACGGCCAGGGGGAGATCCGCGACGACTACGACGACGACGGGCGCACCGACCTTAGCTACTCGGGCTGGGAGTGCCGCATTCTCTGGCGAGTCAACCAGGTCTTCTCAAGGCTTTTGCCCTCGGCCTTCTGGGAACGGCACGCCTTCGAGTTGGGCGCCCGCTTCGACAGCTACACGCGCGAATGGAACCAGGACGGCGAGCTTGTCAAGCAGCAAAACTGGACCTTCGGCCTGAACTACTTTTTCGATCGCTACCTGAAAGTCCAGCTGAACTACGTCATCAAGCTCACCGACGACCCTTCGCTTCGCGACCTGGACGACAACATTTTATTGCTGTCCGTCCAGGGATCCATCTGACACTCCGGCTTCTTGCGCAATCCCGACCGGCCGTGATATGAGAGAGCCTGAAGTTTTCAGCGGGAGGCGTGCATGCCACATACCTTGATCCTCGAACTTGCCGGCCAGGCCGTCCAGGCCGTCCAGTCCGGGCAGAGCTTTATGATCAAGCTGATCAAGTGGGTTAACCCGATTCTCGAGCCGATCGTCATGGTCGTTCTGATCTTGCTGCTGGTCATGTCGGCCACCTGCTGGGGAATCATTTACTACAAGTGGCGCCGCCTGAGACGGGCCCAGAGGCAGACATTCACGTTCCTCGAAGCCTTCTGGAACTCGCAGCGCCTGGATGCCATCTACGAAGTGGCCAAGAAGTTGCCGGACAGCCCGGTCAGCGTGGTTTTCCAGGACGGCTACCGCGAGCTGAGCAAGCTCAAGAAAACACAGGCCGAGGGCGAAGCCGCGGGCGGCATGTATGACGCCATGGGGGGCATCGAGAACGTCCAGCGCTCGCTGCGCCGGGCCAGCCTCTCGGAGTTGACTACCATGGAGAACCTGGTGCCCTTTTTGGCGAGCACCGGTTCCTCGGCCCCGTTCATCGGGCTTTTCGGAACGGTGGTCGGCATCATGAAGGCCTTCGTAGAAATTCGCCCGGGCACCGCCACTCTCGACTCGGTCGGCCCCGGCATATCGCACGCCTTGATCGCAACGGCCGCCGGGTTGTTCGCGGCCATTCCGGCGGTCATGGCTTACAACTACTTCGTGCGCCGGATAAAGGTTCTCAACAGCGAGATGGATACCTTTTCTTCGGATTTCTTGAACATCATCAAGCGCCACTTCCTAAAATAGAGCGGGGTGCGGCGATGTCCATGTCTACGCAGGGTTCTTCCGATCCGACCATGAGCGAGATCAACGTCACGCCCCTGGTGGACGTGATGCTGGTGCTGCTTATCATCTTCATGATCACTGCCCCGCTGATGCAGCAGGGCGTTGAGGTGGACCTGCCCCAGACCCAGGCCCAGTTGCTCGAGCAAAAAGACAAGCAGCCTCTGGAACTCAGGCTCGACCGCGAAAAGAAGATCTTCATCGGCCAGACCGAGATCCAGTACGCCGAACTCGAGGAAAAGCTCAAGTTGAACGACAGGTTGCAGCGGGAGAAGAAAATGGACCTGGCCGCCGATCGCAGCTTGCCCTACGGTTACGTGGTCGACATCATGTCCACTATTCGAAGGGCGGGTATCGAGCAGGTCGGCATCCTGACCGAGCCGCCGCCTAAGGAAAAACGTCCGTGAAACCTTTCGGCCTGCATGAGCGTCTAGACTGAAATGAGCGTGGACGACAAATACGCTTATCTTCGTCCCCAACGTGGTGTCTGGCTGGCCATCCTGGGCTCGGCCCTGTTTCACGTGGGCCTGGTGATGATGCTGATCATCGGCGGGCTGATCAGGGAGAGCTCGGCCAACACCAGAGACACGGCCCGTATCACGGCCCTGCTTCGGAAGGGCAAGCCGCGGCCCAAGGACTGGCTGCCGCGCAAGTTGCCGGCGCCGGGCAAAAGCGCCCCGAAAGAAGTGCGTCCATCCCGGGACAAGAAGGCGAGCCATGACAAGAAAAAACGGGCGCCCGAGAAAAAGAGCCAGCGGGATTATACCAAGGACATGAGCTCGGCGCTGGCCTCTCTCACTCAGAAAGAGGGCGGCAAGCCGGATGAGGAGGTCGAGGGCTCGCCGGAAGGGGTCGATAACGGCGACGCGCTGATCGCTCAGAAGGGCTCCGAGTACATGACCAAGGTCTACAAGGCGGTCAAGGCCCAGTATTCGGTGCCGGAGGTGATCAGCACGCGCGAGAGGATGTTCCTCAGGGCCACCGTTGTGATCACGGTCGACGCCGGCGGCAGGCTCAAGGACTTTTCTTTCGAGAAACACTCGGACAATCCCCTGTTCGACTCGGCCATTGAGGCCGCAGTGCGCCGCGCGGCCCCGTTTCCCCCGCCGCCGGCCGAGCTGGCCGACAAGTACGCCCACGAAGGCATCGGCTTGGAATTTTCTCCCTGACCGCTCTAGACGGCACCAGCTTCACATTATTATCGAGAATGCTCGAAGATACTTTCACAGCCCATGGCACGTCAGGTGCCGCGAATTGTGCGGCACTGACCGCTTGACAGCGGCACCTTTTGCGACGGAAGATGCTGGGCGCCGGCGGGAACAATCCGCCGGGGACAAGGAGCGTCGACCTTGAGAGCAGAAAAAAGGCTTCTGATTGGATTGCTGGGAGTGTTTGTGTGTCTCACAGCGGGCGCCCGCGAGTACATCCAGATCAGCGATCCCAACTTCCGCCCCTATCCGCTGGCCGTTCCCGATTTCAAGGATCTGGGCAATGCCCGGGACGCCGCCGAGAAGGGCTGCGAGACCTTGCGCTCCGATCTGGGGATATCCGGCGTCTTCAAGATGCTGGATCCGCGTTCGTTTATCGCCGATCAGAAACAAGAAGGGCTCTCGGGCGCCACCATCAACTTCGGCGACTGGATTAACGTCGGCGCGGAGGGCCTGGTGAAGATCGGCGTGGGGCGCACGGGCACCGATCTGACTCTAGACTGTTACCTGTTCGATGCGGCGGCCGGCAAGGAACTGCTTCACAAGAAGTATCGGGGCCCGACCAAGCGCCTTCGGAAGCTGGTTCACAAGTTCGCCGATGCAATCATCAGGCATTTCACCGGGAACCCCAGCATCTTCTTCACCAGCATCGTCTTTTCGAAGCGAATCAACAAAAAGTCGAAGGAAATCTGCATTATGGATTTCGACGGGCACAACGAGCGCTGCCCAATCAGGAACGGTTCGATAAACCTGCTGCCGGCCTGGGGAGGCAAAGGCGAGTCGGTATACTATTCGTCATACCTGCATGGTGGACCCTATCTCTACCGCTACGATCTGCGCACCAAAAAGACCGTAGCTATCAGCAAGGCGCCCGGCCTGAACATCGGGGTCTCCGCCTCGCCGGATGGAAAACACGTGGCCCTGACGCTCAGCAAGGACGACAACTCGGAGATCTACGTGCTGGACGCCAAGGGCGGCCACCCGCAAAGGCTGACCCGCGACTGGGCCATAGACAGTTCGGCCTGCTGGTCGCCCGACTCGAAGCACATAGCCTTCGTCTCGGAGCGCTCCGGCAACCCGCAAATATACACAATGAACGCGGACGGCAGCAGCCCCAAGCGCCTGACGTTCAAGGGCAACTACAACCAGACGCCCGACTGGTCGCCAAGAGGCGACTGGATCCTTTTCAACGCACGCGATGAACGGCTGGTATACGACATCTTCAGGATCAACCCCGAATCGGGAGAGATCGTTCGCCTGACCCAGGATCAGGGTAACAACGAGCACCCCACCTACAGCCCGGACGGCAACCTGGTGGTTTTTTCGTCGACCAGGACGGGAGAGTCGAAGCTGTATGTGATGAACGCCGACGGCACAAACCAGCGCCTGATCTCGAGGAAGAAAGGCGAGTACACCACGCCCGAATGGGGGCCGTGGGTGGGCGTCAAGTAGGGAGGGTGGGACCATGCGAAAAACATGCATTTTCATAGCGGGCTTGCTGATGCTTCCCGTTTTTTTATCAGGTTGCCCAAAGCGCGCGCCTCAGCCGGAAATCGACGCGGCCGAGACGGCCATGGCTGGTATCGAAGATACCAAGGACTGCGCCCCCGAGGCCTACCAGGCGGCCAAGACCATGATGGACAAGGCCAAGGCTTTACTTAAAGAAGAGCGTTACGACGAGGCCAAGACGGCGCTGCTTGCGGCCAAGCGGCTGGCCGAAAAGGCCAGGGCGGAGTGCGACAAGAAACGAAAGGAAGAAGAAGAGCGCAAGAAGAAGCTGGCGGCGGCCAAGCCCGAGCCGACGCCGGCCGCCAAGACCGTCGAGAACAAGAAGGGCCCGGCCGACCTGGTCACCGTCTATTTCGGGTTCAACGATTCGAACCTGTCGGACGAGACGCGCCGCACCTTGGCGGCCAACGCCGAGTACCTCAGGATTCACTCTTCCTTGAGGGTTCAGGTGGAGGGTCACTGCGACGAGCGCGGCAGCACGGAATACAACCTGGCCCTGGGCGAGCGCCGGGCGATGACCACCAAGAAATACCTGGTCAAGCTGGGGATTGATCCGGGCCGGATCGAGATCATCTCGTACGGCGAGGAGCGCCCCGCCAACCCTGCCTCGAACGAGGATGCCTGGGCCCAGAACCGCCGGGCCGAGTTTCTGAAACTGAAATAAAGCAGCCGGATAGAGGCGCCAAGACCGCGGGGGGCCGTGGAGAGCCTGCAATGGACCTGACCATCAATCACCTGGGACCCGCCAAGGTACGCTCGCCCTTGAAGCTTTCGACCCACCTGGGCGACCATATCTGCAACTTCGTGCCCGAGGACGAGGGCATCCTGTACGACGTGACTCTGAGCTCTTGTCGCGCCTGCACTTGCGATCCGGACAAACACGTGCCGATCTCGTTCGAGCGGGCCGGCCCGCGCGAGCTTATCTACTTCGACCCCAGCAAGGTGCGGGTGGGCGTTGTGACCTGCGGCGGTTTGTGCCCGGGGATCAACAACGTTATCCGGGCGCTGGTGATGGAGCTGCACTACCACTACGGCGTGAACCACATCTACGGTTTCCGTTTCGGCTACGCCGGCCTGGTTCCCGAGGGCGGGCACGACGTGCTCGACCTGACCCCGAACATGGTCAAGGACATCCATCACGACGGCGGTTCTCTGTTGGGCTCGTCGCGCGGACCGCAAGACCCGGAGACCATGGTCGACACCCTCGACCGCATGGGAATCGGGATTCTGTTCACCATCGGCGGGGACGGCACCCTGCGCGGGGCGCTGGGGATCCACCAGGAGTTGACCAGGCGCAACATGAAGACGGCGGTGATCGGAATCCCCAAGACCATAGACAACGACATCTTGCTGGTAGAGAAGACCTTTGGTTTCGAGACCGCCTTCTCGATAGCCATCGAGTCGATCCGCGCCGCGCACGTCGAGGCCGAGGGGGCCCACAACGGGATAGGCCTGGTGCAGCTGATGGGGCGCCACTCGGGATACATCGCCGCCACGGCGGCCATGGCCGAGCCGGACGTCAACTGCGTATTGATACCGGAAGTGCCCTTCACCCTGGAAGGGCGGCGCGGCCTGATCCCCTGGCTGGAGAAAAGAATCACCGAGCGCGGCCACGCGGTGATCGTGGTGGCCGAGGGCGCCGGCCAGAACTTGCTGGGCGACAATAAGGCCCATGACGCCTCGGGCAACGTCGATCTGAAGGACATCGGACTGTTTCTGAAAAGCCGCATCGCGGCCGAGTTGAAAAAGAAGAAGATCCCATACAGCCTCAAGTACATCGACCCCTCCTACATCATTCGCTCGGCCCCGGCCTATCCCAACGACTCGCTGTTCTGCGCCACTCTGGCCCAGAACGCCGTCCACGCCGGGATGAGCGGGCGGACCGGGATGCTGGTGGGCATCTGGAACAACATCTTCACCCACGTGCCGATCGCGGAAGCGGTGGCCGGCCGCAAGCTGGTCGATCCCGAGGGCGAGCTGTGGCGCTCGGTGCTCGAGAGCACGGGCCAACCATATGACTGGTCTTGAAGCCTGGCCGGGAGGCTGATAAGCTCGAACACCTGAGCAACGGCCACTGAGGATGACCCGGCGTGCCAGGTATCGGAATCATAAACAACCCCCACTCGCGCAAGAACCGCAAGCATCCCGAGCGGATGGATTGCCTGGGCTACATCGTCGGCAACGAGGGCCAGTCGGTGGCCACCCGCGAGATCGTCGACGTCAACCAGATGGCCCGTGCTTTCAAGGAACGCCGGATAGACATCCTGGGCATCAACGGGGGCGACGGCTCGAACCACGTGACCTTGACGGCTTTCATCGAGGAATACGGCGATACGCCGCTACCCAAGATCGCCCTGCTGCGGGGCGGCACGATGAACACCATCTCGAACGCCTGCGGCGTAAAGGGCAGCCAGGCCGGACTGATGATGAACCTGGTCAACAAGTACCGCGACGGCGTGCCCTTCGAAACCATCCACAGGGACACCATGAAGGTCGGCGGGCGCTACGGCTTCCTTTTCGGCAACGGGATGATCTTCAATTTTCTGCAAGCCTATTACGACACCGGCAAGCCCAGCCCCTGGATGGCTTTCAAGCTGCTCTCGCGCAGCGCCGGCTCGTCGGTGGTCGGCGGGCCCTTGTCGAAGGAGATGTTCAAGCGTTTCCGGGCGCGGGTAACGGTGGACGGCGAGGAGTGGCGCCATGAATCGTACCAGGCCATGGTGGCCGGAACGATCAGCCAGATCGGGCTGGGTTTCACGCCCTTTCACCGCTGCGAGGAAAGGCCGCACACGTTTCATTTTCTAGGCATAGTAACAAGCCCCTTCGGTTTCGTGACCGCCATGCCCAAGATCTGGTTAGGCAAGCGCGTCTCTCCCAAGAAGATAGTAGAGACGGTGGCCGAGGAAGTAATCTTCGAATCCGACGAACCGCTCAAGTACACCCTGGACGGCGACACCCACCTGGCCGGCAATCGTCTGACCATAACGGCCGGGCCGCGCCTGGAACTGATAGTCAAGTGATGCAAATCAAGAACGAAACCAGGGGAGCGACGCTTGCCGATAAAGCCCGCGAGGCCAGAAGCACAAGCGAGCGCATGAAGGGCCTGCTGGGCCGGGACGGGCTCGAAGAAGGCGAGGGGCTTTACATAACTCCCTGCACCTCGATCCACTCTTTCTTCATGCGTTTCGTCTTCGATGCGATCTTCGTAGACAAAGAAGGCTTCGTATTGCACTTGATCCCGCGCATGAAGAAGTGGCGCATGTCGAAGTGGCTTCCGCGCGCGGCCGGGGTGATCGAGCTGCCGGAAGGCGTAATAGAGCAAAGCGGTACGCGCAAGGGCGACCGGATCGTGATCGAAAGTTCCGTGATCGACGATTGAAGGCACAAAAAGAGAGGGTGGGTAGCAGGATTTGGCGACGCATTCCTCTCAATGTTGCGCAGCCTTCCATCCCCTGGCTATAGGTCTGCTTTGCTAGGAGCGCCTGTAGTCAAAGAGCCTGCTGCCCCCCTCTCTATGGAACATAAGAGGACCCGAGCGCCTCATTTTGGCCTGTTTTTTTTAAGTATTTTTCATCCGCCCGGAATTACACGCCATTTTTCTGGCTTGACAAGAATCGGAGACGCTGGATATCTTTTTCGGGCTAGGAGCATTCCTCTCGGAATCGAGTACCCGTTGACATCGACTGTATCCGTGCGTCTTCAACCTGCGGCCTGTAAATGCGCAGGATAAACAAGAGAGGGGTGTGAAATGAGAGTCAAGAGAAAGCGGAGCGGCATCACGGTTCGTGCGATTTCGGGGACGTACGTAGTTTTTCTGGGCATCGATGCTTCAAAGAAAGCAAGGAAGAAGCTGCTCGGGTTCGCGATTCGAAGAACAGACTGGACAGAGGAGGAGCGCTACTGGCTGAGGGGCCTGAAGACCTTCAAATCCGTGGAGCCCGAGCAGGTGCCGGGCCGTTCTTACCCGACCTACGAGCACCCGATTCAATCTTTCCAGTGGTCCGACTACACGGCCAAGCCCGATCACAGATATAGCTACGAGGTGGTTCCGATGTACGGGGCGCCCAAGATGATGCAGGAGGGCGGCTCGGTCGAGGTGATGATAGAGACCGAGAGCACAGACGATGGAAAGCACGCCGTCTTTTTCAACCGGGGAGTAGCGGCCAGCCAGGCCTACGCCAGGAGGTTCGACAACCGCAAGCCCGACAAAGTCCCCGATCGCAAGGCCTACATCTGGCTCTCGCGCGGCCTGGAAGAAGCCATGCTCGGCTTCATCGGCCGGGCCAAGAACAAGAACTGGGGCCTGAGGGCGGCGGTGTACGAATTCAACTACCAGCCGGTTCTTAGCGCCTTCAAGAAGGCTCACAAGGCCGGGGCGGACGTGAAGATCATCTACGACTCCAGGAAGGATCAGCCCAAGAAATCGACTCTAAAGGCAATCAAGCAGGCCGGCCTGCCCAAGAAGATCATGATTCCCAGGCGGGAATGCAAATCGTACATCTCGCACAACAAGTTCATAATCCTGCTACACAAAGGCAAGCCGCAGGAGGTCTGGACCGGCTCGACCAACTTCACCAAGGGCGGCATATTCGGCCAGTCGAACCTGGGCCACGTGGTTCGCGACAAGCAGGTGGCCCAATCGTATCTGGACTACTGGCAGATGCTGTCCGAAGACCCGAAGTCGAAGAAGCTCAAAGAGAGCATCGAGGATCACACTCCCGATCTCCAGTCATCCCCGAAGAAGAAAGCCGTGGCCACGATCTTCAGCCCGCGCAAGTCGCTGTACATGCTGAACTGGTACGGGGACAGCCTGGATGCGGCCAAGGAGAGCGCGCATCTGACCGCGGCGTTCGGGGTGAACGCCGTATTGGCCAAGGTGCTCGGAAAGCAGAAAGCGCAGCTTCGGTATCTGTTGCTGGAGAAGGAAGGCGACAACAGAAAAGTATATGCCGCCGACAAGGATGTTCAGGTGGCGGTCGGATCGAAATTGGGCGGCGATGCGCTCTACGGCTGGACGGAGGAGGCGCTGACCGGACTGAATCTTCATGTTTTGTATTTCCACACCAAGTACATGTTGATCGATCCTCTATCGAGCAAGCCGCTGGTGATTTCGGGCTCGGCCAACTTCTCGGACGCCTCTACCATAAGGAACGACGAGAACATGCTGGTCATCGCGGGCGACAGGAGGGTGGCCGATATTTACCTGGGCGAGTTCATGCGCCTGCACAGCCACTATTATTTCAGGGATCTCATCAGGAAGCAGAAGGGCGAGCATGTCGACAGTCTTCGTTCTTTGTATCTTGCGGAGGACGACTCCTGGACCAGGGATTATTTCAAGAAGGGGACGATCAAGTTTAAAAAGAGGGTGTTGTTTGCCCAGTGAGCGGTTTGGCGGGAGGTGATGATAGCTGATGGACGAGGAACTGTTGGAAATGATCGAGGAGGATTTTCCCGAGCAGAACAGGGAAGAGGCGAAGAAGCAACTTGAGAGGATAACCTTGCGGCACGTGATGGACGAGTCGGAGTTCAACCTGGCCAACGCTCGCAGGGCGGTGTTGCATCTGGCCAAGGGGAACATGGCGGATCTGGTTCACTATGTAGAATGCGCCATGGCCGATTTCAGGGATGTGATCTACTGGGCCTACACGACGAAAGAAGACGACCTTTGACCGCGAAGGCGGTCTCGATAAAAAAGGGGTCAGACCCCGACACTTGACACTTGGGGTTGGCGATGGGAAGCTCAAGTTATGCCTCGGGGAAAACGTATTGACTACCCAGGTGCCTGGCACCATGTCATAAATCGGGGTGCTAGGAGAGCACCGATTTTTCGGATTGAGGAAGATTGCCAGGGCTTTCTCGACATCCTTGCTGAGACGGTCGAGGAATTCGAACTGGAACTTCACGCGTATTCCTTGATGCCCAATCATTTTCATCTCCTGGTTCGAAGCCGCATGGGCAATCTGTCCGAGGGCATGCAGTTCCTGCTGAGTCACTACACGCAATGGATCAACAAGCGTCATCGCTGGGACGGGCCGGTTTTCCGGGGTCGGTTCAAGAGCCAGTTAGTGGAGGATGAAGAACATTTACGTGTGCTAATCGCCTACATTCACCTCAACCCGGTGTCGGCGAGACTTGTCCGGAAAGTGGATGACGAGGGTTGGACCAGTTTCCGGGCATACATGAAGAAAGAATCGAAGCCGGAATGGTTGACCACGTCTTTCGTTACCAGACTGTTCGGCAGCAGAAAAAAGCTGCATGCATTCGTAGAGTCATACCGGCTGGGACGCCTGGAATACTCGGACGACTTCAACCCGGATACGGGGTTGTTCAAGAACAAAGCTATTGAGAAAAAGGCAAGCAGGCAAAGAAAGAAAAAGAAAAAATCTGGAGATGGGCCTCGGAACAGGCCCATGAGAGAGACGCTGAAGAGAATCCAGGCGACGACGGGAGCAAACCTGCGTGAACTCCGGCATGCAGAGCGCGGGCCCCGGGGCGAACCCACCACGTCGATTTGCCATATGGGCGCTGAGCAGGGGAGCTGGGGTTACCCAGCGTGAAATTGCCGATGTGCTGAATGTGTCCTACTATCAGGTTGGAAGGGTTCTCGGGTACTTGCGAAAGAATGGCGCGAGTGAGCCTGTCAAGGAATGGATGAGATCATGGATTGCCAAAGAAGGCTAAGTGTCAAGTGTCGGGGTCTGACCCCTTTTTCCCAATTCCTCAGACTACACTGTTATCAGATCTGGATTCCGAGAATCAGGC
>Ga0315535_1000694_pt1 | contig 23471 bp, 22 predicted proteins | sample SalMarSW160220MG_2_FD_203092 | JGI IMG/M metagenome (GOLD analysis project Ga0315535, IMG submission 203092) | Salt marsh sediment microbial communities from the Plum Island Ecosystem LTER, Massachusetts, United States - Salt Marsh Sediment SW1602-20 ... | reverse complement strand
TTCTGTAGCCCGTCGCGTTTTTGACCAGCAGGACAATATGGTCTGAGGCATCCAGGTTCTTATCTTTCTTTGTGAGCCTTGATCGGCGTGCTATATAAGCCTCACATCCCAGGATCGGTTTGATACCCCGTTTGGTGGCTTCATTATGAAACTCCTTAACACCGAACATGTTTCCGTGATCGGTAATGGCTACAGCCCTCATCCCGTCGTCGATGGCTTTTTTAAGCAATTCGGGAATGCTGGCCGCACCATCAAGGATTGAATACTGCGTATGGACATGCAGGTGGCAAAACCCTATATCATCACCGGAGGGTTCCTCTTTCCGGCTCTCCTTTCCGGTCGCTTCCTCCTTAAGATCCGGCTCTTCATGGTTTGAAGTGTGTGAAAGTCCGAAAGGTTTGATTTTCCCGGGGTGCCGTGCAATAAAACCACTGTATTGTTCGGGGCTCAGATCCAGGCTTTCCGGAGTAATCACTTTTAGCCTGAGCAGCTCCAGGAAACACATGGCAGTGGCTTCCACATCTGCGGCAGCATTGTGGGCTTGTTGAAATTGTGCCTCAAACAGGTGTTTATAAAGCTCCATCAGTTTCGGAGGTTTGAATTTACCTCCCCTGCCACCTGGTAGTCTCAGGGTATCGGTGCTGGAACGCATGGTGCATACCTGTTTCTTATCCAGGAAGCTGGTTTCAAGGCCACTTCGCACAAACTCGGCGCCAAGTGCATTGATATCAAAATTGATGTTGTGCCCTACAAGAACCCGGGCAAGATCCAGTGAATCATTAAAAATGGAGAGGGCTTCTTCCAGGGGAAGGCCCTGTGATTTTGCTTTTTCCGTTGAAATTCCATGAACCTTTTCAGCTGAATAGGGTATCTCAAAACCATCAGGGCGGATCAGCAGATTGTTGTGCCCTGTCAATGCCCCGTATTCATCATGAACCTGCCAGGCAATTTGTACGACTCTTGGCCAGTTATCTACCTCATTGATAGGGGCATTGTCCCGCTTGGGCAATCCGGTGGTTTCTGTATCAAATATGATGAACATGGGGAGTAAAGTTAGGGTAAATCGCCCCACAATTCACCCATGTTCATAAATTCATTGAATTCCATATAATCCTTTGCATATTATCCGATTAATGCTACCTTTGCGGTTCTTAAAAATGTAGGTAATCATTAAATAATTTAAAGAGTATGCCAGCAAAGATCAGATTACAAAGACAGGGTCGCAAATTCCAGGCGATCTACTCTATTGTAGTTGCTGATAGCAGGGCGCCACGTGATGGTAAATTTATTGAATCATTGGGTCAGTATAATCCCAATACCAATCCTGCTACCATTGTTTTGGACTTCAACAAAGCCTTAGAATGGCTGCAGAAAGGCGCTCAACCTACCGATACATGTAGAGCTATCTTATCCTACAAAGGAGTATTGTACAAGAAACACCTGCTTGAAGGTGTAAGAAAAGGAGCTTTTGACGAAGCTGAGGCCGAGAAGAGATTCCAGGCTTGGATGACTGAGAAAGAGCAGAAAGTCCAGACCGGCAGGGACAAACTCAAATCGGCGAAAGAGAACCTTGAAAAGACCCGCCTTGAAACGGAATCAAAAATCAGGGAAGAAAGAGCTCAGGAGATTGCCAAAAAAAGGTCAGCGCTTATAGCTGCTGAGGAAAAAGCCAAAGCTCCTGCAGAGGAGGCAGTAGAAGAAGAAGTTAAGGAAGAAGTCGCTGAGGAGCCTGTAGCAGAGGCAGATCCCGTTGAGAAGACTCCTGCAGCAGAGGAACCTGTTGAAGAGACTCCCGTTGAAGAGACTCCTGCAGAGGAGCCTGTAGCTGAGGCAGAATCCGAAGAGGCACCTGTTGAAGAGGCATCTGTTGAAGAGACTCCCGTTGAAGAGACTCCTGCAGAGGAGCCTGTAGCTGAGGAAAAACCTGCTGAGGAAAAGAAGAAAGAGGAATAGTTTCTCCCAATGACGGTTCAGGGTGGTATAAATGCCGGGAAAATCTCTAAGCCGTATGGACTCCAGGGAGAAGTTCATATCATACTCGACCCTGCAGCAGCAAAGTATATAAAAGATGGTAACCCGTTGTTCATCGATCTGAATGGACAGCGGGTTCCTTTTTTTATTGAGTCGGCCGATCTGGTTACCAAGGATCAGGCCATTGTCAAATTTGAATTCATTGAAAGTGTCGAAGAAGCCAGGAAGGTCTCAGGTAGCGAGGTATTTCTTGATCCGGGACATGTTACGGGATCTCCAGGGGAAGAAGAGATGAACAGCCGGATTGTTGGGTACCAGGCTTATGATGAGAAGTTGGGTCCTCTTGGAAGAGTCATTGAATATCTGCCCAATGAAATGAACCCGGTATGGCTTATCGATTTTTCAGGAAAGGAACTGATGGTCCCGGCCGCAGAAGAATTTATTCATAAAATTGATCACCGTAAACAGACTCTGTATCTGAATTTGCCGGAAGGGATCACCAAATTGTAACACTTCGCTCTTTTGATCGTCTTTGGTTCAAATAAAAGTTACATCCAAAGTTAAAAACAATGAAAAGACCGTGCACAACACCCACAGCAATTGCTTTACTTATCATGATCAGCGGATTCGGATTTACCGGTCTGTTTGCACAGGAAACTCGTGATCTGAAGCCCTTTAATGGCATCGGTATCGGAATCAGCGCCGATGTTTATTATACAACAGGCAATACCCATGAAATAAGGATTGAAGGAAACCAGCAGGATGTGAAGGATTTGATCACCCAGGTGGAGGATGGATATCTGAAGCTGAAGTATGACGATTGGAAAACGAAGCGGTCCAAACTGACCATCCACATCACTTCCGCAGAGCTTGAAAAGGTCTCCATGTCAGGTTCGGGAAAATTCATAGCAGACAAGCCCATCAGTTCGGAGGAGATGCAGATAGCCGTGTCGGGAAGTGGTTCCATATTATTCTCTGCCCTTGATGCCGAAGAGGTTGAGGTAAAAATCTCCGGTTCGGGAAATGTAAATCTGGAGAAAGGTTCAGGTGAAGAAATGGATGTTAAAATCAGCGGATCTGGCAAAATCCTGGCTGAAAATTTTGAAGTGGAAGAGTTCTCGGTGGCCATTAGTGGATCGGGCAGTTGCAGGATTACTGTGAAAGACGAGTTGCAGGCAAGAATCTCAGGAAGCGGAAGTGTTTATTATCATGGAAATCCCCAGGTAAATACGACATCATCAGGATCAGGTAAAGTTAGGTCACTATAAGATACGGAGCACCCCTCCCTCAAGGAGGAAGGGGATAACAGGAGCGGTTGTGCAATCACAACCACACCGGGCTGTCTGCCAAAGCAGGCAGCCTTTTTCTTTCACAAAAGAATTTAATACATTGTACCAGTGAAATAAGACAGTTAACCGACTATGTTTAACCAAATGGAAAGATGATGAAAAGAAGATTTACTTTGCTGGTTATATGCGGAATGGTTGTAACGGGAGCGCTGGCGCAGAGGCAAACTGCAGTGATTAATAAAGCTTCGGTTGATCCGGTGATTGACGGGATCGTAGATGATGTCTGGGCTGAGGCCGAGGCAGAAAACAACATCGATCGGCCTACACTGGATTCACTGGATGTTCCTGTTGTCCCTACTCTTGGAGAACCCGGAGAAACAACCTGGCAGGGCCTGTGGACCTATGATGGCATTTATATTCTCCTCAGGGTTACCGATGATGCGTTCTATCCCCACTATATGGTGCCTGACGCGGTCAGCTGGGAGTATGACAAACCGGAACTCTATTTTGATGTCAATTACGACCTGTTGGATGGTGAGGGACCTGTTACCGCTGGCAGCGGACACTACCAGTTTGCCCCGGCATTTATAGATGGATCCAATGACGGTACGGTTGTAACGGAAGGCAATGGTGTATCACATGCCTTTTTGGTTGAAGAGCCAAATTATACCGCGGAGTATTTCATCCCCCTTACGGTTCTTCTGGACAGGGATGGAGAAGGAGTTGACCTGACTGAAGAGGTTGGATTCGATGTGGTCATCATTGACAGGGATCCCGGAGATACTGGGAACAGGGCTGCAGTATGGTCCAATGTGGGCGAAGTTGATGGTTCCTGGAGCAACATGGACGATTGCGGAATCCTCACCTTTGATGGTGCGGTAATAGATGCTTATGTTGAAGAAATTACACTTGTGGGAGGTGAGATCACCGAAAACAACGGCAAGCTTCAGATCCAGGCCACAGTTCTTCCGGAAAATGCTTCCAACAAAAGTTTAACATGGACCATCAGTAATGAAACCGGAAAAGCCACCATTGATAAAAACGGGGTGGTTACCGGTATCATTGATGGTGATGTCACTGTGACCGCTACTTCAACGGATGGAACCCTGGTTGAAGCAAGTGCCAATGTGACCATCAGCAACCAGATCGTTTCAATGGGCGAGGTGAATGTGATCAGGAATCCCAATTTTGATGACAAGGATGGCAGTCCCGCCGCTCAATGGGGCGGCTGGGGAGGAGAGGCCAATACACCTCTGCCCAAGGTGTATGGCGGAATTGCTATGTGTACTCCCATCGCCACTGAATCGGCCAACCAGTATCAATTCAGTCAGAGTGGATTAACTGCTCTGCCTGACATTGAATATTCCTTCGGTTTCGTAATCTGGGCAGATGAAGCCAGAACAGTTCAGGTTGACTTTGAAGATCCGTCCAATGAGTGGAACAGATTTGGGAGTTCAACGGATCCCCGGACCTCCTGGGAAGGAGGCCCTTCGGATTGGACCTTTGAAATTACCGATGAGCCAACCAGGTACATTTTTGATGTCACTTTTGATGACATCCGGGAGAATACGGTTCAGTTGCTTACATTCCAACTTGGAAATTTTGATATTGTTACCTATGTGGACAGTGTCGAATTGGTCAGTGTGGATGATCTGGCACGCATTACAGATTATATCCCTGTGGAGCTAATCAATGTGACCGGAGCAGAGAATGCTTCTGATGTAGCGATGGGCAACACCTTGCAGATGAGCGCGGAAGTATTGCCTGAACTGGCTGATTATCCGGCAGTGAAATGGAGTGTTGTGAATGGAACAGGAACCGCTACAATTTCTTCTGAAGGCTTGCTTACTGCGGAATCGGGGGGTACGGTGACTGTGGTGGCATCTGCTGTGGATGATAGTCATGTCAAAGGAGAAAAGGTGATTACTGTAAACTGGCCGGCAGCGGTCCGTCAAAGTAGCGTCAATACCATCACGGTCTATCCCAATCCGGCGGATAACGAGCTGAATGTTGTTCTTACCAGTGAGAACAGTACCGTAACCATTTACAACAATGTGGGGATGAAAATGGATGAGGTTATTGTAAAAGGGACTGAGCACAGATTTGACATCAGCAGTTATGCTCCTGGTATTTACTTTGTCAGGACTGAAGGCGCTGTTTCAAAGTTTGTGAAATAGGTCTACTGCAATCCTTCATAATTCTCTAGCGGAAATTAAATATATTATACACTAGTACGAAACTATGATCAAACTATTTCAATAAAAACCAGAACTATGAAAAAAGGAATTTCTACACTATTTCTTTGTGTATTGTTTGCTGTTGTTGCAACGGCACAGAAACCCAGTGCAGTATTTTATAAAGCATCGGTGAACCCTGTGATCGACGGTGTGGTGGATGATGTCTGGGCCGAGGCCGAGGCTGAACACGACATTGCTACAAATTTCGTGGATCAGGTTCCCACACTGGGACAACCCGGGGAAACAACCTGGCAGGCATTATGGAGTCCAGACGGAATCTTTGTTCTTCTCAGGGTCACAGATGATGAGTTCTATCCTTGGTACATACCGGATCCGGACGGAGAAACCTGGCAATATGATAAACCCGAACTCTATTTTGATGTTAATTACGAACTCGTTGATGGTCTCGGGCCCAGTGTAAACCAGGGGCATTACCAGGTGGCCCCCGCCTTTGCCGAAGGACTGAATGACGGTACACCTCTGACCTGTGATTTCAATGGTCTTGACGGGTCCATTATTGATTATGCTTTTATGGTGGAGGAACCAAATTATATCGCCGAGTATTTTATCCCATTCTCAGAACTTGTTGACAAAGACGGAATTGCAATTGATCTGACCGGAGAGATTGGATTTGATGTATACGTCATTGACCGGGATCCCGGGGATGCTGCAGAGCGGATTGCAGTCTGGGCCAATGATGGTACAGTGGCATCAGCGTGGGGCAACATGGACGATTGTGGCACCGTTACCTTTGACGGTGCAGAGCAAGGCATTTATATTGATGAAATTACATTAACCGGCGGAACGATTACGGAAAACAATGGCACATTACAAATTGAAGTAGCGATTCTTCCTGAAGAGGCCACCAATAAGAACTTATTATGGAAAGTGGAAAATGGTACCGGAAAGGCTACCGTTGATAAAAATGGAGTGGTTACCGGTATCATCGATGGAGATGTCACCATTACCGCCAGTGCAACAGACGGATCATATGAAGAGGCCACCGCAACTGTGACCATCAGCAACCAGATCGTGACCAGGCCTGAGATCAACCTGATCCGGAATGGCTATTTTGACGACGTGAAACCTGATCTGACTCCTGCAGAATGGGTAATCTCAGGACAAACAGTTGTGAGTGAGGGTATTTGTATCGTTGATCCGACCGAAAGTACAAATATATGGGATTTCAGGCTGCAGCAGCTGGGAGGCTGGGGTCTGAATAATGAAGACATGTATGAGTTCAGTTTTGTGTTGTGGGCTGATGAGTCAGACACCATGAATCTGGATTTTGAGGACGCCAGAGAAGCCGTGGGTTACCAGAGGCTTGGTGTATCCACTCATGAATTGGCCCCAGGAGGAATTTCTGACTGGACCTTCGATAGTCCCACAGAGCCCACCAAGTATATTTTTGACGTGCAGTTTACATCATTGGTACCTGAGAGTAATCAGCAGTTCCAGTTCATGCTCGGGCATCACGACCCGGTGGTGTATATTGACAGCGTTGAGTTGGTCAGGGTGGACGATCTGGCCTTCCTGACGACCGATTATATTCCCGTTGAGGCGATCACAGTGTCCGGGGCTTCCACTGTTGCCCTGGGAGAAAGCATTCAGTTGAGTGCCGAGGTTTTCCCCGCTGAAGCAACACTAACAGGTGTGAAATGGATGGTTGAACCAGGATCAGGAGATGCTTCCATTGACGAAAATGGGTTACTTACTGCTGATACGGCTGGATCTGTAATTGTGAAAGCCATGGCCAAGGATGACAGTGGTGTAATGGGTACCCTGAATGTGGAGGTAACCTGGCCCCTGGGAGTTCCTGAACAAAGTGCAGGTACTTTGAAGGTATATCCCAACCCTGCTGTCAGTGAACTGAACGTTGTTCTGACCCGGGAGAACAGCACGGTAAGCATTTACAACAGTGTGGGTATGAAAATGGATGAGGTACTTGTACGCGGAACCGAGCACAGATTTGATATCAGCGCTTATGCAGCGGGCATCTATTTTGTCAGGACTGATAACGCAGTATCTAAGTTCGTGAAGTAATTGTAAAAGCAAATTTTAATGTCAGGCCTTTCAGGACCTGATGACGGTTGATCTTCCATGATCATCCAGCCTGATGATGGCAGATGGGGCCGGGGAACCGGTCTCATGCTGCCGCCATCCAACCACATGGTCCACTTCCTGAAGGATAGATGGATCGATGGCACTGAATGAGCCGGGAGCCGGTTTTCCTGAACTATTTGCAGAGGTGGATACAATGGGGACTCCTGTCAACCCGATCAGTTGCCTGCAAAATTCGTCGGTGGTGATCCTGATCCCGATGGTTCCATCCGCAGCGATAAGATTGGGAGCCAGGTTTCTGGCATCCGGGTAAATGATGGTCGTAGGTTTTAAAGCTGATCTGATGATTTCAAGGGCCTGTTCAGGAACACTTTCCAGGTATTGGTTCAACATGCTGATCTGTGCCATCAGTACAAGCATGCTTTTGCTGTCAGAGCGCTGCTTGATTTCGTAGATTCTTTGCACTGCTTCCCCGTTGGTGGCATCACAGCCGATGCCCCAGATGGTGTCGGTGGGATAGAGAATGATTCCACCCGAGGAGACCACAGCGCCTGCTATTCTGGCTTCAACGTCAATCATGCATACATTCGAGGTATACTTTGTAAAGTGCAGGGATGGTCTGTTCCTCCCTGAATTTGATGGCATGGGCACCACCCTCCCTGACCAGGCGGTCCCGCAAATCAGAGTCCTCGAGCACCTGGCGGATGGCGTCGATCATTTGTTCACGATCGTTTGGATTGATCAGCAATCCGCCTTTTCCGGCCGTCTCTTCAAGGCAGCCACCCGAGGAGGTGATCACCGGAATTCCGGAATTCAGGGCCTCAAGAATGGGGATTCCAAAGCCTTCATAGGAAGAAGGGTAGATGAAGCCGCTGGCTCCCTGGTAAATAGCCGGCAGGTCCGAAACCTGTACCTGGTCCAGAAAATGGATGTGCTTCATCCGGTTTTTCTCAATGTAACTTTTCACCTGGTTAAAATAGGCTGTTTTCCTTCCCACAACCACCAGTGGAATATCAATTTCACCCTGATGCAGCGCTTCCACGATTTTCAACAGGTTTTTCCGCTCTTCAATGGTGCCCACGTAAAGCAGGTATTTACCCGGCAGGGCAAATTGATGACGGGTATATTGAAGGGCTTCGGGGCTGACCCGGTTATAGAATTGCCTGTGGCATCCCTGATAAACCACCCTGATTCGCGATTTATCCACATTCAGGAAACGGATGATATCCTGTTTGGTCTGTTCACTTACTGCGATGATCCTGTTCACATTCCTGGCACCATATTGCACCTTTTTTTTATACAGGTACCTGTCAAATGGTTTATAGAGTTCGGGATGTTCCAGAAAAATCAGGTCATGGATGGTAATAACAGACCGGATCATGGTCCGGTGAATGCCATAGGGTATTTCATTTGAAAGACCATGAAAAATATCAACAGCATCATCACCCAGCCAATGGGTCAGCCGGAAACTTCTCCAGTAGGATCGGGAGTATTTTCCAATGGCAGTTTTCGGAAGTTTGATGGTTGTCCCTTCGGGCTCATGGAAAAGATTGGGGTCGGTGATGGAGGGGGTGTAGAGAAAGTAATCATTTTCGGGATAAAAGCGACATATGTTGGAAATAATATACCGGCTGTAGTTGCCCAGACCGCTGTAGTTGTTAAAGGCCCGTTTTGCGTCGTATCCTATCCTCATTATACTGCAACATTATACTCCCTCAGGGCATCATTCAGAGAGGTCTTTAAATCCGTGGAGGGTTTCCTTTTTCCAATGATCAGCGCACATGCCACCTGGTAGTCGCCGGCAGGAAATGATTTGGTATAGGATCCCGGGATCACCACAGACCGGGGCGGAACCACTCCTCTGGTCTCCACCGGTGAGGAGCCGGTAACATCAATGATCCGGGTTGATTTGGTAATCACCACATTGGCTCCCAGTACAGCTTCGGATTCAACTCTGACACCTTCCACCACGATGCTGCGTGAACCGATGAAACAATTGTCTTCAATAATGACGGGGGCTGCCTGGACCGGTTCAAGTACCCCGCCAATTCCAACGCCGCCACTGAGATGCACATTTTTCCCGATTTGGGCGCAAGACCCAACGGTAGCCCAGGTATCCACCATGGTTCCCTCTTCTACATAGGCCCCGATATTTACGTAGGAGGGCATCAGGATAACACCTTTGGAAATGTATGATCCATACCTGGCAACGGCATGGGGAACCACCCTTATTCCCTTTTGTTTATATCCGCTTTTAAGGGGGATTTTGTCATGAAACTCGAAGGGAGGAACCTCGATGGTTTCCATTTGACGGATTGGAAAATAGAGTATAACGGCTTTTTTAACCCAATCATTCACCTCCCATCCTTCAGACCCTTTCTGTGCTACGCGCAGAACTCCCCGGTCCAGCTGGTCCACCACTTCTGAAATGGCATTACAAACTTCCGGCTTCATTAATAACTCCCGGTTTTCCCAGGCTTCTTCAATGGTCTTTTTCAGGCTCATTTGCTATCCTCATATTACTTGCTCCCAAAAGTAACAACTTTCACGACTCTTGCTGCCAGGTATATGACCACAAGCGTGAATATTATGGTTGCTCCGGAAGGAATATTCAAATAGTAGGACACAATCAACCCCAGGAATGAAGCCAGGAATCCCAGGATTACAGATGCAATCAGAATTTTATCAAACCTATTGGTAAAAAGGTTGGCGATATTCTGGGGAATGGTCAGAACGGACAACACCAGAATAATACCTGCAATCCGGATGCTCATGACAATGGTAAGTGCTACCAGGATGATCAGCATGTAATTGAACAGCATTACAGGTATTCCGCGGGATTTGGCAAACTGTTCGTCGAAGGAAACATAGAGTATCGGCCTGTAAAAGATGGCAAAAAAGGTTGAAACCACCAAAGCAAGAGCGAACATCAGCCAGAGGTCTTGGGCACTGACGGTGATGATGCTGCCAAACAGAAAACTCATCAGGTTGGGTGCGTATCCGGGGGTAAGGTATACAAAGATGATACCCATGGCCATACCCAGGGACCACATGATGGCAATGATGGAGTCATTCCTGAGGATTTTCCTCCGGGTTAGATTTTCTGTGGCCAGTGCGGCAATGATAGCAAAAACAGCTGCTCCGGCCAGGGGTGGAAATCCAAGAAAATATCCCAACCCTACTCCCCCGAAAGATGCATGGGTAATCCCTCCGCTGATAAACACCATTCTCCTGGAAACAATGTATGTGCCGATGATCCCGCAAGTGACTGACATAAGGATCGCTGCCAGCAGTGCATGCATGAAAAAATCGTAACTGAAAAGTTCCAGTATATCCATGGCTTATTGATTATGGGTTTTCATTACCCGGTGAGGAACCGTACCATGGGTGATGATCTCAATGGGACAATTATAAACCTTTAGCTGTTCTTCACTGATCTCATTGGAGGCATGGTAGTGAAGATCGCGGTTCACACAGGCAATGGTTTTAATATAGGGTGATATGGTGCCAATATCATGGGAAACAAGAAGAATGGTCATGGATTCATTCAATTCCCGGAGAAGTCCGTATAACTCCAACTCAAAACGGTTATCCACATGGGTATCGGGTTCGTCCAGGACAAGCAACCTGGGTGAAGAAACAATGGCACGGGCAACCATGGTCCGTTGCAGTTCACCACCGGAAAGTTCCCCGATGGATCTTGTTTGCAGGTCTTCCAAACCCACCTTTCCAAGAATACTATCCAGCTGTTTTTTGTGTGCACCCCCGGATGGACGTTTCAGACCGATTCGGTAATCGAGTCCGGAAGCAACGACTTCTCTGACGGTAATGGGAAATTGAGCATCCACCTGATTCCCCTGTGGCAAATACCCGATCTCGGAACGTTGGATGAAATAGCTTACCTCCCCTTTCAGGGGTTTCATGATGCCCATCAGGATCTTCAGGAGTGTGGTTTTTCCACCCCCGTTGGGACCAATAATTCCAATGAAGTCATGCTCCATGACAGAGAGGGACACATTGGACAGGACCACATTCCCCTGGTAGCCTGCATCCAGGTTGCTGATTTGAACGAGGGGACTTTTCATTACAAAGCTCCTTTTAATTGGGTTGCAATGAACAACATCTGGCTGTGCCAGTCGGGCGCAAGCGGATCGAAAAACACGACCCTGGCCCCTATCTCTGCAGCAAGTACCTGTGCATTCTTCTGGTCAAACTGCTTTTGCAGAAAGATGGTTTTAATGTGATGAATCCTCCCCAGATCCGCCATTTTCTTCATATGGGCAGGAGAGGGATTTTTTCCTTCCAGTTCCAGAGGAAGTTGTTCCAGGCGGTAATCTCTTGCAAAATAGGTTAATGCCGGGTGATAGATCATGAAGCTCCTGTGGTCAAGGCCCGACATCATCGTACTGATCTCCTTGTCCAGTGATTCGATTTCCCCCAGGAGCACCTCCAGGTTGGATGTAAGTAATTCTTTCTGATCAGGCAGAAGATTGGTAAGCGCCTCAACCATATTGGATGCGATCAACGCGGCATTCCTGGCTGACATCCATATATGGGGATCGGTTCCTCCGTGGTGATGGCTGTCCCCTTGATCCCCATTTTCATCACCATGGATAAGCAGTATTCCGGTGGAGAGATCCACCACCTCCATATCCGGATTAACGGAACTGATTTTTTCCATCCAGCTGAGTTCGAAACCCACATATCCAATCCTGAAATAGAGTTTCGAACGGTCCAGTTTAGTCAGCTGTGAAACAGTAGGTTCATAGGTGGCAGGATTGGCTCCAGGTGGTATCATTACATTCACTTCCACCAGGTCTCCCGCCAGTTGCTCCAGGAAATACTTCTGGGGGAGGATACTAACGCATACAACCGGCTTTTCTGTACCGGGATGATTTCCCGTATTGCAGGCCTGAGACAGGATGATCAGCATCAGGAGAAGAAAAGATCTATTCATTTTTTCCTTTTATAAACAGTTGTTTAAAGGGTGTATTTTTGGGTGGAACCGGATCAAACCCATGGCCACCCCATGGATGACAACTGAGAATTCGTTTTGTTCCTAACAACAGACCGACCACCGGACCATGTTTTCTCAATGCTTCTATGGCATACTGGGAACAGGTGGGATAATACCTGCAGGTTTTGGGGAGCAGGGGAGAGATCACCCACTGGTAAATTTTTACCGGAACAATCAGCAAAAACACAAAAAGTGCCCTGATCCACCTGATCAGAAAGAAGTTGGATAATTTGTGGATTGGGTTCCTGGTTTCTTTCATGACTTGGATTACCGAGAAGCAAAATTAACAATAATAACGTACTTATTTAGACACTTTCTTTCGCAGTATATTTTCAATTTTATGTAAATTCACCACTTAATTTTACAATGAATAAGTAAGTTCGATCATTAAAGAACAAATTGTAACCATGAAAGAAGCTGTTGCCATATTATGTGCCGGGGGACCGGCGCCCGGAATAAACACTGTGATCAGTTCTGTGACCAAGATTTTTAACAACAATGGTTATAACGTAATTGGGATTAACGGAGGATATAAAAGTCTTTTTTCTGAAGAACCCTCTTTCGAATATCTGGATTTTGATTACGCCGATCAGATTTACAGCCGGGGTGGTTCTGCTTTGAAAATGAGTCGGTATAAACCAAAGGATGAGGAGTTTAAAACTGATTTTTTCAAAAAGAACAATGTAAAATTATTGGTTACCATTGGGGGTGATGATACAGCATCTACAGCCAACAGGCTTGCAAAATACCTGGCCAAGCAAAAGATGGATGTGAAAAACATCCACGTTCCCAAGACCATCGACAATGACCTGCCCCTTCCTGAGGGAACACCGACATTCGGATACCATTCGGCCAAAGAAGAAGGTGTTCGTATTTCCTCAACAATCTATGAAGATGCCCGCACCAGCGGGAACTGGTTTGTGGTTAGTGCCATGGGCCGGGAGGCAGGTCACCTGGCTTTCGGGATCGGAACAGCCTGTCACTATCCGATGATCATCATCCCTGAAATGTTTAATAAAACCAAGATTACTTTTGATAAGATCACCCGCATGGTGATTTCTTCCATGGTCAAGCGCCGAATTCTTGGTATCGACTATGGTGCAGCCATGATCAGTGAAGGCGTTTTTCATTTCATGAGCGATGAGGAGATCATCGCTACAGGGATCAATTTTACCTACGACGACCATGGACACCCCGAATTGGGGAATGTAAGCAAGTCGCACATCTTTAACATGTTGACTCAGCAGCATCTGAAAACCTTGCGGATCAATGTGAAAAGCCGGCCAGAGGAGATTGGCTATGAACTTCGATGCTGCAGGCCCATTGCCTATGACCTTTCCTATGCCACCCGTCTAGGACTGGGTGTATTTACACTTTTTAGCAGGGGAGAGACTGGTTGCATGACCACCATTAGTCGTGAAGGAAACATCACTCCGCTCTACCTGAAGGATGTGGAAGATGAAAACGGCAAGGTAAAACCCAGGCTTGTGAATGTGGATTCTGAGAAGGTTCAGCTGATTTTTAGAAACAACCTTCACTATCTAACAAAGGAAGATTATCGTGCTGCCAAGAAGTTTGTTAAGAATCCAGAAGAGTATGATTTTCTGAAGATACTGAATTGGGATGAGTAGTCTTTGCCCGGTGCCATTGATTTGTTTGAATTAATGACTTATTTTTAAAAGAAAAAACATGGCACAGGGGATCAGGAAAAAAGGAACCATTGGAATATTGACTGGTGGAGGGGATGTACCGGGATTGAATCCGGCCATCCGTGCTGTTACCATTCGCGCCCTCAGGGAGGGTTACCAGGTCATCGGACTTCGAAAGGGGTGGTCCGGGATTACAGAGATTATCCGGGATAAGAATGCAGACAATTCGGAACATTTTGTGATTCTGTCTGAGCAGATTGTGAATAAAGCGGGCAGAACCGGCGGTACATTTCTGCATACCTCCAGGGTTAATCCCGGCAAAATTAAGAAGGAGGATGTCCCAACCCATCTGAAATCCTCCTATAAAAAGGAGATTAACGACCTTACACCGGAGGTACTTGAGAACCTTGCTTTTCTTGGAATAGATTTTCTGATTCCCATCGGGGGTGATGATACCCTCAGTTATGGTGTCAGACTTTACCAGGAAGGGTTCAAGGTAATTGCTATCCCGAAAACCATGGACAATGATGTTCCCGGAACCGATTACTGCATTGGGTTCAGTACATGTGTTACGCGGACCATCAATATGACCAATACACTCAGGACATCAGCCGGATCCCATGAACGGATACTGGTCATGGAGGTATTTGGCCGTTATGCCGGTTTTACAGCCATGATACCCACCATGGCAGGAGCCGCCAACCGCTGTGTGATCCCCGAGCATCAGTTCGATGTGACCCGTCTGACCGAGCTGCTTGTGGAAGACAGGGTCCAGAATCCCAGCAACTATTCGGTAGTCCTGGTCTCGGAAGGGGCCACTTTCAAGGGAATGAACGAAATGATGATCAGGGACGGTGTAAAAGATGCCTACGGGCATATGAAACTTGGGGGTATCGGAACGGCTGTGGCAGATATGATCAAGAAAGAATCAGCACAATTCAACCATGGACGCCCCGTCAATATCATCAGTCAGCATCTGGGCTACCTGGTTAGGGGAGGTGATCCCGATGCCATTGATTCCATAGTTCCCATGGCCTACGGGAACCTTGCGCTGGATCTGATCCTGAAAGGGATTCACGGCCGTCTGGTTGTTTTACGGAACGGAAGGTATGACAATGCTCCGCTGGATGTGGTCACAAGTTCAAAGAAACTGGTGGATGTGAAGAAGCACTATAACACCGAACGTTTACGGCCCCATTTCAAGAGCTTTGAATTTCAGCCCCTGTTTATCATGAGTGGGATGTAATGCAAAATCGCTACTCTATATAAATCCAGGCGGTTTCGATGACATTTTCGCGAATGGGCCCAAGTGCATTGATTGCCGCCTGAATCGATTCGAATGAGCTGGCCGTTACCAGGTTGAAGCTGTAAGGACCTGCCATAATCTTGCCATCATACCCCTGGTTTTTGATTTGTGTGGAATACTCATCGGCATAGGCAGAGGTTTTAAACGCCCCGACGATAATATGAACTTTCGATGTGGCAGCCTCTTCGCAGGCAGCCAGCTTTATCATAGCTTCATCCAACTGCATCCTGGCCAGCGCAAGCTGATCATCCATATCCTTGGTGCCAGAAACCTGAGATTTAAGGGTAGCGTTTTCAGCCACCATGGCATCAATCTGTTCCTGGGACATGGATGGCTTCTGGAACAAACTGCATGAAGAGACAAGCAGTGTGAGCAAAATGATACCAACAAAATTCTTCATAACCTTAGTGTTTTGATTCTCGATAATAAAGATACGGATTTTCCTTCAACCAGGGATTGGAATGCAAACCCCAGTTGTTAATAATTCTATATGGTTGTAAATCAAGTTTATAAGATGGTTTTTTCTATCTTTGTTATATGAAAGGAGAATTACCGGAATCTCTTTTGCTGGCAGCCCGGGACTATTTGTGGATGCTTTCCAGGAGATATCCCCAGAATGCTTCATTGAAACTGGTGGGTGATAAATTCATGTTATCCAGAGATATGAGACAGGTACTCTACAGGGGGATTGCTTCCGAAGAGAAAGCTCTTGAACGGAGACACAAAATTGGCCGTATCAAGGAGGGAGACCTGGTACTGGTGGACGCTTACAATGTCTTGTTTACTGTCAACAACTATCTACTCGGGAAACCCCTTTTCATATGCAATGATGGGATGCTGCGTGATGCCGGTGAAATGAGGGGCAGAATAATCAATAAACCGGTTTTTACCAGATCTGTTGGTCTTATGCTGGATAGCTTGAAGGAATGGGCTGGATCAACTTTCATACTTTACCTGGATGAGCCGGTATCCTATAGCGGCAGACTCTCCATTGAATTATCCAAGGATATGGTTCAAATGGACATTGATGGTGAAGCATTGACTGTGAAATCCCCCGACCATATGCTGAAGCATGAGCGAAGTGATGCCATATGCACTTCAGACTCTGCCATTATCGATTTTTATTCCGGCAGGATCATTGATTTGCCCAGGTTTTTACTTGAAAAATATTTTCAACCTGAATTTCCTTCCCTGATCAAGTAGATGAGGGCTTATTCAGCGTTAGGGATTTCAGGAAGATAAAACCTGGTTGTAATCGGGAAGTGATCCGAATACTCATTTTTAATTCTTTTAAACTGATATGGAATAAAAGGATCACTGTACATGATATAATCAATTCTGAAGGATGGAAGTTCCCCGGCATAAGTGTTTCCGAAACCACGGCCAGCCTTTCTGAAGGCATCGTACATCCCTTTTTTTATTTTCCTGTACGCGAAAGATTGAGGGGTGTCATTGAAGTCCCCCATGACGATGACCGGATAGGGGGAATCCTTGATATAGTTAGCGATCATGGCAGCCTGTTCGGCTCTCCGGATAAAAGCAGATTTCAGTCTGGATCCGATTTTTCTGATCTCTTTTATCTGCTCGTTGTTGTAAGTGAATTTTACAGTATCCATGAAGATATAGTTCTCTTCCCTGAACCCGATGGATTCAAGGTGAAGGTTGAAAACCCGGATTGTATCCCCGTTGATACAATGGTCGGTATACATGGCTGCATTGGCTATGGAATTAAAAGGGATCCGGCTTCGTTTGATGATTGGGAAAGAGCTGTAGGTGGCAATACCGAATCCGCTTATGCTTGCAGGAGTGGAGGTATAATAAATGGCTGAATACGGACAGAAAGGCAGTTCTTTAGCAATATTCTGGCTGCGCTGGCCCTTCCCTTCGGAATAAAACTCCTGAAAACAAATGATATTTGGGGATTGTTCACGGAGGAATTTGAAAAGGTTTTCTCTGGTCTTGGGGTCTTTGTTCCATTGATAGAGATTAAAAGCCCTCACATTATAGGACAATACTTTGAAAACCCTCTCCGTGTTTGCTTCCCCGGAAGGTTCAATATGATTACCATTGATTGGTAGCAGGTTGGTGAGATGGTTCCAGCCCAGCAATACCGCCACCAATGAGATTAAAATCTCCTTTTTAAGCCGGATCATCCAGTAGCAAATAAAGATCAGGTTCACCATCAGGAGATAGGGATAAGCCAGCCCAAAGAGCGCAGGAAGAAACAATTTTGCCGGATTGATAAAGGGGGCAAGGTAAGAGAACAGCAGTCCGGCTGCTACAATGAGGTTAAAGATCAATATAAGTTTATCTGTGAATTTTCTCACGGGACTATTTCTTACCACTCATTTTAAAGAGCATCTCTTTTTCCCTGGCCGACAGGCTTTCATAACCCCCTTTTGAAATCTTTTCAAGGATTTCATCAATTTCTTTCTGCTCGGCAATTTTCTGCTTTTTATATTCAAAATCGTCGACAGGGCGCTTATGCGTGACCTTCATTGTCTGCTTTCCCGGTTTAAACCAGGTGGAAATCCGGTCCATCATGCGGTCAAAACCACGTAAGATGTCCTTCCCCTGCCTGTAATAATAGGCAAACAGAAATCCCAGCAGGGCACCCCCAATGTGGGAAATTTTGCCCCCGGTGTTCACTGAGAAGTCCACCATGGAGGTCAGGATAAACATGACCAGCGCGATGTATCCGATCTTCACAGGTCCAATCAGCACCAGGTGCATCCTTCTCTCGGGCCGGTAAACCGCGGTAGCTACAACCACGGCCATCACCGATGCCGAAGCTCCCAATGCCACGGCATGGTCCCTCACCTGGGCAAAAACAGGGAAGAGGTTATAAAACAGGACAAACAGCACTCCGCCTGTCAGCCCCCCCAGCAGGTATGTGCTGAGAAGCTTTTTTAATCCCAGTTCCTGGATAAAGACAGTTCCGAACCAGAATAACCAGAGCATGTTGAACAGGATATGAAAAAAACCTTCATGCAGAAACATATAGGTGATCAGTGTCCAGGGCCGCCTGCCGAGCATCGACGGGTTGGAAGGAAGGGCAAGAAACCTCAGGAATTCATCGTAGAGTTCATTGGAATTTGACAACAGGAGGACGATCCTGACAATTTGCACTACCAGGAACAGCCCCAGGTTCAGGTAGATCAGTTTGTGAAGGGCATTTCCGGTCCTGAAGGAATCTTTTATTTCGTCAATAATACTCATAGATTCAGGGCATTAGTAAAAATTTTTGGTGAACCTGTTCCAGTACTTGATCAGGATAAAACCAAAAATCATACCACCCAGGTGGGCAAAATGGGCGATGTTGTCACCGGTTTGGGTAATACCCAGGAATAATTCCAGAGCTCCGAATCCGATGACCAGCCATTTGGCTTTGATGGGGAATGGAATGGGAATAATGAACAACGGGGTGTTCGGGAAGAGCATGCCAAATGCAAGCAGCACACCATACACAGCACCTGAAGCGCCGATTGTGGGGATTCGCAGTGCATGAGCCAGCGCATTAAAAGAATTCCCTGGTCTGAGAATCTCTGACAGCAGCTTGGTATTGATCCTGTCGACCGAATAGGCGGTTTTTAAGGCTGCCACATCCGGAGCCAGCTGAATATACATGACAAGTTCATGGAAAAATGCAGCTCCCAGTCCGGTGGCCAGGTAATAGATCAGGAAGCGCTTGCTGCCCCAAACACTTTCAAGGTTTTTCCCAAAGATAAAGAGTGCCCACATGTTAAAAAAGATATGGGCCAAACCGCCATGCATGAACATGTGTGTGACCAACTGCCATGGTCCGAATAAGGGGGATTGAAAATAGTAAAGCCCCAGCACTGCACTCAGGTTAATTTGCAATACACGCTCAAAGAACATGGTGCCAAGGAACATGACCACATTGATAATAAGTAAGTTCTTTACTACAGGGGGTGTATTGCCCAATCCTCCGGTCAAATAGCGACTCATATTTCTAAGTTTTAAATTGATTGTCCAGTTCTTCTTCTTCAAGGATCTTCACAATGAGTTTACCGGACGGGGTATAGTTGGGGGTGGAACAGGCGAACAGCTCGTCGGTGAGTCCCTGCATTTCAATTTCTGACAGCTGATGTCCATATCTGATGGCTGATGATCTGGCTGCAGATCTTGCTATCTTTTCTGTGGTCCCCAGTTCCATATTTTCGTCCAGGGATTTGTATTGTTCAATCATCATGTCCAGTAAATCAACGGCTTCTTTGCCCGATGCATTCAGGTCTGAAGGCATTCCGTGGATCACCATACGCTGGTTGCCAAAATCCCTGATATCGAATCCCCATTTTTCCAGATCTTCCAGCATGCCAAGGCATATCTGATAATCTTCGGCATTGAGCCTTACGGTCTCGGGGAAAAGGGATTGCTGTGCCAGGGGTTTCTGTTCACTTCTTGACCGTATCATTTTTTCATACAGAATCCTTTCATGAGCCCTACGCTGGTCAATCACCATCACTCCTGATTTAACAGGGGAAAGGATGTATTTGTTCTTGATCTGAAGGTATTTACTTCCCTTTTGTGCTGATGCCGGCATGGGGTCAAACAGCTGCTCCCACCCTTCAAACCTTTCATCCAGGTAAGGTAAGGCGTTTTTTTCGCGCTGGTAACTATTTTCTCCTTCAAACGGATTATACGAAGGATTGGTATCAATTGCCGGAGTTTTTATCTCGGTGTTCCTGGTGAGTACAGGTATATCAATGACACCTTCCTTTCCAAAATCCAGGGAGGGGGATAGGTTGTGTTTTCCGATTGCTTTCCTGACTGCCGCCAGGAGAATTTGCCAGATGGCCCGCTCATCCTCAAATTTCACCTCTGTCTTTGAAGGATGAATATTCACATCGATCCTGGCGGGGTCCGTTTCAAAAAAGATGAAGTAGGAAGGAATATGATCGGAGGAAAGGATCTGTTCATAGCCACTGATGACTGCTTTGTGGAAGTAGGGATGTTTGATAAACCTGTTGTTCACAAAGAAAAATTGCTCTCCGTATGTTTTCCGTGCGTGTTCCGGTTTTCCGATAAAACCGGTAATCCTGATGATCGAGGTTTCCGTTTCAAGAGGGATCAGGTAGGCATTGGTGGCCTTGCCAAAAATCCCAATCACCCGCTGACGGAGGTTTCCTGCTGGAAGCTGCAGAATTTCAGTGTCATTGTGATACAGAATGCACCTGATCTCCTTGTGGGTAAGGGCAATGTGGTTGAATTCTGTGATGATGTGACCCAGTTCCGTGTGATCGCTTTTAAGAAACTTCCTTCGGGCCGGAATATTGAAGAAGAGGTTCCTGATTTGGAAGGTGGTTCCGGGATTTGTTTGAACCGGTTCCCGTTCATCAAGTTTTGTGCCTGAAATCCGGATCAATGTTCCCAATTCATCTTCCGGCCTTCGTGTTTTCATTGTTACTTCTGCCACAGCTGCAATGGAAGCAAGGGCTTCGCCCCTGAATCCTTTTGTCCGGATGGCAAACAGGTCATTGGCATCGGTAATTTTAGACGTGGCATGCCTTTCGAAGCAACGTACGGCATCGCCTTCTGACATCCCTTTCCCGTCATCCGAAACCTGGATCAGTGTTTTCCCGGCATCTTTTACCTGCACTGTAACCGTTGAGGCCCCTGCGTCGACTGCATTTTCCATCAACTCCTTCACTACCGAAGCAGGTCGCTGGATCACCTCGCCCGCAGCGATCTGATTGGCAACCGAATCACCTAATACATGGATGACATCAGACATCTACCTGAAGAATAAGAGATATGCAAGTAGTAACAGGACTGCAAGAATGATCGCCAGCCTGATGTTTGAACTTCTGGTTGCTTTGACCTTGGCTTTCTGTCGGGCCTGACGAAAGGAGCCCCGTTTAATGGTGGTCCGGTTGGGGTCCGATGGGAGTTTGATACCCATCTCCTGTCTGATCTGCCTGATCCGCTCCTCTCTCTCCTCTTTCTCCGGATCCCAGTAACGGGGTGTATACTCGAATCTTTTGTGCCCCGGGAGTTTTATAAACCTGGGTATTCCCATAGCTATTCGTTTTGCCTGTAAAGGTAATAAAAGTAAAAGTTTTATACTTTTGGTTTTATGAAAGCTATAATTGAAGCAAATCTTTCTGAAGCCAGGGAGGTGTTGTCTGAATTCATTTCAACACCGGCAAGCATTGAGGCCGTTGTTTCGGGAGCTCAAATTCTGACAGACGCCATCCGCAGAGGAAAAAAAATCATCTCTTGCGGAAATGGCGGATCCATGGCCGATGCCATGCATTTTGCTGAAGAGCTTTCAGGACAGTTCAGGAAGAAGCGGAAGGCGCTGCCTGCCATTTGCATTTCAGATCCGTCCCACATCACCTGCGTTGCCAATGATTTTGGTTTTGATGAGGTGTTTTCCAGGTATATTGAGGGCACGGGACAGGAGGGGGATGCCCTGCTGGTGATCAGTACTACCGGCAACTCCATGAATCTGATCAAAGCCGTGGAAACAGCAAAGGAGAAGAAAATGAAGGTAGTGGGACTGACGGGGAAGACAGGTGGTTTGCTGGCAGGAATGGTGGATGCTGAGATTCGTGTAAAGGGCAGGAAGTACTCGGACAGGATCCAGGAGATGCACGTTAAAATTATTCATATCCTGGTCCAGCTCATTGAACAGGGGCTTCAATAAAGGGGCCATTCCTTTCGAAACAGCCCCTTTTCCGGATTGGCTTATTTATCCAGGATTATTTTGTGCCTGCTGTAAACCTGATGGGCATGACCACCCTCACCTTCACAGGCTTTCCTCGTTGTTTTCCGGGATTCCAGTCGGGCATGTTCTTGAATACTGCCAAGGCCGGAGCCTCAAATTCCTTATGGGAACTACTGGCCACGGTTATATCTTCCAGTTTCCCTGAGCCTTTTACAAGGAACTGAACATTCACTTCTCCGCTGATCCCTTTGGCCTTTAATTCCGGAGGATATTCCAGGTTGGAGTCAATGTAGGCTTTCAAAGCCGTCCTGCCCCCGGGAAACATGGGCATGTCTTCCACCACATAGAATACTTCTTCTTCCCCGTCCTGATTGATAACAGGTTTCTTCCCGGAGCCATCGGAGGCATCGATGGTAACAGAGTTTGCTTCGTACCTGATGTTTCCGGCCGGTACATCCTCCAGGTCCACTGTGTAGGGCTGTACTTCAAGTTTCAGTGGTTTTTTACCAACTTCTGAAGCTTTTACCCTGAGCGTACCATATCCCACAAATGAGATAACGAGTTCCGGATCTCCATCCACATTAAGCATAAATGTGCCATCCAGGTCCACGACTGTTCCGGTGGTGGAATTGGCAATTACAACCGCTGCACCCACGGCCGCTTCACCACAGTCAGCCAAAATCACTTTCCCCTTGATGGTCTTTTGTTGCTGAGGCGTCATCCCTGTAGTGAGTCCCATGGCAATCAGTACTGCCGGGATCAGTAGGGCAATTTTAATGATCCCCAGTGGGGATTTCTCTGGCTTTTTCATCATTTTAAATCGTTTGAGTGTTAATGAATGATTAAACTGGTTACCCAGCCGGAACACATTCACACCCAGGGTGTGATTGAGCAGCTGGGCCCTGTAACGAGCCGGGTTTACCCCTGCCGAAAGGACCCGCCGGTCGGCCATATGCTCGTGATTCTCTTTAATCATCCTGGAAATAAGCCATGAGAAGGGATTAAACCATGTAAGCAATAGTGTCAGTTCCATCAGGGTCAGGTCGATGAAATGAAGCTGTTGAACGTGTGCTTTTTCATGGAGGAGTATGTTGTCAAGGTCTTGTTCATTTTTTAAGGAGCCTGGCACGAAGATTCTTGTGAATATGGTGAATACCTGGTCTGAACCGGTAAAGGCAATGCCGTTTTCATCCCTGTTTTTGTGCCAGGAGAGGTTCCAACGGAGGATGATCCACAGGTTTTTAATAAGC